>Ga0008835_100419_pt1 | contig 41984 bp, 41 predicted proteins | sample HotLakConsoUCCRE_FD_62215 | JGI IMG/M metagenome (GOLD analysis project Ga0008835, IMG submission 62215) | Hypersaline microbial mat communities from Hot Lake, Washington, USA - Hot Lake Consortium UCC-RE (Hybrid Assembly) ... | reverse complement strand
CTCGCCTCAAGGACTGGCGCCGGATCGCCACCCGCTACGACAGATGCGGCGAGCTCTTCCTCTCCGCCATCTGTATCGCAGCGACCGTCATATTCTGGTTGTGAGTCCTGACCCTAGCCTGTCTGCCACCTCCTTGGACACGGCCCGATCCTTTACAGAATCGTTCGTACGAAAGATTTGCATCTAGATAACATCTGACGGGTGAACCAGACGCTTTGTCGATCAGTTCACTCGCACAAGGTGGGATCGGCCCTTTAGGAACGATTCACCGTCTCGCGGGATTGCGTAGCCCTCGCGTTCGATCATTGCCATGACCTGCATGAACGTGAATCTGACCGCATCGGGGTGCGGAATGGTTCGGTACAGCATCGCCAGAGCCTCGGCGCGGATTTCGTCGCTCGTCATTTCGGCCTCCATGTTGATGGGGTGGGAGCGGCGACCGAAACCGCCGCCCCCGTTCGCAACCCAGAAGGAGAGACAGAATCGCCTCTCTTGCGGTGAACGTGCCATAAAAAACCTACATTGGCGAGTCAGAAGAGTCGTGGACTCCCGACGACGAATCAGGCAATGTTGTGGACAGTGAACAGAGGAGCACAACATGAGCGATTTTTCAGACGACTACCCCGGTCCCTTCGCGATGCCCTACCTCAAGAAGGATCAGCGCATGTTCCACGCGCGGGAGATCGCAGGGCTGATCGCGGGTCGCGGCGACGACATCTCGAAACTCACCACCGAAATTCGCGGCTACATCACCCGCGGCTACATCATCCCCCTCGGGCGTGACGCTGACGACGGTCGCGGGGCACTCCTGTTTTCCGTTGACGCAATCTTTGTCGCCGCAGCACTTCGCGCCGCGACCGACCTCGGCCTCGCCGGGAAGGACAAGCTGGAACGCTTGGCCCTCGCCTTGCAGATGTGGACCGGCAACCCGGGAGAAGGCGCGCCCCGTAATCCCGCAACGTTCATCTTGCTGACCTACATGCAAGACCTGCGCCCGCACGGGTTTTCCGTCGAACTCCACGCCTCGCGCCACATCGACACCGGCGCGCTGGCCCTTTGGGCCGCCGTCCGCCATGGCGATCACGGCCTGATCGGCGAGGGCGCAGTGATCGTGCCCGACCATCACATGCCGGTCGCCGCCGCGGTCGTGCCGTTGGACGATCTGGCCGCGCGGATCGTGATGAACCTCAACCGTCGCAAGGCCCACTGACATGGGCCGCCTGCGCAACTCAGTCGCCGCATTGTTCCGACGCGACCAGCCGCCCCCGCCCGCGGTCCGGTCCTTCGACGGGGCCATGCCCGCCACGCGCCGGGGCATCCGATCCTTTGGCCCTACCGGGCCTGAGACTCTGGCCGCCGCTGCACCGCTGCGGTCGCGGAGCCGCAACGGGGCTGTGAACAACGGGTGGATTTCGAATGGCATAGCCGCCATCGTGGCCGAGGCCGTGGGCGCAGGAATCGAGGCGACCAGCGCGCACCCCGACCCCGATCAGCGGGCCGCCTTGGACGCGGCTTTTGAAGCCTTCGCCGCCGAGACAGACGCCGAGGGCCGCACCGATCTGCGCGGCCTGGTCGCCCAAATGGTCCGGGCCACCGTGATCGACGGCGAGTCCTTCGCCTTGATCGAGGAAGACGCGGACGGGCTGCGCCTGCGCCTGCTGCCCGCCGAGATGGTGGACGAAAGCATGACCCGCGATCTGCCAGGCGGCGCCTTTGTCGTCGCCGGGATCGAGTTTGACTCGCGCGGTCGCAGGGTGGCTTACCACATCCTTCCCCACCGCCCGACCGAGGTATTCATCACCGCCGCGCCGCCCATCCGCATCCCGGCGAGCGACGTTTTGCACCTCATGCGGCCCCTCGGCCCCGGTCAGGTTCGCGGCACATCGTGGCTGGCCCCGGTCCTGTTGACGGTCAATGAACTGGACCAGTTGCAAGACGCCATGCTTGTGGGCCAGAAGATCGCGGCCATGTTTGCCGGTTTCGTGACCGACCAGAATAACCTCGGCGGCGCGGGTGGCTTCCCCGAGGCAGACGGCGACATCTCCCTTGAGCCGGGCACGATCCGGCGGCTGGCGGCTGGCGAAGACATCAAATTCGCGACCCCTGATCAGGCATCGGACGGCGTGGCATTCGCCAAGCTGACCCTTGGCCAGATCGCCGCGGGCCTCGGCGTGCCGCAACACCTCCTGGACGGCGACCTGTCGAATGCGAACTACAGCAGCCTGCGCGCCGGTCTGATCAGCTACAGGGCCAAGATCGAGCAATTTCAGTATCACTGCATCGTGCCGCAAGTGCTCAACCCGCTCTGGCGGCGCGTGATGACCCGCGCGTATCTGGCCGGTGCCTTCGACGATCTGGCCCCCGCGCTCAAGGTCGAATTTCTGACTCCTCGCGCGATGCAGGTGGACCCCGCCAAAGATACCGCCGCCCTGATCGCGCAGATCGACGCGGGCCTGACCAGTCGCCGCCAAGCCGTCGCAAGCCTCGGGTGGAATGTGGCGCAACTCGACGCCGAGATCGCAGCGGACCGCACCCGCGCGACCGACCTCGGCCTTACCTTTGGAGGTTCCAATGCCTGAACCCATCACCACCAGCCGCGCAGCCGCGGGCCGTTACACCGGCGAGGGCGTAGGCCCGCCCGCAGAACTCTTTGACGACACCATCGCCCACGCGCCCGACCGGTTCGCCGACGCCGAGTCGATGACCCGTCGCGCAGCCGTCGCCCCGGCAACCTGGGACGCCGAGGCGCTGACCGTGGAAGCCGTGGCCGCCACCGACACTCCCGTCGCCCGGCGCGATGCCCGCGGGCCGTTCCTTGAACGCCTAGACATGGCGACCGTCGCCCTTGGCGCGGCCCGCGACGTGCCCGTGCTGGACAACCATACCGGCACCCGCACGCGCGACGTGGTGGGCATCGTGCAGTCGCTGAGGATCGAAGGCGGGCAGTTGATCGCCAAACTACGCCTGTCCGCCGCAGACGACGCCTTGGCAGTCGTGCAGCGCGTGGCCGAGGGCACCGTGACCGGCGTTTCTGTCGGCTATTCCGTCGCGGGCTGGCGCGAGACCATCGAAGACGGCCAGCGCGTGAAACGCCCGACCGCGTGGTCGATCCGCGAGATCAGCCTCACCCCGACTCCAGCGGACCCCAACAGCCGGGTCCGCTCCACGAAAGCCCCTGACGCAACGGCGCGGTCAGGCGGGACTCTCAACAATCGCGCCAACTCAAATGGAGGCCCCATGCCCGATCCTGTAATCGAGACCCCGACCGACGCCGAGCGCGCCCGCCGGGCTGACATCCGCAACCTGGTGCGCAGCGCCGGGCTGCCCGACGCCACCGCCGACGATCTGATCGACACCGGCGCGACGATCGAGGAAGCGAAGGCGCTGGCCTTCGACCATGTGCAAACCCGGTCGGCTAGCCGTCCGGTCATCCGCACCGCAACCGCGCAGAACGACGACCCGGCGGTGATCGTCCGCCGCCAAGCTGACGCCATCGCCACGCGCATGACCGGTGCCCCGTGCCCGGACGACGCGCGGCAGTATCTCGGCGACTCGATGAAAGACCACGCCCGGTCTTCCCTTGAACGGGCTGGCATCTCGACCCGTGGCATGACCTCCGATCAGGTGTTCGAGCGGGCCGCGCATGGCACGTCCGATTTCCCGCTGGTTGTCAGCAACGCCATGGGAAAAACCGCGGCGGCTGCCTACCAGATCGCGGAGTCGCCCCTCAAGACGCTCTGCCGCCAGCGCGTCCTGAGCGACTTCAAGACCTCCACGTCGATCCGCCTCGGGAACATGGGCCGACTGGAAGAGATCGCCGAGAACGGCGAGATCACCCACACGACCCGCGCCGAGAACGGCGAGACCATGCGCTTGAAGACCTACGCCCGCGGCCTGACCGTGAGCCGGGAATTGCTGGTCAATGACGACCTTGGCCTCTTGGGCGACATGGTGGCCGAGTTTGGCACCGCCGCCGCGCAGACCGAGGCCGACATTCTGGTCGATCTGATCACCAGCAACCCCGACCTGTCGGACGGGACTCCGGTCTTCGACGCCAGCCGGGGCAACTTCGCCTCGCCGGGCGTGGCCATCGGCGGTTCGGGTGACTCCGTGGCCTTCGACGCGGCCCGCAAATTCATGCGGACTGTGACCGGCCTCGACGGCAGGACGATCATTTCGGCGACCCCGAAGTATCTTGTGGTCGGCCCGGAGTCGGAGACCACGGCGGAGAAATTCTTGGCCGCGATCTACGCGACCACGGTCGCCGATGTGAACGCCTGGACCGGCAAGCTGTCGCTCCTGGTAGAAACCCGGATCACCGATGATCGCTGGATGATCTTTGCCGATCCGGCCCGTTTGGCCTGTTTGCAGTATGGCTACCTTGCTAGCGCGCAGGGCGTCCAGATTCAGCGGGCCGATGACTGGTCGACCCTTGGTCTGAAATTCCGGGCATTTTTGGACTTCGGCGCTGGCTGGCTCGACTTCCGTGGGGCCTACCTCAACGCCGGTGGATCGTGAGCCTCGCCCAACAACTGACCGAGGCGCGGGCGGCTTACCACCGGCTGCAACTCGGCGAGGCCGCGGTGACATTCGTGGACCAGAACGGCGAACGCGTGGAGTACAAGCCCGCCTCCGCCGCCAAGCTGGCCGCGTACATCCGCGACCTTGAATCCCAGCTTGCCGGGCACCCCCGCCCGGCGACCCTCAAAACCCGAACCTCGAAAGGATTGGTCTCATGAAGAACTTCGTTCAACGCGGTGAGAACATCACCGTGACAGCCCCCGCCGCCGTCGCCTCGGGCGACCCCGTGCTGATCGGCGCACTCTTTGGCGTGGCCAATTGCGACGCCGCCAGCGGCGCACCCCTAGTGATCAGCACCACGGGCGTTTTCGTCCTGCCCAAAGCCATGACCGACGCCGTGACCGTTGGCGCGGCGGTATACTTCGACGCCGCCGAGGCTGAGGTGACGACCGACGACGCCGAGGGAGCAAACCCCATGGTCGGCCACGCGGTGAGCGCCGCGGGCAATCCCTCGGCTACCGTGGCCGTCCGGCTGAGCGTGTGACCAATGGGCGGCGCGTCTCATATCGCCTTTCCGCCGCGCGGGTTGTCCCGCGTGGAGGCGGCGCGATATGTCGGCGTGTCGCCCAACACGCTCGAAAAGCTGATCCGGGAAGGTCTGATGCCCGGCCCCAAGCGCGTTGGCAGCCGCGTGCTTTGGGACAGGCATCAACTGGACGCCGCGTTCGAAGACTTGCCCGGCGACACGCCGACCGGGCACGATGACTCCGACCAGAACGAATGGGACGCGACATGAGACGCCCGGCCAAAGCCCCGAAATACTGCAAGGGCTACCTTGATCGGCACGGAAACGCGCGCTGGTATCTCCGCAAGCCGGGCACGCCCGCTGTGGCCCTGCCGGGGCTGCCCTGGTCGCCCGACTTCATGGCGGCCTATGAGGAAGCCCTGAAAGGCGAGCCTGCGCCCAAGGCCGCCAAGGCCGGGCCGGGCAGCATCGACGCCCTGGTCGCCAGCTACTATCAGACCGCCGACTTTGCCGGGCTGCGCGCCAGCACGAAAAAGACCTATCGCGGGATCATCGAACGGTTCCGGGCGGAACACGGCGACAAACGCGTGGCGAAGCTGGAGTCGCCCCACGTGCGCACGATCATCGGCGCGAAGTCGGACACCCCGACCGCCGCGAACAACCTCCTGCGCATGATACACCTCTTGATGCGCCACGCGGTCGAACTTGGCTGGCGGCGCGATGACCCGACCGAGGGCGTGCGAAAGCTGCGCGTTCGGACCGAGGGATTCACCACGTGGGAAGAACATCACATCGCGCAATTCCGCGACCACCACAAAGCCGGGACGCGGGCGGCGCTGGCCCTTACGCTCTTGCTCTACACCGGCCAGCGGCGCAGCGACGTGGTGCGCATGGGCCGCCAACACGTCCGCGACGGCGTGTTGACCATCACGCAACAGAAGACCGGCACCACGGTTCACATCCCGCTCTTGCGCCCGCTCCGCGAGGCTCTGGACGGCGTGCCCGCCGGGCAACTCACCTACATCATGACGGCGCAGGGCAAGCCCTTCACCCCGGCGGGCTTCACCAACTGGTTTCGTGACATGGCGATTGAGGCCGGGCTGCCCAAGGGCCTCAGCCCGCACGGCTTGCGGAAGGCGACGGCACGACGACTCGCCGAACACGGGGCCAGCGCGAACCAGATTCAAGCCGTCCTGGGCCACGCGGGCCTTGCGGAGGCGGCACTTTATACCCGCGCGGCTGACCGGAAGCGCCTCGCCGCGGAAGGTATGCACGGGTGGGAAAAGGACGAAACCAGAACGAAAATTGTCTAACCGGGAAGAAGGTTAGACAAAAACGGCCCTTAAGGTGCTGAAAACATTGCAGCGAAGGGGTAGGGTGGCGGAGAGACAGGGATTCGAACCCTGGGAACCCTTGCAGGCTCAACGGTTTTCGAGACCGCCCCGTTCGACCACTCCGGCACCTCTCCGCGCTTGGGTCAGGGTCAGTGGGCGGGCATTTACCGGCCAAGGCGCGGCGGCGCAAGGGGGCATCGCGACCTGCGGGCGCGTGGGGGGCATCGCGCCCTGCGGGCGCGCGGGCAGCATCGCGACCTGCGGGCGCGCGGGGCGATGGGCGAGGCTCCGCTCACGTTTGCGCAAGCGACCGGGCCGTGGTGTGGAAATCGCCGGGCCGCTGGGCCATGTAGGACGGGACGCCGCCTTGCCGACAGGAGCCATGATGCGATTCCCCCTGATCCTCGCCGCGCCGCTGGCGCTTTGGGTCGCGGTTGCGGCCCCCGCCCAATCCTGGACCGGGACCGAAGCCTGGACCGGGGACTGGACCGGCGCCTGGACCGAGGTGCAGATGCGTGCGCCCGGCAGCGCCCTGGCCGAGACCGCGCCCGAGATCCGCACCCTGTTCGAGGACATGGGCCTCTACCAGATCCTCGAGGTGATGTCGGCCGAAGGATTGGAGAGCGCCGCGGACATCGAAGCCGACATGTTTCCCGGCCGCGGCGGCGGCGCCTGGCAGGCGGTGGTGGCCGGCATCTACGCCAGCGACCGCATGGTCGCCGACTTCGAGGCGGCGCTGCCGCTGGAGCTGATGACGCCCGAGATCGTGGCGGAGCTGCAGGCGTTCTTCGACACCGATCTCGGCGCGCGCATCGCCGAAGGCGAACTGGCGGCGCGGCAATCCTTTCTCGACCCCGGCATCGAGGAGGGGGCCGAGGATCTGGCGCGCCAGCGCCTCGAGGAGGGGCATCCGCGCATCGAGATCCTGACCGAGTTCATCGCCGCGAACGATCTGGTCGAACACAACGTGTCGGGCGCGCTCAATTCCAACTTCGCCTTCTATCGCGGGCTGTCGGACGGCGGCGCCTTCGCCTCCGAGATCCCGCAGGAGCTGATGCTGGCCGAGGTCTGGGGCCAGGAAGCCGAGATCCGCTCCGAAACCACCGAATGGCTCTTTGCCTACCAGACGCTGGCCTATGAGGGGTTGAGCGACGCGGAGATGCAGACCTATGTCGCGCTGTCGCGCTCGGAGGCGGGGCAGGTTCTCAACCAGGCGATGTTCCGCGCCTTCGCCGCGGTCTTCGACGCGATCAGCTACGATCTGGGGGTGGCCGCGGCGCATTTCATCTCGGGCGAGGAGACCTGAGCCCGGGCGCCCCGATCAGCGCTTGACACAGCGGGGGTGTTGAGGCAAACGCAGGCCTCCATCGGCGCCCGGTTCAGGGTGTCCCTGGATCATTCTTGACCAACCGCCCCGATCCGGGGGCGCGCAGCCCGAGGCGGGGACAGATCCCCGAAAACACCTGCAGCGCAGGGGCCACAGGGCGCGGGAAACAAAAAGGAACCGATTGCGATGTTCGCAGTCCTCAAGACAGGCGGCAAGCAGTACCGCGTGAAGTCAGGCGATGTCCTGCGCGTGGAAAAGCTGGCCGCAGCGGCGGGTGACACCGTCCAGTTCAACGACATCCTGATGCTCGGCGGTGACACGCCGACCGTCGGCAGCCCGATGATCACCGGTGCGGCGGTCCAGGCGACCGTGATCGACCAGATCAAGGGCGAAAAGCTGATCCACTACGTCAAGCGCCGCCGCAAGCACTCGTCGCAGCGCAAGAAGGGTCACCGCCAGAAGCTCACGCTGGTGCGCATCACCGACATACTCGCCGACGGCGCCGACAAGACCGGCGTGATGGCGGCGATCGGCTCGGGCTCCGCCCCGACCGAGGCCGCCCCGGCACCGAAGGCCGCCGCCAAGCCCAAGGCCGCGAAAGCCGAGAAGCCGGCAGACGCCGCCGCGGGCGACGATCTCAAGCAGCTGTCGGGCGTCGGCCCGGCGCTGGAGAAGAAACTGCACGAGGCCGGCGTGACGACCTTCGCGCAGATCGCCGCCTGGGGCGAGGACGACATCGCCGCCTTCGACGAAAAGCTGAACTTCAAGGGCCGGATCGAGCGTGAAGGCTGGGTCGAGCAGGCCAAGACGCTGGCCCAGGGCTGAGGAGAGAGACACATGGCACATAAAAAAGCAGGTGGTAGCTCCCGCAACGGGCGCGACAGCGCCGGGCGCCGCCTTGGCGTGAAGAAATTCGGTGGCCAGGAAGTCATTCCCGGCAACATCATCGTGCGTCAGCGCGGCACGACCTGGCACCCCGGTGCCGGTGTCGGCATCGGCAAGGATCACACGATCTTCGCCGTCGTCGAGGGCCGCGTCACCTTCGCCAAGGGCTTCAAGGGCCGCACCTTCGTATCGGTCATGCCGCAGGCCGAGGCCGCCGAGTAACGCCGACACCCAGGTGGATCACACATTCGAGGGGCCGGCGGATCAGCCGGCCCTTTCGCGTTTTCGTCATTGTCTTGTGCCAGATGCCCGGGGACTCCGACTGCGGGTCAGGCGGGCAGAGACACGGGTTCGGAGGAGGAGCCGGGACATGAAACAGGACACGATCGTCGCACAGGCCGTGATCGAGGCGCCGCGGATGCTGTTGCGCCCGCTGCAGGTCTCGGATGCGGGGCTTCTGGCGATGTATGCGGGCGACCGGCGCGTCGCCGAGATGACCAGCACCATCCCGCATCCCTATCCGCCGGGGGCCGCGGAGGCCTTCATCGCGCGCACGCGCCTGGCCGGCCGGGCCGAGGTCGTCTGGGCCATGGACGCGACCGAGATGGGCGGCGCGGAGCTGATGGGGGTCATCACCCTGCGCCAGATGGACCGCGGCCAGTCTGAGATCGGCTACTGGGTGGCGCCGACGATGTGGAACACCGGCTTCGCCTCGGAGGCGGTGCGCGCGCTGGTGTCGGCCAACCCTCTGGGCAATCAGACGATCTTCGCCAGCGTGTTCCAGGACAATCCGGGCTCGGCCCGGGTGCTGACCAACGCGGGCTTCGACTATCTGGGCGATGCCGAAAGCTTTTCGGTGGCGCGGGGCGCCAAGGTCGCGACATGGACCTATTTGAAACGGCTGGCGTGAGCGCGTAGGAGGGGCGCGGGCGCCGGGGGTTTTGCACCCCCGGACCCCCGCAGGATATTTGTGAAACAGAGAAGGCGCGGACCGGGCAACCGGCGCGGTCGGTGACGCGATGAAATTCCTCGACCTGACCAAGGTCTACATCCGCTCCGGCGGCGGCGGCGGCGGCTGCGTGTCGTTCCGCAAGGAGAAGTTCGTCGAATACGGCGGGCCCGACGGCGGCGACGGCGGGCGCGGCGGCGATGTCTGGGCAGAAGCCGTGGACGGGCTGAACACGCTGATCGACTTTCGCTACCAGCAGCATTTCTTCGCCAAGAGCGGCCAGCCCGGAATGGGGCGCCAACGCTCGGGCAAGGATGGCGCCGACATCGTGCTGCGCGTGCCCGCCGGCACCGAGATCCTCGACGAGGACCAGGAGACCGTGGTCGCCGACCTGACCGAGGTGGGCCAGCGCGTGCTGCTGGCCAAGGGCGGCAACGGCGGCTGGGGCAACCTGCAGTTCAAGACCTCCACCAACCAGGCCCCGCGCCGCGCCAATCCCGGCCAGGACGGGGTGGAGCGCACGCTGTGGCTGCGCCTGAAGCTGATCGCGGATGTAGGGCTTCTGGGGCTGCCCAACGCGGGCAAGTCCACCTTCCTCGCCGCCACCTCGAACGCGCGGCCGAAGATCGCCGATTACCCGTTCACCACACTGCACCCGAACCTGGGCGTCGTGGGCGTGGACAATGCCGAGTTCGTCGTCGCCGACATTCCCGGCCTGATCGAGGGCGCGCACGAGGGCAGGGGGCTTGGCGTGCTGTTCCTCGGCCATGTGGAGCGCTGCGCGCTGCTGCTGCATCTGGTCGACGGCACGTCGGAGGATGTGGTGGGCGATTACCGGACCATCATCACCGAGCTCGAGGCCTATGCCGCGGAGCTTGCGGAAAAGCCGCGCCTGACCGTCCTGAACAAGATCGACGCGCTGACGCAGGAGGAGATCGCCGAGAAGCGCGCCGCGCTGGAGGCGGTGACGGGCGATACCGTGATGACCATGTCCGGGGTCGCGCAGATCGGCGTGGTCGAGGTGCTGCGCGCGCTGCGCGCCAGCATCGACGCCGACCGGCTGCGCCTGCGCGCCGACAGGGAGGAGCCGGAGCCGTGGCGACCCTGACAGACACCCGCGTGCCCCGGCTTGACGATGTCAGGCGGCTGGTGGTGAAGATCGGCTCGGCGCTGCTGGTCGACGCCGCCACCGGCGCGCTGCGCGCCGACTGGCTGCGGGCGCTGGCGCTCGACGTGGCGATGCTGAAGGCGCGCGGGATCGACGTGATCCTCGTCTCCTCCGGGTCCATCGCGCTTGGGCGCGGCGCGCTGGCGCTGGGGCACGGCGCGCTCTCGCTCGACGAGGCGCAGGCGGCGGCCGCCGTGGGCCAGATCCGGCTTGCGCGCGCCTATGAGGAGGCGCTGGCGCCGCATGGCATCGTCACCGCCCAGATCCTGCTGACGCTCGACGACAGCGCCGACCGGCGGCGCTACCTCAACACCCGCGCGACCTTCGCGGCCCTGCTCAGCCGTGGTGCGGTGCCGATCGTGAACGAGAACGACACCATCGCCACCGACGAGATCCGCTATGGTGACAACGACCGGCTGGCCGCCAATGTCGCGGTGATGGCCGGCGCCGAGGCCTGCATCCTGCTGTCGGACGTCGACGGGCTCTATACCGCCAACCCGCGGATCGACACGGGCGCGCGGCACCTGCCGCTGGTCGCGGCGATCACGCCCGAGATCGAGGCGATGGCGGGCGATGTCGGCAGCGGCCTTAGCAAGGGCGGGATGAAGACCAAGGTGATGGCCGCGCGCACCGCCACGGCGGCAGGCTGCGCCATGGTGATCACCGAAGGCTCGACCCTGCGCCCGATCCAGGCGCTGGAGGACGGCGCGCGCGCGACCTGGTTCACCGCAACGCTCGACCCGCAGACGGCGCGCAAGCAGTGGATTTCCGCGATGAAGCCCAAGGGCGCGCTGCGGCTGGACGCCGGCGCGGTCGCGGCGCTGGCCTTGGGCAAATCGCTGCTGCCCGCCGGTGTCACCCTGGTCTCCGGCGTGTTCCAGCGCGGCGACCCGGTGACGCTGGAAGGCCCGGACGGCGCGCGGCTCGGCCTTGGCCTCTGCCGCTACACCGCCGCCGAGGCCCGCGCCATCGCCGGCCACCGCTCCGACGAGATCGGGGCGATCCTGGGCTATCCGGGCCGCGCTGCGCTGGTCCATCGCGACGACATGGCGCTGTGATGCTGGGCCTTTTCTTCGACGTGCAGCCGAAGCCGGGCCATATGGTCCATTACTTCGAGCATGTGGCGCGGCTGAAGCCGGTGCTGGCACGGCACACCGGCATGCTGTTTCTGGACCGCTACCGCCCGCTCGACGACCCCGAGGCGCTCCTGTCGCACCAGCTCTGGGCCGATGCCGCGGCGCTGGACGGCTGGCGGGACGATCCCACCCACAAGGTGAGCCAGGCCGCCGGGCGGCGCGTGCATTTCGAGGATTACCGCATTCGCGTGGGGAACGCGGTGGCGGAGCCTGCGCCCGAGGGCCGGTTCCTCGTCGCCGCCTATGGCAATGCCCCCATCCTGCTGGAGGGCGCACGCGCCTACGAAAGCGTGTCCCACTCCGGGCAGTTCGTGACGCTCTGCGCCACGACCGGGGCCGCCGAGGCACGGGCAGCGATGTCGCAGGTGGCCCGGGCGGACACCGTGCGCCTCTTCGCGATCACCCGCGACTACACGCTCAGTGACCGGGCCGAGGCGCCAGGCTGAGGGCCCTTCATCTTTCCGCAAATATGCCTATCCTGACTTCTCAAACCACGCCGAGGCCCGCCATGAACGATCTGACCCCCGACGAGACGCAGGACATTCCCGCGCTGATGACGGGCATCGGGCAGCGGGCGAAGGAGGCCGCGGCGGACCTCGCCTTCGCGGCACCCGAGGCCAAGCGCAGGGCGCTCGAGGCCGCCGCGGAGCAGGTGGTGGCGCGGACGCCCGAGATCCTGGCGGCCAATGCCCGCGACATGGACTTCGGCCGCGACAAGGGGCTTTCGGCCGCGATGCTCGACCGGCTGCAGCTCGATCAGGCGCGCATCGACGGCATCGTCGCCGGCCTGCGTGCGGTCGCGGCGCAGGACGATCCGGTGGGCGCCGTGATCGCGGAATGGGACAGGCCGAACGGGCTCCACATCCAGCGCGTGCGCACGCCGCTGGGCGTGGTCGGCGTGATCTACGAAAGCCGCCCCAACGTGACCGCCGATGCGGGCGCGCTGTGCCTGAAATCGGGCAACGCGGTGATCCTGCGCGGCGGGTCGGAAAGCTTCCACTCCTCGGGCGTGCTGGTCGAATGCCTGCGCGCGGGCCTGCGGGCCGCGGAGCTGCCCGAGGACGCGATCCAGCTGGTGCCGACCCGCGACCGCGCCGCTGTGCGGGAACTGCTCATCATGGCCCAATACGTCGACGTCATCGTGCCGCGCGGCGGCAAGGGGCTGGTCGGGCTGGTGCAGCAGGAGGCGCGGGTGCCGGTCTTCGCCCATCTCGAAGGCATCTGCCACGTCTACATCGACAAGGACGCCGATCCGCAGATGGCGCTCGGCGTGGTCGTGAACGCCAAGACGCGGCGCACCGGCATCTGCGGCGCCGCCGAATGCCTGCTGATCCACCGCGACGTGGTCGATACCATCGGGCAGGGCGTGATCCGCGCGCTGATCGACGCGGGCGTGGAGGTGCGGGGCGACGCGATCTTGCAGAAGATCGACGGCGTTGCACCCGCGGCCGAGGACGACTGGGGCCGCGAATACCTCGACATGATCCTTGCCGCGCGCGTGGTCGACGACATCGACGCCGCCATCGCCCATATCCGGCGCCACGGCTCCAGCCACACCGAAAGCATCCTGACGGAGGATGACGCCGCCGCCGCGCGCTTCTTCCAGCGGCTCGATTCCGCCATCCTGATGCGCAACGCCTCGACCCAGTTCGCGGACGGTGGCGAGTTCGGGATGGGGGCGGAGATCGGCATCGCCACCGGCAAGATGCACGCCCGCGGGCCGGTGGGGGCCGAACAGCTGACCTCGTTCAAGTATCTCGTGACCGGCAACGGCACGATCCGACCCTGAATTTCTTCTAGAAGATTTACCGCATGCCGAATTTTCGTACGAAAATTCGGCCTCTCAGATGGAGCCGAGATGACAGACCGCCGAAACGACCGCCCGCAGACCCTCGTGCGCCGGATGCCGCTGCGCGAGGGGGTCAGCCGCGCCGTGGTCACCCCGATCCAGCCTTCGGTGGTCTATGCCTCGCCCTCCATCGACATGCTGCACGCCCAGTACGAGGGCCGGGCGCAGGGCTATACCTACGCCCGTGAGGGCCACCCGAACGCGACGCTGCTGGCCTCGAAGATCGACATGCTCGAAGGTGCCGAGGGCGGGATCGTCACCGGCTCGGGCATGGCTGCGGTGACGGCGGCGATCATGGGGCTGCTGGGGGCAGGGGATCACATCATCGGGGCCGACCAGCTCTATGGCCGCTCCCTCAGGCTGATGCACCAGGATCTGGCGCGCTTCGGCATCGCCACCACGGTCGTCGACCCCACCGACGCCGAGGCGCTCAAGGCCGCGATCCGGCCCGAGACGAAGATGATCCTGATCGAGGTGGTGTCGAACCCGACGCTGCGCATCGCCGACATGGCGGGCATTCTTGCCGTGGCGAAGGCGGCCGGCGTGCGCGTGGCCGTCGACAACACCTTTACCACGCCGCTGGCCTACCGCCCGTTCGACCATGGCGCCGACATCGTGATCCATTCGGTCACGAAACTGCTGGCGGGGCATTCCGACGTGACGCTCGGCTATGTCGCGGCGCAAGACCCGGCCGACCGCAAGGCGATCTACGATTTCGCCGTCACCACCGGCCTCACGCCCAGCCCCTACGACTGCTGGCTGGCGGAACGCGGGCTCTATACCTTCCCGCTGCGCTTCGACCGGGCCGAGGCGACGGCCGCCCGGCTTGCCGACTGGCTGGCCGAACAGCCCAAGGTGGCGCAGGTGCTCTACCCCGGCCGCGCCGACCATCCCGACCACGCGCAGGCGCAGAAGCTGCTCTCTGGGCGCCATGGCAACATGCTGAGCTTCCGCATCGACGGCGACGCGGCGGCGGCGAACCGGATGATCGAGGCGATGCCGGAGATGGCCTTTGCACCGACCCTGGGCGACGTGGGAACGACGGTCAGCCACCCGCCCTCCTCGTCGCACCGGGGCCTGACGGCCGAGGAGCGCGCGGCGCTCGGCATCACCGACGGGTTCTTCCGCGTTTCGGTGGGGATCGAGGATCTGGAGCTGCTGACCACCGATTTCGCGGCGGGGCTGGCGGCGGTCTGATCCGGCTACAGCGCATGCAGCGGCGTCGAGCCGTCCAGCACGATCACGTCGAAGTTGATCGAGGGCGATTGCTGCGCCACCTCGCGCCGGATCAGGTTGGCGCTGGGAAGCCGGTCCACCAGCGCCAGGTAGCGCCCGCGATAGCCGCATTGCGCCAGCAGCCGCGCCAAGTCGAGCGCGTCGAATTCCGCCGTCAGCAGCGGCGACAGGATCAGCGCCGGCGCGCCGGGGCCGGTCAGCCGCTCTTCCGGCAGCAGCGCCAGCGTGACGCGGCGGATCTGCGCACCGGGGTGCAGGATGCTGCGGGGCAGGGTGCGCAGGTCGCTTTCGCTCAACTCCAGCGACAGGGCACCAACGGTGCCGGTCTCGTGCCGATCCGGCGCGCGCCCCGGCGCCCTCAGGCGCATATCTCGTCCGTCCATCATGTGCGTGCTCAGGCAGGGTTTGCGGCTTCGGCTCCGCGAGGCGACCGGCCCGTTGGCGTGACGCCACAGGGCCAGCGTATCGCGACACCGGGTCTTTGGCAAAGACAACCTTTGCCGACGCGCCCGGTTCCACAAAAGTTGCCAAACCCGCGAAACTGCGCCACTTGCTTGCTGCAGGCAGCGCCGCCTCGGGCGAGCGGAAAGACGAACAGATGACCGAGACCCGACTGAAAGACGTGATGAACGCGGTGCCCGAGCCGATGCTCTACCTCTCCGGGTCGGGGATCGTGGAGATGGCCAATGTCGCGGCGCGCGCGCTGCTGGGCGACTGGATCGAGGGGCGCAGCTGCGCCACCGTGCTGCGCCAGCCGGGCCTGTTGAGCCGGATCGAGGCGGTGCAGGCCGGCGCGCCGCCCGGCGAGGCGCGGATGCAGATCGCCGACCAGACCGGCGAGACCCAGTACCGCGTGCGCATCACGCCGGTGGGCGAGGGGCCGGGGGCGGGTGACGGGCAGCCGCTGCTCCTGCATTTCAGCGACATCACCCATCTGCGCGAGGCCGAGGAGATGCGGCGCGATTTCGTCGCCAACGTCAGCCACGAGCTGCGCACGCCGCTGACGGCGGTTCTGGGCTTCATCGAGACGCTGCGCGGCCCGGCGCGCGAGGATACCGCCGCGCGCGAGCGCTTCCTCGGCATCATGGAGGGCGAGGCGCGGCGGATGAACCGGCTGGTGTCGGACCTGCTGTCGCTGAGCCGGGTCGAATCGCAGGAACGCCAGCGCCCGTCGGGCGAGGTCGACCTCAAGGCGGTCCTGGAAGGCGTCATCGCGGCGCTGCGCCCCAGCGCCGAGGATCAGAACTGCACGCTCGAGCTGGAGACGGCACCGGCCGATCCGGCGCTGCTTCTGGGCGAGGCCGGCGCGGGCTACAGGATGCGCGGCGACCGCGACCAGCTGATGCAGGTGTTCCTGAACCTGACGGAGAACGCGTTGAAATACGGCGGCACGGGAAAGCCGGTGACGCTGCGCCTGGGCTGGCAGGAAGGCAGCGGCCATCTGAAGGGCCCGGTGCTGCGCGCCGAGGTGGTGGATCGCGGCGACGGCATCGACCCGCTGCACCTGCCACGGCTGACCGAGCGGTTCTATCGCGTCGATACGCATCGCAGCCGCGCCATGGGCGGCACCGGGCTGGGGCTTGCGATCGTCAAGCACATCGTGAACCGGCATCGCGGGCGGCTCAGGATCGAATCCGTTCCGGGAAAGGGCAGCACCTTCACGGTGATCTTGCCGCCGGAATGAGGGCGGCACCACCGGCAGGATGGTCGGGTGCGGTAATCCTGTAATCATGATTATGTTAACTTACCACTGGCCGGCATCCTGGATGCGCAGCACCGTAAACCCTCGTACTTTCGGACCAATCCCCCCGGTTCATCCTGTCGACGGATGGGCAGGATCGCGCGGAAAGCGCAGCGTTGCACGGCCAAGTGCGGGCACATCGCACTCGGAGACGATCGAGAGGGTTCGATGCTGCATCCACCACCGCGCGAGGTGACGGTCCTGAACCGCGTCCAGTTCCTGACGGGACACGGACACGCGCACCAGCCACACGGACCCCGCGAACCCGCAGGTAAAGATACCCGGCCCCGAGCGCCCCTGGCCGTATTCGGGCTCGTCTTCACCGTTGGCATGTCCTTTGGAATGCTGGTCCTTTGACGCCACCCGCTCCCTCGACCGGGCGCGACATCAGCATCACCTGACAAGCCATTGCTTTAACTTTAAATCCTTGCAATCCTTTCCTGGGTTCCGGTGCGCCTCGCGTTGGCTGGACGCTTCGCGACACCGGACAAGTGCGTGGCGGCGCGTCGTGTCTTCCTCTTTCGCCAGCGGCAAAGCCGCGTATAGTAGCGCCCAAGGGGACGACTGCATGAATATTCTGGTCCTGAACGGCCCGAACCTGAACCTGCTCGGCACGCGGGAACCGGCGATCTACGGTCACACGACGCTGCCCGAGATCGAGGCGGCGTGCGTCGCCCATGGCGCGGCGCTGGGCCTGTCGGTCACCTGCGCGCAATCGAACGTCGAGGGCGCGCTGGTCGACCACCTGCACGCCGCGCGCGGCACGGTGGCCGGCGTCGTGCTGAACGCCGGCGCCTATACCCACAGCTCCATCGCGCTGCGCGACGCGATCACGGCCACGGCGCTGCCGGTGATCGAGCTGCACCTGTCCAACACCCATGCCCGCGAAGCGTTTCGACATGTCTCGCTGATCGCGCCGGTCTGCATCGGCGTGATCCAGGGCTTCGGCGCGCGCGGCTATCCGCTGGCGCTGACGGCGCTGCACGGGCATCTGACCGGAGACACGGCATGAAACGGCTTCGACCCTACCTGCGCATGACCTCGGTGGAGGATTTGTGGGCGCATCACACCGCGCTGATGGCCGACTACGGGTTCGACCGGCTGTTCTACGCCTTCAACGCCTTTCGCGGCGCCGGGCTCTACGACAATCCCGAGGATGCGCTGCTCCTGACCAACATGCCGACCGACTACATCGACGCCTACGTGAATGGCGGCATGTTCCGCGACGGCGTGATGATGCGGTGGGCGATCAGGAACACCGGCAGCGCCTCGTGGCACCGGGTCTATGCCGAAATGGCCGATCAGCCCCCGACCGAGGGCGAACGCGCCATGCGCGCGCTCAACGAACGCCACGCCATCGTCGCGGGCTACACGATCAGCTTTCCCATGGGGATCAAGAACGCCAATGCCGGCATCGGGATGGCGGTGCGCAAGGGCATGACCCAGGCGGATGCCGATGCGATCTGGGCCGAGCACGGCGAGGAGATCGAGACGATCAACCACGTCGCGCACCTGTGCATCCTGCAGCTGCCCGCCACCGGCCAGCGCACACTCCTGACCCCGCGCCAGGCCGAGGTGCTGGAACTGGTGGCCGACGGCAAGACGATGCAGGACATCGCCCTGATCCTCGATCGCAACGTGGCGACGGTGGAAAAGCACCTGCGCGGCGCGCGTGACGCGCTTGGCGTCGAAACCACGGCCCAGGCGGTGCGCAAGGCCTCGATCCTGAACCAGATCTTCCGCATCGAGGATGCGGGCCGCAATGCGGCCGGAACGCCCCCGCACATGGCCGGAACCGTCGCGCAGCGGCGCTGATCGCCCCCCTTCCTTCCCCTAGGTAAGGATTCCCGCCGTTTCCCCGCGCCGCGCCGCGAGGCAGGGTGAGCCTGTTCCATGAGTGATGGCTTTTCTGCCAGGAACGCTGGGGGGTCGCGGTGGTTTAGTCCCGCCTTCCCGATTCCCTGCCGGGCAACCGGAAAGACGCGTGCCGGGGCGCAATTACGCATCCGGCACGGGTCGAAACAAATTGGGTCGGCGCGCCTGTCCCCATGTCCCCGCGCCCGGCCTGGTCAGGCGGCGTTGCCTTGTCCCTGGGCAGCGCCGCCGCTTTGCCCCGGCCCGCCGGGGCCCGCCGGGGCCACGGCAAGAGAAAGGGGCAGAGGTTTCCCCCTGCCCCGAACGTCCTGGCGATGGCGCCCGGTCTCAGCCCTTGCCGACCTTGGCGACTTCCTCGGCGAAGTTCTCTTCCTTCTTCTCGATGCCTTCTCCGACCTCGAGCCGGACGAAGCCGGTGATCTTGGCACCCGCCTCGGCGGCGGCGGCGCCGACAGTCAGGTCGGGGTTGATGACGAAGGCCTGGTTCACCAGCGTGATGTCGGCCAGGAACTTCTTCATCCGGCCTTCGATCATCTTCTCGATCACCGCCTCGGGCTTGCCCGATTCGCGCGCGATGTCGATCTGGATCTGGCGTTCCTTCTCGACCATCGCGGGATCGACGGCGCCTTCGTCCAGCGCGGCCGGGTTCACCGCGGCGACATGCATCGCGACCTGGCGTGCAAACGCCTCGTCGCCGCCGGTGGTGGCGACCAGCACGCCGATCTTGCCCATGCCCGGCGCGGCGGCGTTGTGCACATAGGTCACGACCGTCTCGCCCGCCAGCGTCGCCATGCGGCGCACGCCCATGTTCTCGCCGATGGTGGTGACCTTGGCGGTCACCGTGTCGGCGACGGACTTGCCGCCCAGATCGGCCGCCAGCAGCGCGTCGATGCCATCGACCTTCAGCGCGGCCTCGGCGATGGCGGCGACCATGGTCTGGAACTCGGCGTTCTTGGCGACGAAATCGGTCTCCGAATTCACCTCGACGGCCACGGCCTTGCCGCCGTCGACGGCCACGGCCACCAGGCCCTCGGCCGCGGTGCGGCCCGATTTCTTGGCGGCCTTGGCCAGGCCCTTGGTGCGCAGCCAGTCGATGGCGGCGTCGAAATCGCCGTCCGTCTCGGTCAGCGCCTTCTTGGCATCCATCATGCCCGCGCCGGTGCTCTCGCGCAGTTCTTTCACCATTGCAGCGGTAATCGCCATGAGCGTTCTCCTGATATCTCGGGACTGCGCGCAAGGCCTATGCCCTGCGCGCGTATCAATTGGATGACAGAGGGATCACCCCTCGGCGGTCTCGGTCGCCTCTGCCGGCGCGCTCGCCTCGGTGGCGGGCGCCTCCTCAGCCAGGGCCTCCTCGGTGACGGCCTCCTCGAACTCGCCGATGTCGACGCCGGCGGTGCGCATCTGCGCGGTCATGCCGTCCAGCGCGGCGCGGCTGACGAGGTCGCAGTAGAGCGCGATCGCGCGGGCCGCGTCGTCGTTGCCGGGAATGATGTAGTCGACACCATCGGGCGGGCAGTTGGTGTCGACGATCGCGACCACGGGAATGCCGAGTTTCTTGGCCTCGAGGATGGCGAGGTCTTCCTTGTTCACGTCGATGACGAACAGCAGGTCGGGCAGGCCGCCCATCTCGCGGATACCGCCCAGCGAGGCCTGCAGCTTGACCTGGTCCCGCTCCATCCCGAGCCGTTCCTTCTTGGTCAGACCTTCGAGGCCCTGGCCCATCTGCTCGTCGATCTGCTTGAGCCGCGAGATCGAGTTCGAGACAGTCTTCCAGTTGGTCAGCGTGCCGCCGAGCCAGCGGTGGTTCATGTAGTATTGCGCGCAGCGTTCCGCGGCATCCGCGACCGGCTTCTGCGCCTGCCGCTTGGTGCCGACGAAGAGGATGCGGCCGCCCTTGGCGACGGTGTCGCGCACGACCTGCAGCGCCTGCTCCAGCAGGTCGACGGTCTGCGTGAGGTCGATGATGTGGATGCCGTTGCGGTCGCCGTAGATATACGGGGCCATCCGCGGGTTCCAGCGCTGGGTCTGGTGGCCGTAGTGAACGCCAGCTTCGAGCAGCTGACGCATCGAGAAGTCGGGAAGCGCCATTCTATGGGTCCTTTCCGGTTTGAACCTGGGCGGAGGTTTCACGGCATGTGCCGCAACCGGTGGACGGTGCTGGGATGTCTCCCCTGCAGGCCCGCCTCCGCCTGTGAAGTGTGCGAGCGCGTAGACGCTTCGGCGCGGAAAGGCAACCCCTCTCGCCCGCTGGAGCGGCGCAGAGGGCTCCGCCCCCGTCGCGGTCCGCGACTCCCCCGGAGTTTTCGGGCCAAGATGAAGGATGGACGCCTTCGCCGGGCGGCGATAGATCGGCGCCATGACGCGAAGACCCGACATCTTGTGCATCGGATCGGTCCTGTGGGACATCATCGGGCGCACCGACCTGCCGATGGCCGCCGGCAACGACAAGCCGGGCCGCATCCGGAGGCTGCCGGGCGGCGTGGCGCTGAACATCGCCATGACGCTGCGGCGGTTCGACCTGACGCCGGCGCTGATCTCGGTGGTGGGGGGCGATCCGGCGGGGCGCGACCTGGTTGCGGCCTGCGCGGGCATGGGGCTCGATTGCGCGGCGCTGCTGATCGACCCGGACCTGCCCACGGACCAGTACATGGCGATCGAGGCGCAGGGCGCGCTGGTGGCGGCCCTGGCCGACGCGCGCTCGCTCGAGGCGGCGGGCGCGCGCATCCTGGCGCCGCTGGCCGACGGGCGGCTCGGGTCGGCCGCCGCGCCCTGGGCGGGGCCGGTGGCGATCGACGGCAACCTGACCGAGACGCTGCTGGCCGAGATCGCGACAAGCCCGCTTTTCGCGGGCGCCGACCTGCGCCTCGCCCCGGCCTCGCCCGGCAAGGCGGAACGCCTCGCGCCGCTGCTGCACCATCCGCGCGCGACCTTCTACGTCAACCGCGAGGAGGCGGGGCTGCTGAGCGGCACGCGCCCCGCCAACGCCGCCGCCGCCGCGCAGGCGCTGGTCGCCGCGGGCGCGCGCCGGGTGCTGGTGACGGCGGGCGCCGAGATGGCCGTCGATGCCTGCCGCGACCGCACGCTGACCGCCCTGCCGCCGCCGGTCGAGGCGCGGCGCATCACCGGGGCCGGCGACACGTTCATGGCGGCGCATATCGCCGCCGAACTGGCAGGCGCGGGCCGGGATCAGGCCCTGGATCGCGCCGTCGCGGCCGCCGCCACCTATGTTTCGGGAGAGACCGCATGACCGCCCTGCCCCTGCCCCTGCCCCTGCGCCTGTCCGCCGAAGTGGCCGCTGCCCGCGCCGCGGGGGCGCCGCTGGTGGCGCTGGAATCGACCATCATCACCCATGGCATGCCCTATCCGCAGAACCTGCAGACCGCGCGCGCCGTCGAGGACGAGGTGCGCGGCGCCGGCGCCGTGCCCGCCACCATCGCGGTGATCGCGGGCGAGATCCGCATCGGGCTGGAGCCGGCGGCGCTGGACGACCTGGCGCGGGCGCGCGGCGTGGCCAAGCTCAGCCGCGCCGATCTGGCGGCCTGTCTGGCGCAAGGCGGCACCGGGGCCACCACGGTCGCCGCGACGATGATCTGCGCCGCGCAGGCCGGCATCGCGGTCTTCGCCACCGGCGGCATCGGCGGGGTGCATCGCGGGGCGGAACTGAGCTTCGACATCTCGGCCGATCTGCAGGAACTGGCACAGACCCGCGTGACGGTGGTCGCGGCAGGCGCCAAGGCGATCCTCGACCTGCCCAAGACGCTCGAGGTGCTGGAGACGCTCGGCGTGCCGGTCATCGCGGTCGGCCAGGATGGCTTTCCCGCCTTCTGGAGCCGCGACAGCGGCTTGCCTGCGCCGCTGCGGATGGACACGCCCGAGGCCATTGCCCGCGCCCACAAGATGCGCGCGGCGCTGGCTCTGCCCGGCGGGCAGCTGGTGGCCAACCCGATCCTGCCCGGTGACGAGATCCCGGCGGCGGAGCTGGCGCCCCTGATCGCGCAGGCGCTGCGCGACGCGGCCGCCCATGGCATCGGCGGCAAGGCGGTCACGCCCTATCTGCTGCAGCGGCTGTTCGACCTGACCGAGGGGCGGACGCTGACGGCGAACATCGCCCTGGTTCTGAACAATGCCCGGCTTGCCGCGCGCATCGCGCAGGCGATGGCGCGTGAGAGGTGAGCAAACCGGCACCGTGGCTTGTGCGGATTTCGGTCCTTGCCTACATAGATGACCTACATGAGGCGTGATCGCCTCCCCGTTTTGCCGGACCCCGACACGCATGCAACTTCCCGAAGCTCCGCCACCGCCGCGCCGCGGCCTGTTCGCCTCGTTGCGGTCGAATTTCCTGACCGGCCTCATCGTGATCACGCCGATCGGCGTGACCATCTGGCTGATCTGGACCCTGACGGGATGGATCGACAGCTGGGTCCTGCCGCTGATCCCCTCGGCCTACAATCCCGCGCTCCTGATCCGGCAGTACACCGGGCTGGAGGTCGACATCCGCGGCATCGGCGTGGCGACCTTCCTCATCTTCACGCTGGTCGTGGGATGGCTGGCAAAGGGCCTGATCGGGCGGTCGCTGATCCGCTGGGCCGAAAGCCTGGTGCTGTCGATCCCGCTGATCCGGACGCTCTATTCGGGGCTGAAGCAGATCGTCGAGACGGTGCTGCAGCAAGGCCAGCAGAACTTCGACAAGGCCTGCCTGATCGAATACCCGCGCAAGGGCATCTGGGCCATCGCCTTCATCTCGACCAACGCCAAGGGCGAGATTCAGGCCCGCACCGATGAGGATGTGGTGTCGATCTTCATGCCGACCACGCCCAACCCGACCTCGGGGTTCTTGCTGTTCATCCCGCGCAAGGATGTCGTCATCCTCGACATGGCGGTCGAGGATGCGGCCAAGCTGATCATCTCGGCCGGCCTCGTCTATCCCTGCCAGGACGAACCGTCGCGGCTGCCCCAGCCCCTGCCCAACGCTGCGGAATAGAGGCGCGTCGCGCGGCGGCTACTCCTCCACCCACCAGACATCGGGCTGCCAGCCGATCCAGTCGCCGTAGATCGGGATCGTCTCGGGAAAGCGCAGCTCGGCATTGTGGGCGACGCGGCTGACCGGGTTGTGCCAGAACGGCACGACGTAGCGCTGCGCGGTCAGCACCCGGTCAAGCGCGCGCACGGCGGCGACGTAGTCGTCCTGGCTTTCGGAATTGAGCATCCGGTCGATCATCGCCTCGATCGCGGGGTTGCAGGCCCCCATCAGGTTGCGCGAGCCGGTGACCTCGACCATCTCGCAGCCCCAGTAGCTGTATTGCTCGTTGCCGGGCGAGAGCGACAGGCCGTAGCGCTCGTAGATCATGTCGAAATCGAAATTGTCGCGCCGCTCGCGGAACTGGGCGGCATCGACGCGCGACACCTCGACCGCGATGCCAAGCCGCTGCAGCGCCTCGGTGTAGATGTTGACGACCGCGTCATTCTCGGACGAGCCGGTCTGCAGCAAGATGTCGAAGGAGAAGGGCGCGCCCGCGGGCGTTGTCATCACCCCGTTCTCCACCGTGTAGCCCGCCTCCTCCAGCGCCGCGAGTGCGGCGGCGATGCCGCGTCGGTTGCGCTCGGAGCCGTCCGACACCGGCATCTCGTAGCCCTCCAGCGCCCCGGGCAGAAGATCACCTTCGAAGGGCTGCAGGAACTCCGCAACGCGCCCCTCGGCCGGGCCGGGGGTCATCGCCAGCGGCGAGTTGGCGAAGTAGGAGGTGATGCGCGGATCGACGCCGCCGTTCAGCGTCTGGTTGATGAACTCGGCCGGAAACGCCTGGATCATGGCCTCGCGCACCTGCCAGTCGGCGAAGGCGCCGTCGCGGGTGTTCATCACCAGCCCGGTCATGCCCGAGGGGCGCTGGTGCGGCACCTCCGACAGCATCACTTCGCCCGAGCGGACGCGGGGAAAATCGTAGCGTTCCGCCCAGGATTGCGCCGAGGTTTCGCGCATCGTCGACAAGATGCCGGCGGTGAAGGCCTCGAACATCGCGGTGCCGTCGGCGAAGAATTCCATCCGCACCTCGTCGATCACGTTGGTGCCGCGCCGGAACGGCAGGTCGGCGCCCCAGTAATCGGGGTTGCGGCGCAGCGAGACGAAGCGCCCGGCGACGAAATCGTCGACCACATAGGGCCCGGTCGCGATCGGGATCACGTCGAGACCGGAGCGGGTGAAATCATTGTCCTGCCACTGGGCGGCCTGCAGGATCGGGCGCAGCCCCATGATCATCGCCAGCTCGCGGTCGGGATCGGTGAAGCTGATGCGCACGGTCGCGTCATCCACCGCCTCGATCCCCTCCACCCGCGTCCAGGAGCCGAGGTAGCGGGGGTGGCCGATGGTGCCGAGCGTCTCGTAGGACCAGATCACATCGGCGACCGTGACCGGGCTGCCATCGGAAAACCGCGCCTCGGGGCGCAGGGTGAACTCGACCCAGGAATGATCCTCGGCCACCTCCACCGATTCGGCGAGCAGGCCGTAGAGCGTGAACGGCTCGTCCCAGGATCGACCGAGAAGCGATTCGTAGACCAGGAAGCCGAGTTGCCACGGCACCGAGCCTTCGCGGATATGCGGGTTGAGGCTGTCGAAACTGCCCGTCTCCCCGGTGACGATCCGGCCGCCGGTGGGCGCGTCGGGGTTGGCGTAGGGAAGATGGGTGAAGTCGGGCGGCAGCGCCGGCTCCCCATACATTGCGATGCCGTGCATGGGTTGCGCGATACCTGCCCCTGTCAGCCCCATCGACAGCGTCGCGGCGGCCAGCATTTGCGCGAAACACAGCGTTCTCATTTGCGAACAATCCCCTTTGCCTCATGGCGTGCTGGGGTCACGCTATCCGCCGCCCGAGGGGTTTACAAACTTTTCGGTTGGACAAGAGCCAAGCCATTGCTTATAAAGACCTCACTGCTCGATAGGTTTCTTGCCTGTATGAAACCTGCCTCAATAACTGAACGCCAGCCTTGTGCTGGCGTTTTTTTTTGCGCAGTCGCCTCATCCCGGCAGCCCGTCACAAGATCGGCATGGGGCGACCCTGTTCATCTCGCACGCGCAGCAATAGGGTGCGCCCGAGACATCCAGAGCAGGAGCATATCCCATGGCCATCACCACAGACCTGTCGGGCAAGATTGCCGTGATCACCGGATCGACCTCGGGCATCGGGCTCGGCATCGCGTGGGAACTGGCGCGGGCCGGGGCGGATGTGGTCCTGAACTCCTTCACCGACGCGCCCGAGGATCATGCGCTGGCCGAGGAGATCGCGGCCGAGACGGGCACCACGGCGCGCTACATCAGCGCCGACATGTCCAAGGGCGACGCGTGCCGCGCCCTGATCACGTCGGCGGGCGCGTGCGACATCTTGATCAACAACGCCGGCATCCAGCATGTCGCGGGCATCGACGCCTTCCCGGTCGAGAAATGGGACGCGATCATCGCGATCAACCTGAGCTCGGCCTTTCACACCACGGCCATGGCGCTGCCGATGATGCGCAAGGCCGGCTGGGGGCGGGTCATCAACATCGCCTCCGCCCATGGCCTGACCGCCAGCCCCTACAAATCGGCCTATGTGGCCGCCAAGCATGGGGTCGTCGGGCTGACCAAGACCACGGCGCTGGAGACGGCGGGCCAGTCGATCACCGCCAACGCGATCTGCCCCGGCTATGTGCTGACGCCGCTGGTCGAGGCGCAGATCCCCGACCAGATGAAGACGCATGACATGGACCGCGACACCGTGGTGCGCGAGGTCATGCTGGCGCGCCAGCCCTCGCGGGAGTTCGCGACCGTCGAACAGATGGGCGGCACGGCGGTGTTCCTGTGCTCCGACGCCGCGGCGCAGATCACCGGCACGACCATCAGCGTGGACGGAGGCTGGACCGCGCTTTAGGGGGCTCTGCCCCTGCCGCGGCCTTCGGGCCGCGTCTCCCCCGGGATATTTCCAGAACGAAGAAGGTGAGATCGCGTGACATCGCCCAAGCGGATCAACCTCGCCCTCCAGGGCGGCGGCGCGCATGGCGCCTTCACCTGGGGCGTGCTCGACCGGCTGCTGGAAACGCCCGAGGTCGAGATCGCGGGCATGTCGGGCACCTCGGCGGGCGCGCTGAACGGGGCGGCGGTGAAGGCCGGGCTGGCGCTTGGCAGCAAGGCGGCCGCGCGCGACAACCTGGCCTGGCTCTGGGAACAGGTCGGCGCGATCACCGACGCGCGCTTCGCGCCCTGGCTCGGCGCCGTTCACCCTGTCGCGCTCAGCGCGCTGGTCGAGGCCTCCCTGCCCTTCGTGATGGCCGATCACGTCAGCCGGATGGTCAGCCCCTACGCCTCGGGCCCGTTCTATTCCAACCCGCTGCAACCGATCGTGGAGAAGTTCCACTACGACAAGGTCTGCAACCCTTCGGGCCCGGTCTTTGCGATCTGCGCCACCAATGTGCGCACCGGCAAGATCCGGGTGTTCCAGGGCGCCGACATCACGCCGGCCGCGCTCATGGCCTCGGCCTGCCTGCCGACGCTGTTCCGCGCGGTGGAGGTGACCGACCCCGAGACCGGCACGCTCGAGGCCTATTGGGATGGCGGCTACACCGGCAATCCGGCGCTGTTCCCGCTGTTCGCCAAGGGCCTGCCCGCCGACATCGTGGTGGTGAACATCAACCCGCTGCTGCGCGACGAGGTGCCGACCAGCGCCCGTGCGATCCAGAACCGGATCAACGAGATCAGCTTCAACGCCTCGCTGCTGCGGGAGTTGCGCGCCATCGAGTTCGTGCAGCGCCTGATCGCCCAGGGCCGGATGGACGACACCTTGATGAAGCGCGTCCTGATCCACCTGATCGCCGATGACGAGTTGATGCGCCACCTGTCGGTCGCCACCAAGACGGTGCCGGTTCCCGCACTGCTGCACCAGCTGTTCGAAGCGGGCCGGACGGCGGCGGCGACGTTCCTCGAGCAGCACCTCGACAGCGTCGGTGTCGAAAGCAGCATCGACCTGCGCGCGATGTTCGGCTGACCGCGCGGCACGGCGGGAACCGCCGCACGCGCCCATCGTTGCCTCCGGTGAGACCACCGAAAGGACGCGCCATGGACTGGACCGAAATTCGCGAGAACTGGGAGGCGACGCTGCCGGCGCTGCAATCGCGCTGGCCCGAGGTGCCCGAGGAGGAGTGGATCGCGGCGGCGGGAGACCGGGCCGATATCATCGCCACCATCGCGCGCTGCACCGGCGACGACCTGTCCGAGGCCGAGCGCGCGCTCGAGGAATGGCGCGAAGGCCCGATGCCGGCCGACGCCTATGCCGATCCCGTCCATGACAACGCCGCCGCGCGCGACGCCGGCCGCTACATCCCGGAGGGCGAGGAGCCGCTGGACGACGACGGACGCTTCGGCGACGACAACCTGCAGGACCGGCCCATGGGGCGGCGCGAAGGCTAGGCGCCCGCCCAAAGGCAGGCGGTGGCGATCAGTCTTCGGTGTCGGCGATGCCGAGGCTCATGATCGGAGCACCCTGCACGAAATCGTAGCCGAAGCCGAAGACGCCGTTGTCGAAGACGTAACCGGCGAAGACGTCGATCCCGATATCGCCTCCGCGCGGGTAATAGGTGATCCCGGCGCCAAGCGCGCTTTCGTCGGCGCGGTTGCTTTCCAGCAGGCGCGCCGACACGCCGAATTCGGGCTGCCGGTTCGACCCGAAGGTCAGGGTGCCGCCCAGCATCACCGTGGGGTCGGCCACGGCGGGTGTCACGAATGCGGGGGATACGCCGAATACAAACGCAACCAAGGTTGCGATACCTGTCTTGTTCATGGCACTGCTCTTTTTGTGGTTTCTTGGCCGGGAGTGTAGCAGATTTGCCGCCCGACACAACAAGTTGTGCCACCCCATGGGTCGAAACCCCGTCCGAACGTCCGACGGGCCCGGCGAGCCAAGCCACAGGATCATCGTGGCAGTGTCGGACGCGCGGGCCACGCCCCGCCCCATCGCGGCCGGTCGGATCGGGCCCGGGAGCCCCCCGTCGCCACGCAGCGGGCCTGCGCCCGGGCGGCTTGCAACGGGTCGGGCGCGCGCGTAAGCCGATCCGCATGCAGGCCTGCCCGTCTCCCTTTTCCCTGTCCGACCATGTTCTGAGCGCCGGGCGTGCCACGCCTGACAAGATCGCGCTCGCCGTGCTTGGCTCGGCGCGGGCCGACCGCTGGAGCTTCGCCCGGCTGGAGGCAGCGGTGCTGGGCATCGCCGCGGGGCTTCTGGCGCGGGGATTGCAGCCCGGCGACCGCGTGCTGCTGCGGCTGGGCAACACCGCCGAATTTCCGGTGGCCTTCCTCGGGTGCATCGCCGCGGGGCTGGTGCCGGTGCCCACCGCCGAGGGGCTGACCGCACCCGAACTGGACCGGCTCGTGCCGCTGGTGCGGCCCGCCGCGATCCTTGCCGCGCCGGGCATCGCCCTGCCCACGGGGGCGCCCTGCCCCGTCCTTGCCGATCTTGCGGCGCTGATGGATCACGCGCCCGGCGCGCACGAGATGGGCGAGCCGGACCGGCTTGCCTATCTGGTCTTCACCTCGGGCTCCTCCGGGCAGCCCAAGCCGGTCGCCCATGCGCACCGCGCCGTCTGGGCGCGGCGCATGATGTGGGACGGCTGGTACGGGCTGCGCCCCGACGACCGGATGCTGCACGCCGGCGCGTTCAACTGGACCTACACGCTCGGCACCGGGCTGCTCGATCCCTGGGCCATCGGCGCCACCGCGCTGATCCCCGCGCCCGGCACCGCGCCCGAAGCGCTTGCGCTGCTGATGAAGCGCCATGACGCGACGATCCTTGCCGCAGCACCCGGCGTGTTCCGCAAGATCGTGGCTGCGGGCGCGCCGCTCGCCCTGCCCAGGCTGCGCCATGCGCTCGCCGCCGGCGAAAAGCTGCCCGAGACCCTGCGCGCCCGCTGGCGGGCCGCGACCGGCACCGAGATCCACGAGGCGCTCGGCATGTCGGAATGCTCCACCTTCCTGTCGGGCAGCCCCGCGCGCCCCGCACCCGAGGGGACACTCGGCTACCCGCAACCGGGCCGGCGCCTCGCGATCGTGACGGAGGACGGGGTGGAGGTTGCGGCAGGCGCGACCGGCATCCTCGCCATCCACCGCAGCGATCCCGGCCTTATGCTGGGCTACCTGACCGAGGGCGCGCCGGACCTGCCGCTGACCGGCGACTGGTTCCTGACCGGCGATCTGGTCTCGGCCGACCCCGACGGCGCGCTGCGCTACCACGGCCGGCGCGACGATCTGCTGACCACCGGCGGTTTCCGCGTCTCGCCGCTGGAGATCGAGGCGGTGTTCCAGTCCGCCCCCGGGGTCAGCGATTGCGCCGCCGCCGCCGTGGCGGTGAAGGCCGATACCGAGGTGATCGCGCTGGCCTATGCCGGCACCGCCGCGCCCGATGCGCTGGCCGCGCTCGCAAAGACCCGGCTGGCCCGCTACAAGCAGCCCCGCCTCTACTTTCCCTTGCCGTCCCTGCCCCGGTCGGCCAACGGCAAGCTCGACCGCCGCGCGCTGAAGCGCCTGCTGACGGAGATGACATGATCCCCCTCGACATCCTCAGCGATCCGATCTGCCCCTGGTGCTACATCGGCTGGGCCAATCTCGCCCGCGCGCTCGAGGCGCGGCCGGATCACCCCTTCGTCCTCGCCTGGCACCCGTTCCAGCTCAACCCCGAGATGCCGGCGGGCGGCATGGACCGCCGCAGCTATCTGGAGGCGAAGTTCGGCGGCAAGGATCAGGCGGTTCGCGCCTATCTGCCGGTGCTCCAGCACGCCGAAAAGGCCGGGCTGGCGCTCAACCTCGACACCATCCCGCGCACGCCCAGCACGCTCGACGCGCACCGGCTGATCCACTGGGCGGGCATCGAGGGGCGCCAGACCCCCGTGGTGCTGGCGCTGTTCCGCGCCTATTTCATCGACGGGCGCGACATCGGCGACGCGGCAACGCTGGCCGAGATCGCCGCGTCGGCGGGCATGGACCGCGGGGTGACCGAGGTGCTTCTGGCAGGCGACGCGGATGCCGACGACATCCGCGCCCGCGACGCCCATGCCCGCGAACGCGGCGTCACCGGCGTGCCGACCTTCGTCATCGCCAACCAACACGTCCTGACCGGTGCGCAGCCCACGGAGGTCTGGCTGTCGGTGATCGACGAGATCGCCGGGCAGATCGAGGAGCCGTCGCAATGAGCCAGTTCAATGCCGCGCCCCGTGCCCATACCGGGGCCTTCACGGCATGAGCACCGCCGCCGCCGACGCCAAACGCCTCTCGCGTGCCGAGTTCATCGCCCTGATGGGCATGGTCTTCGCCACCGTCGCCTTTTCCATCGACGCGATGCTGCCCGCCCTGCCCGAGATCGCGGGCACGCTGACGCCCGAGGCCCCGAACCTCGCGCAGCTGGTGCTGACCAGCTTCGTGCTGGGCCTTGGCATCGGCACGCTGTTCACCGGGCCGCTGTCGGACAGTTTCGGGCGCAAGCCGGTAATCATCGCGGGCGCGGCGCTCTACGTCTCGGGCGCGGTCCTCGCCTGGGCCGCGCCCTCGCTGGAGCTGCTGCTCGCCGCCCGCATCCTGCAGGGGCTGGGCGCCGCCGGGCCGCGCGTGGTGGCGATGGCGATCATCCGCGACCTCTATTCCGGGCGGCAGATGGCGCAGATCGTCAGCTTCGCGATGCTGATCTTCACCATCTTTCCCGCCGTCGCGCCGATGATCGGGGCGGGCATCATCTGGGGCTTTGGCTGGCGCGCGATCTTCCTCGCGTTCCTGTTGTTCTCGGCGCTGTCGGTCGGCTGGCTGCTGATCCGCCAGCCCGAGACGCTGCCGACCGCCGCGCGGCGCCCGTTCCGGGTCGCACCGCTGCTGGAGGCGCTGCGCGAGACGCTGGGGCTGAAGCAGATGCAGCTCTCGATCCTGGTGCAGACGCTGATCTTCGGGATGCTGTTCGGCACCATCTCGTCGATCCACTCGATCTTCGACGAAAGTTTCGGCCGCGCGGCCAGCTTTCCCTACTGGTTCGCCCTGATCGCGCTGGTGGCCGCCCCCGCCGCGCCGATCAACGGCATTCTCGTCATCCGGCTGGGCATGCGCCCGCTGGTCCGGCGCGCGCTGCTGCTCCAGATGCTGGCCTCGATCCTCGTCGCCGGGCTGTTCGTCTCGGGCTGGCAGGGCGGGGTGTCGTTCTGGCTGTTCTTTCTCTGGGCCTGCAGCATCTTTGCCGTGGCGGGCTTCACCATCGGCAACCTCAACGCGCTGGCGCTGGAGCCTCTGGGCCATGTCGCGGGCATGGCCGCCTCGATCATGGGGGCGCTGGCCACAGTGGGCGGCGCGGCTCTGGGGGCGATCATCGGGCAGTTCTTCGACGGCACCGCCCTGCCCCTGATCCTCAGCGCGGCGGTGCTGTCAGGAACGGGCGCGCTGGTCATGGTCTGGATGCCGCGCGAGCCGAAGCAGGCGGTCTGACGGGATCAGCCCGCCTTGCCTTCGGCATGCATGGCGAGGTCGCGGGCGACGGCGAAGGCGCTCTTGATCTTGTCGGCCTCCTTGGTCAGGTCGCGGCTCACCACGATCTTGTTGTCGCGCACCTTGGCCAGCCCCTGCTGGGCGTGCACGAAGGCCACCAGCCCGGCGGGGTTGGGGAACTTGTCCATGTGGAACTGCACCGTCACGCCCTTCGGCCCGGCGTCCATCTTGGCGATATGCGCGCGCTTGCACATCGCCTTGATCCGCACCACCAGCAGCAGCGTGTTCACCTCCTTCGGCAGCGAGCCGAAGCGGTCGATCAACTCGGCGGCGAAGCCTTCCAGCTCCACCTTGGTCTCCAGCTGGGAAAGCCGCCGGTAAAGCCCCAGCCGCACGTCGAGGTCGGGCACATAGGCCTCGGGGATCAGCACCGGCACGCCAAGGTTGATCTGCGGCGACCATTGCCCGTCGTCGCCCGGCAGCCCCTCGGCCTCGCCCGAGCGGATCTTGGCGATCGCCTCCTCCAGCATCGACTGGTAGAGCTCGAAGCCGACCTCGCGCATCTGGCCGGACTGCTCCTCGCCCACGATGTTGCCCGCGCCCCTGATATCAAGGTCTTGCGAGGCGATGGTAAAGCCCGCGCCGAGGCTGTCGAGGCTGCCCAGAACCCGCAGCCGCTTCTCGGCGGACGGTGTCAGCTTCATCCGCGGCTTGGTGGTGAGATAGGCATAGGCGCGCGTCTTGGCGCGGCCCACGCGGCCGCGGATCTGGTAAAGCTGCGCCAATCCGAACATGTCGGCGCGGTGGATGACCATGGTGTTGGCGGTCGGGATGTCGATGCCCGATTCAACGATGGTGGTGGCCAGCAGCACGTCATACTTGCCGTCGTAGAAGGCCACCATGCGGTCGTCGAGTTCCCCCGCCGCCATCTGGCCATGGGCCACCACATAGGTCACCTCGGGCACATGGGTGCGCAGGAATTCCTCGACTTCGGGCAGATCCTCGATCCGCGGCACGACGTAGAAGGATTGCCCGCCGCGGTAATGCTCGCGGATCAGCGCCTCGCGGATCGTGACCGCGTCGAACTCGCTCACATAGGTGCGGATCGCCAGCCGGTCGACGGGCGGCGTGCCGATCATGCTCAGGTCGCGCACGCCGGACAGCGACATCTGCAACGTGCGCGGGATCGGCGTCGCCGATAGCGTCAGCACATGCACGTCCGAGCGCAATTCCTTGAGCCTTTCCTTGTGGTTGACGCCGAACCGATGCTCCTCGTCGACGATCATCAGCCCCAGATCCTTGAAGCGGATGCCCTTGGCCAGCAGCGCATGGGTGCCGACGACGATATCGACGCCCCCGTCGGCCAGCCCCTTCTTCGTCGCAGCCGCCTCCTTCGCGCCGACGAAGCGGCTGAGCTGGCGCACGGTGACCGGAAAGCCCCGGAACCTGTCGGCAAAGGTCTTGGCGTGCTGGCGCGCGAGCAGCGTGGTGGGCGCGATCACCGCCACCTGCAGCCCCTGCGCCGCGGCGACGAAGGCCGCGCGCATCGCCACCTCGGTCTTGCCGAAGCCGACGTCGCCCACGACCAGCCGGTCCATCGGGCGCCCGGCCTCGAGGTCTTCCAGCACGTCGGCGATGGCGGACAGCTGGTCCTCCGTCTCCTCGTAGGGGAAGCGGGCACAGAACGCCTCCCACATGTCGCCGGGCGGCTCGAGGATCGGGGCGTGGCGCAGCTCGCGCTCCGCCGCGATGCGGATCAGCTTGTCGGCGATCTGGCGGATGCGTTCCTTGAGCTTGGCCTTCTTGGCCTGCCACGCCCCGCCGCCGAGCCGGTCGAGCAGCCCCTCGTCCTGGCCGTAGCGGCTGAGCAGCTCGATGTTCTCCACCGGCAGGTAGAGCCTGTCGCCGCCCGCGTATTCCAGCAGCAGGCATTCATGTGGCGCGCCCATCGCGGTGACGGTCTCCAACCCCTTGTAGCGCCCGACGCCGTGGTCGACATGCACGACCAGATCGCCCGGTGACAGCGATTGCGCCTCGGTCAGGTAATTCTCGGCGCGCTTGGTCTTGCGCTTGGGCCGGATCAGCCGGTCGCCCAGCACGTCCTGTTCCGAGATCACGGTCAGGCCCGCACCGGTGAAGCCTTCCTCAAGCGGCCAGACGGTCAGGCTCAGGCTGCCCTTGGGGCCAATTCCACGGGCATCGGCGACAAGTTTCGCGTCCGCGACGCCCTGATCCTCCAGAAGCCCGTGCAGGCGCTCGCGCGCGCCCTCGGACCACGACGCGATGACCACGGCGCTCTCTTCACGCTTTGCCTTGACATGATCCGCCAAGGCCCCGAAGAGGCTTATCTTTTCATTCTGTCTTTCGGCTGCGAAATTGCGCCCCACGCGGCCGCCCGCGTCAAGGATGCCGGGGCCGGGCGCGGCGGCGACAGGCGCGAACTGCACCACCCGGTGCCCCGCCACGGCCTTGCCCCAGGCGGCGTCATCGAGATAGAGCAACCCCGGCGGCACCGGCTTGTAGACGGTGTCGAGCCGCCCCTTCTGCGTCAGGGCGGTCTTTCGGGTGTCGTACTGGTCCGCGATCGTGTCCCAGCGCGCCAGCCGCTGCGGCGTCGTCTGGTCGTCGAGCGTGATCCGTGCGTCGGGCAGGTAGTCGAACAGCGTCTCCAGCCGTTCGTGGAAGAACGGCAGCCAGTGCTCCACGCCCTGGTGCTTTCGGCCGGCGCTGACCGCCTCGTAGAGCGGATCGTCGGTGCCCGCCGCGCCGAATTCTATGCGGTAGTTCTGCCGGAACCGGGTGATCGCCGCCTCGTCCAGCACCACCTCGGATACCGGCGCAAGCTCCACCCGCTGCAGCTTCTCCGTCGTGCGCTGCGAGGCCGGGTCGAAGCGGCGCGCCCCGTCGAGCATGTCGCCGAAAAGGTCGAGCCGCACCGGCCCCTCCTCGCCCGGCGGCCAGACGTCGATGATGCCGCCGCGCACGGCGTAGTCGCCGGGTTCGGTCACCGTCGGCGTCTGGGAAAAGCCCATCCGCACCAGAAACCACTGCAACGCGGCCTCGTCGAGGCGCTTGCCGACCGTCGCCCCGAAGGCCGAGTCGCGCAAGAGCGCCCGAGGCGGCACAAATTGCGTGGCCGCGTTCAGCGTCGTCAGGATGATAAACGCCCCCGAAAGCCCGCCCGCCAGCGCGGCAAGCGTCGCCATGCGCGTGGCCGAGATCTCGGGGTTGGGCGACACGCGGTCGTAAGGCAGGCAGTCCCAGCCGGGAAAGCTCAACACCGGCACCGTCGGGTCGAAGAAGGCCAGCGCGCGCGCCATCGCCGCCAGCCGCTTGTCGTCGCGCGCGATGTGCAGCACGGGCACGCCGCCGCCCTGCGCCAGTTCCCTGAGCACGAAACTGGCGTCGAACCCCTCGGGCACGCCGGAGGCAAGGATATGGGCGGGCGTCTGGGCCATGGGCGCCTGACCTACGCTGCGGGGGGGCGGTGTCAAGGAGGAGGGGCTCAGTAGAACGGGCTGACGGTCACGTTCATATACATGCCCCAGAAGGCGGTGAGGAAGATGAACACGATCCCCAGCCCCTGCACCATCAGCCGCAGGTTGCGCAGCCGGATCGGCAGGTTCTCGAAATCGGTGCGGCGCAGCAAGAAGGCGGTGCGCACCGACAGGGCCGACACCAGGATCAGCGGCAGCAGCAGCAAGACCACCGCCTGGCAGAATTCCACCCGGTAGCCCCAGCCCAAAACCGCGAGCGAGGTCACGACGAAGGCGGAACTCGCCATCATCGCGGTTCCCGACAGCTCTGCATATTGCACGATCCGGCGGCTGGTGATCTCGGCCATGGTGTGCAGGTCGTGCAGGCTTTCCGCGTCGCCGCGGCGCGCGCGCTGGATCAGGTGGAACGGAATGCCCATCACCCAATGCGACAGGGTGGACCACATGATCGCCAGCACGATCCAGTACCAGAGGTTTGAAAACGACCTGAGGTCGATGACCTGGGTGACAAGGTCTAGGAAATCCAAAGCGGCCGCCCGATCAATCGTTTCTCGTGTTCTGGCGCGCACCATAGGTGCGGCTTTCGGCGGTTTCCAGCCCCGCCATGCGCGTATGTGACAGGGACAACACGCACCCTTGCCCTCGGGGCAGTCGCGTGGCACCGATCTGCCACAGTCTTCTCCCGAAAGGCCCCAGCCGATGCCCCAGGCCCCCTTCCCCGTCACCCGTCATCGCCGCGTGCGCGCCAGTGTCGCGTTGAGAAATCTGGTGCGGGAAAACGAGTTGAGCGTGAACGACCTGATCTGGCCGATCTTCGTGCGCGACGGGGTGGGCATCGAGGAACCGGTCGCCTCCATGCCCGGCGTGCTGCGCCGGTCGGTCGACAAGATCGTGGAGGCCGCGCGCGAGGCCGCATCGCTCGGCATCCCGGCGATCTGCCTGTTTCCCTACACCGACGCGTCGCTCAAGACCCAACTCTGCGAGGAGGCGTGGAACCCCGACAACCTGTCGAACCGCGCCATCAAGGCGATCCGCGACGCCGGCATCGACATCGCGATCATGACCGACATCGCGCTCGACCCCTACAACATCAACGGCCATGACGGCATCGTGCGCGACGGCGTGATCGTGAACGACGAGACGGTCGAGGCGCTGGTGAAGATGGCGCTGGCGCAGGCCGCGGCGGGGGCAGACATCCTCGGGCCGTCCGACATGATGGACGGCCGCATCGGCGCGATCCGCGCAGCACTCGAATCCGAAGGCTACCAGAACGTCACCATCATGTCCTACGCGGCCAAGTTCGCCTCGGCTTTCTACGGCCCGTTCCGCGATGCGGTCGGCGCCTCGGGCGCACTGAAAGGCGACAAGTTCACCTACCAGATCGACCCGGCCAACCGGTTGGCGGCGCTCCGCTGCGTCGAGCGCGACCTGATGGAAGGCGCCGACATGGTGATGGTGAAGCCCGGCCTGCCCTATCTCGACATGGTGCGCGAGGTGAAGGACCGCTTCGGCGCGCCCACCTACGCCTACCAGGTCAGCGGCGAATACGCGATGATCGAGGCGGCGGCGGCCAACGGCTGGATCGCGGGCGACAAGGTGATGCTGGAAAGCCTGATGAGCTTCCGCCGCGCGGGCTGCGACGGGGTGCTTACCTATTTCGCGCCGCGGGTCGCGCGCATCCTCAACGGGTAGCGGTTTCCCGCCAAGATACCGCCACCTGTGGTGGTTTTCGCATGACAGACGCGCCGCATCGGCGTATCGTGCAGGGCAATTCGCGGGCAGCGCACGATCCGCGTTTCTTGAGGCAACCGGCACGAGGCACCCATGAGCAACCTTACCCGTCGTCATTTCGTGATCACCGGCGCGGCACTGCCGCTTGTAGCGGCCTGCGACGGGGGCATCAATTCCCGCGGCCCGGAACAGATCGACGCGCGCGTCGACGCCGCCATCAACTTCATGGACCGCGAGGTTCCCGGCTCGCAGGCGCTGGTGCGCGATGCGCGCGGCATGCTGGTCATGCCGCTGATCACCGAGGCGGGCTTCGGCTTCGGCGCCTCCTACGGGCGCGGCGCGCTCAGGATCAACGGCGCCACGGTCGATTACTACTCCGCCGTCTCGGGCACCTTCGGCCTGCAGATCGGGGCGCAGCAATTCGCCCATACCCTGTTCTTCATGACCGACGCGGCTCTGCAGAATTTCCGCGCCTCGCCCGGCTGGGCGGTGGGCGGCGACGTGCGTTACGCGGTGGTCGACCAGGGCGGCAACCTCGGCGTCGACACCACCACCCTCACCGATCCGGTGATCGCGCTGATCTACGGCCAGGCCGGCCTGATCATCGGCGCCACCCTGGAAGGGACGCGCTACACCCGCATCATTCCGTGAGCGCGCGCAGAGCTTGCACGCCTTGCAATTCCCGGGTCATGGGGTAGCTCTGCGCCACCCGTTCGCGTTTGAGGCATCATGGCCCTTGTTCTCCGCTGGCTTGTCCGACTGGTCACGCTCGCCGTCGCCCTGACGGTGGCCGTGGTCGTGGCGGCGTGGTGGATCGGGTCGCGGTCGATCCCCGATTACGGCGCCGACTGGTCGGTGCCCGGCCTGACCGCCCCGGTGGAGATCGTGCGCGACACCGCGGCGGTGCCGCATGTCTTCGGCGCGACCGACGCGGATGTGTATTACGGCCTCGGCTTCGCCCATGCGCAGGATCGCCTGTGGCAGATGCTGATGCTGCGCCGCACCGCGCAGGGCCGCCTGTCGGAACTGTTCGGTACGCCGACGCTGGAGATCGACGACCTGCTGCGCCGGCTCGACATCTATGCGCTGGCCTCGCAATCGGTCAGTGCACTGTCGCCCGAGACGCAGGCGACGCTCGAGGCCTATGCCGAGGGCGTTAACGCCTGGATCGGGCTGGTGGGTTCCGAGGCGCTGGGGCGCGGCGCGCCCGAGCTGTTCCTGTTCACCCCCGAGATCGCGCCCTGGCGGCCCGCCGACAGTGTCGCGGTCAGCTTCATGATGGCGCTGCAACTGGCCGGCCACCACGAGGAGGAGGTGTTGCGCGCGCGGCTGACCCTGGCGCTCGAAGATCCGGACCGGTTGCGCGACCTGCTGCCCGAGGCGCCCGGCAGCGGCGTGGCTGAGCTTGCGGCCTTGGCCGATTACCGGGATCTGTTCGACGCGCCCCTGCCCCGCCTTGCCGCGGCCGACAGCGCGCCGCGCCACCCGCTGCATCCCCACGCGCCGGGACGCGGACGGGCCGGCGCCTCCAACGCCTTTGCCGCGACGCCGGAGCGTGCGGCCGCATCCGGGGCGCTTCTGGCCAATGATCCGCATCTTGGCCTGACCGCGCCGTCGATCTGGTATCTGGCGCGGCTGGAGCTGCAATCGGGCGGCGTGATCGGTGCCAGCATTCCGGGGATGCCGGTGATCCTGGCGGGGCGCAACGACCGGCTCGCCTGGGGCATCACCTCGGCCTATCTCGACGACATCGACCTCTATGTCGAGGAGGTGAACCCCGACAATTCGCAGGAATACCGCACGCCCGACGGCTGGGCGCCCTTCCGCACCGACCGCCGCGTGATCGAGATCGCGGACGCGCAGCCGGTGACGATCACCCGGCGCTGGACCGAGAATGGCCCGGTCATCCCTGGCGTGCATTACGACATCGGCACCGTCACCCCGCCCGGCCATGTGATGAGCATGGCCTGGACGGCGCTGGTGGGCGACAACACCTCGATCCAGACCGGGCTGCGCCTGATGACCGCCGGCACCATCGAGGAGGGGCTGGCGGCGGGCGAGGATTTTGTCGCGCCCGCGCAGAACCTGATGCTGGCCAGCGCCGACGGGCGGATCGCGATGCAGGTGATCGGCCTCATGCCCTGGCGCATGACGGCGCACCAGACGCAGGCGCGCATGCCCGCGCCCGGCTGGATCGCGGCGAACCGCTGGCAGGGCGTGACGCAGTATTTCGCCAACCCGACCTTCGTCGATCCCGAAAGCGGCATCCTCGGCAACACCAACAACAAGACCGTGGACCGCGATTTCCCGCTGCATGTCAGCTTCAGCTGGGGCGACACGCAGCGCATCACGCGGCTGTCGCGCCTGATGGAGGCGCGCGAGGTCCACACCCGCGACAGCTTCATCGAGGCGCAGCTCGACACCGTTTCCGCCGCCGCGCGCAACATCCTGCCGCTGGTCGCGCGCGACCTGTGGTTCACCGGCGAGACGGCGCCCGACGGCACGCCCGAACGCCGCCGCCAGCGCGCGCTCGAATTGCTGGCCGAGTGGAACGGCGAGATGAACGAGCATCTGCCCGAGCCGCTGATCTACGCCGCCTGGATGCGCGAGCTGCAGCAGCGCCTGATCCGCGACGAGATCGGGCCGCTGGCCGACGCGTTCCTGCAGCTGGAGCCGGTCTTCGTCGAACGCGTGTTCCGCGACATCGGCGGCGCCGGCCAATGGTGCAACATCGTGCAATCGACCGCGACCGAGACCTGCACCGACATCGCGCGCCTGGCGCTCGACGATGCGCTGCAATGGCTGGAGGAACGCTACGGCCGCGATCTCGAAAGCTGGCGCTGGGGTGCGGCGCACGAGGCGCGGCACGATCACCAGGTGCTGGGCCAGACGCGGCTGCTGTCGTGGCTGGTGAACATCCGCCAGCCGACCTCGGGCGGGGATTTCACGCTGAACCGTGCGGCCACGCCCGGCACCCTTCCCGATCCGTTCCTCAACACCCATTCCGCCGGCTACCGGGGCGTCTACGATTTCGCCGATCCCGACAGTTCGGTCTTCGTCATCGCCACCGGCCAGTCGGGCAACCCGCTCAGCCGGCACTACGACGATCTGGGCGAGCTGTGGCGGCGCGGCGAATACATCCCGATGTCGCTCGACCCCGACCTCGCGCGGGCGGGCAACATCGGCGTGACGACCCTGACGCCAACCCCGTAAGCTCCGGGTTTTCCCCGCCCCCGCGCTCGGGTAGAAGTCTGCACCTCTTGCCCATTGGACCCGCCCATGCCGCTTCTCTACGACAGCCCCGCCGCCTGGGTCGATGCCCCGGAAAAAAGCATCGCCGTCTTCGGCATGTCGGGCCTGGGCAAGACGCGGCTTTCGGCGCTGCTGCGCGAGGCGGGCGCCTGGTATCACTACTCCATCGACTACCGCATCGGCACCGCCTACATGGGCGAGCATATCAACGACAATCTCAAGCGGCAGGCGATGCAGGTGCCCCTGCTGGCGGATCTGCTGAAATCGGATTCGATCTACGTCGGCTCCAACATCAGCTTCGGCAACCTCGCGCCGCTGTCGACCTACCTGGGCAAACCCGGCGATCCGGCGCGGGGCGGCCTGCCCTTCGACGAATACATGCGCCGGCAGGCGCTGCACCGGCGGGGCGAGATCAACGCCCTGCTTGACACGCCCAACTTCATCCACCGCGCCCGCGATCTTTATGGCTATCCGCATTTCGTCGCCGACACCGGCGGCTCGATCTGCGAGGTGGTCGATCCCGACGATCCCGCCGACGAGGTGCTGACGACGCTCGCGGCGCATTGCCTGATGGTCTGGATCGAAGGCCCCGAAAGCCATACCGAAGCGCTGATCCGTCGCTTCGACCGCGACCCCAAGCCGATGTACTACAAGCCCGATTTCCTGCTGCCGCTGTGGCAGGCCTGGCTGGACGACCAGGGCGTGACGGCCGACGGTGCCGACCCCGACGCCTTCATCCGCCATGCCTACCGCCATGCCATGGCGCACCGGGCACCGCTCTATGCCGCGATGGCCCGCAACTGGGGCGTCACCGTCACCGCCGCCGAGGTGGAGGCGGTGCGCGACGCGCAAGACGCCGAGGCGATGGTCGCCGCCGCCCTTGGCAGGGCCGCCCCGCGCGCCTAACTGCACCGCTCAACCTCCAGGAACACCGCCCGCCATGCCGATCAAGCTGCCCTCGTCGCTGCCCGCCTTCACGATCCTCAAGCGCGAGGGCGTTCAGGTCATGGGCCAGCGCGCGGCCGACAGGCAAGATATCCGGCCGCTCAGGATCGGGCTGTTGAACCTGATGCCCAAGAAGATCCAGACCGAGACACAGTTCGCGCGCCTGATCGGCGCGTCGCCCCTGCAGGTCGAGTTCAGCCTGATCCGCATGACCGACCACGAGACGCGCAACACCGCCGCCGAGCACATGGAGGAATTCTACCGCCCCTTCGCCGAGGTTGCGGCGACGGGCGAGAAATTCGATGGGCTGATCATCACCGGCGCCCCGATCGAGCACCTGCCCTTCGAGGCGGTCACCTACTGGGACGAGCTGAAACAGGTGTTCGACTGGACCCAGACCCATGTCCATTCCACCTTCGGCGTGTGCTGGGGCGGGATGGCGATGATCAACCATTTCCACCAGGTCGAGAAACACATGCTGTCGGCCAAGGCCTTCGGCTGTTTCCGCCACAAGGTGATGGAGCCGGCCTCCCCCTAC
>Ga0008835_100416_pt1 | contig 42227 bp, 37 predicted proteins | sample HotLakConsoUCCRE_FD_62215 | JGI IMG/M metagenome (GOLD analysis project Ga0008835, IMG submission 62215) | Hypersaline microbial mat communities from Hot Lake, Washington, USA - Hot Lake Consortium UCC-RE (Hybrid Assembly) ... | reverse complement strand
GCCGGCGGTCTGGTCCGGTGCCTCGCGCAGGTCCACGGTGAAGGTGCCGCCGCGCAGGGTTACCGCCGCGCGCCAGGGCGGGCCATGGTCCTGCGGCGCCTCGATGGGCCAGTGTCCCTCCGGCAGCTGGCCGAGACCGCGCGTCGCCCGGGCCGCGCCCAACTCCTGCGCCTCGTCCATGGCCTCCCTCAGGGCGGCGGGTCCGTAGCGCGCGGCGAGGCGGCGGATCAGCGCCGCGGCCCGCCGTCCTGCCGCGACCTGCGCCCAGAGATCGCCCGCCACAACGTCGGGCTGACGCGAATTGGCGGCGATGATGTCGAAGAGCGCCGCATTGCGAAGGCCGCCCTCGAAGAGCCGCACCATGGGCAGGCGCAGCCCTTCGGCCACGATGTCGGTCACGTCGGCGGGCATGGAGCCCGGGGTCTTGCCGCCGATGTCGCTCCAGTGCGCGATGGAGGCGACCCAGGCGATGCAGGCGCCCGCGTGGAACACCGGTTCCGCCAGCACCACGTCGCAGAGATGGGTGACGCCGCCGTGGTTGGGATCGTTGGTCACGAAAACGTCGCCCTCGGCGATTCGGTCGCCATGGCGGGCGCGGATCGCGCTCACCGACCGATCGAGCACGCCCACGAAGGACGGAATGCCCGCGCCGGAGCTGACCAGTAGGCCTTCGGCGTCGGTGACGCCGGTGCCCACATCCAGCACCTCGTAGATGATCGGGCTCATCGCGGTGCGGCGCAGGGTGTCGAACATCTCCTGCGCCGCGGCGTCGAGCGCCCCCCGGATGACCGTTCCGGTAAAGGCGTCAGCCATCGATGACGCGCACCTCTCGCGGCAGGTCGGACAGGATCTCGGGGCCGTCCGCGCGCAGGATCACGATATCCTCGAGCCGCAGCCCGAACCGGCCGGGCAGATAGATGCCGGGCTCGATCGAAAAGACCATGCCTTCCTCCAGCACGGTCCGGGAGGTGGCCGTGATCCATGGTGGCTCGTGCACCTCGAGCCCCAGCCCGTGGCCGGTGCGGTGGACGAAATGCTCGCCATAACCGGCTTCGGTGATCACGGACCGTGCGGCGTCGTCGACCTCATGGGCCAGCGCGCCCGGGCGGGCAGCGGCCATGCCGGCCTGAACCGCGCGTTCGACCACGGCGTGGATCTCCGCATAGCCGGGCGGGGGCTCTCCGATCACGGCCATGCGGGTGATGTCGCTGGGATAGCCGTCCTTCACCGCGCCGATGTCCATGACGACCGCGTCGCCGTTCGCCAGCGCCGTCGCCCCGGTGTGGTGATGCGGATAGGCGCCGTTGCCGCCGGAGCCGATGATGCGGAAGAGCACCGTCGCGCCGTCCCCGGCGAAGCTGTCGCCCACGACCTCGGCAACCTCGGCCTCGGTCATGCCGGGGCGCATCGCGGCCCAGGCCGCCAGCATGGCGCGGTCCGCGACACCGGCGGCGGCCTTCAGCGCGGCGGCCTCGCCCGCGTCCTTCCTCATCCGCAGCCGGCCCACCGTGGCCTCGGTAAAGCTGCGCGCGGCCCTGGGCAGGGCGTCCTGCACAAGGGCGGCATGGTCGGCGCGCATGGTTTCGTCCAGCACGATTGAGCGCGCGTCCGCCGCGGCCGTCTCGTCGAGCAGCCTCGCCAGGGCGGCATCCGGGCCCTCGTGGTCGGACCACTTGTAGAACGGCAGGTCTGTCTGGTTGCGCGCGCTCTCGGCCTCCAGCGCGGGCATCAGGAAGGCCGCGTGAGCGGGGGTGATGAAGGCCAGCACCGGGCGTTCGTCGGCATGGGGCCGGACGTTCAGCGCCCAGTGGAGATGCGGCCCGGGGCCGAGCACGACCGCGTCGACGCCCTCCTCGGCCATGCTGCGGCGCAGTCGTTCGAGCCTGTCGGTCATGTCTCTGTCCTCCTGCGCCGCGGGTGCGGTGCCTCTGTGGTGTCCGGTCCCGCCGGGGCGGGGGATGTCCTGTCGGGGCCGCTCATGGCGTATGCCCGTGGATTTCGGCGGCGCGGTCGGGCGTCAGGACGCCCGCGCGGATGTCGGCCGCCACCGCTGCGGACTCGCGCTTCTTCGGGTCGCCCCAGCCCGCGCCGCAGGAGGTCACGACCCGCACCACGTCCCCGGTGGTCAGGGCGCGGCCCGAAACGAAGGAGGTCCGCTCGACCGCGTCGCCCTTGATGATCTCGACATAGTTGCCGCTGCCCTCGAGCCCGCCCTCGAGTGCCCAGGGCCTGATGCGCGAGCGGGTGTAGCCTGCGGTGACGAAACCGCTGTGGGTTCGGATGCGGTATTCCAGCACCAGCCCGCGCCCGCCGGTATACTGGCCTTCGCCGCCCGGCGCTTCGTTCAGCGCCATGCGGTCGACATAGAGCCCGTTGCGCGCCTCGCTGATCTCGGCGGGGGTGTTGAAGGTCTCTCCGTGAAAGCCCGAGAAGATGCAGGGATTGCCGTCGCGGCCCTCCCAGGCGCCCCAGCCGCCCACCTGCGGCTCGATGATCGTGTACTGCCGCCCGGTGTCGGGATGGATGCCGCCGATGAACGTCCCGCAGATCGAGCTGAAATGCCCGGCGGGCAGGGCGCTCGGAACATGGGGCGCGAGGCACCGCCAGATCAGATCGTAGACCCGCACCTCGGTCTCGAAATAGAAGCCAAGTGCCGCGGGTTCGCGGGCGTGAAAGATGGAGCCCTCGCGGGTCAGCACCTTCAGCGGGCGGAAGGTGCCGTCATTGGCGGGTGTCTCCGAGCCTGTCAGGGACTTGAACACCATCTGCGCGCAGATCAGCGTGCCGTCCCGGCTGGTATTCGTGGGACCGGTGTCCTGGTCGGGATTGTCCCGCAAGTCCACCACGAACTCGGTGTCGGTGATGGTGACGGAGACGTTGAACACCCGCCCGTCGTCCTGGTCCTCGGACAGGGTGAAGGTCCCCTTGGGCAGCTGCGCGAGTTCGGCCAGCGCGGCCGTCTCGCCGAAGGCCATGAAGCCCTCCATCGCCTCGACGAAGGTGTCGGTGCCGTATTTCGCAGCCAGCCCCTCCAGCCGGCGCGCGCCCACGCGGACCGAGGCGATGGCCGCCCAGACGTCGCCCTTGAGGAAGTCGGGCATCCGGCTGTTGGCGGTGATGATCTCCATCACCGCATCGTCCAGTGCGCCCTCGCGGATCAGGCGCACGGCAGGCAGGCGCAAGCCCTCCTGGAAGATCTCCGTGGCCTCCCCCGAGAGCGAGCCGGGCGCCATGCCGCCCACGTCGGAATTATGCGCGATGTTCGCGGTCCAGGCGATCAGCCGGCCAGCCGAGAAGACCGGCATCACCAGTACCAGATCGTTGAGATGCGTGACCCCGCCGTGCCACGGATCGTTGGTGATGAAGACATCGCCGGGGCGGACATCGGCGTGCTTGCCGATGACGAACTGGACCGACTTGTCGAGCACCCCGACGAAGGCCGGGATACCCGCACCCGAGGAGGCGATGCGCCCGGTCGCGTCGGTGATGCCGGTGCCCATGTCGAGCACCTCGTAGATGATCGAGGACATCGCCGTCTTCTTCATTGCCGCGAACATCTCGTCGGCGGCGGCCTGAAGGGAGTTCTGGATGATCTCCAGCGTGATCGGGTCCGCGCTCATGCCGTCTCTCCGATGCCGATGTGGATGTTGCGGAAGGCGTCCATGTGCACCCGGTTGCCGGGGTGGACGACCACGGTCGTGCCGGGGTCCTCGATGATCGCGGGTCCGGTGAAGGCCATGCCGGGTTGCAGGAGATCGCCGTCGTAGATGTCGGCCTCATGGGTGCCTTCGAGGGCGTAGTCGACCCGGCGCCGGCCCTTCAGCGCGGGCGCGGCCTCCTCGGGGCCGAGGGGGGCGGGGACCATCGTCAGCTTGCCTACCTCGGCGCGGGCGACGAGGTGGATGCCCACCATCTCCACCGGCGCGTCCAGCCGGTAGGTGTATTCGCGCTCGTAGGCGGCGTGAAAGGCGTCGGCGATCGCGGCAAGCCCGTCGTCGGTGACGGGGCCGTCGAGCGGCACCTCGGTGGTGTGCTCCTGGTTCTGGTAGCGGAACTTGCCCGACCTGAGAAAGGAGATGCGCTCGGGGTTCACGCCCTCGGCGGCGAAGGTTTCCCGTGCGCGGGTTTCGGCCTCGGCAAAGACGCTCTCGATCGTGGCGGCAGCGCCGGGGACGAGGTCCAGAAGTTGCGTCAGGAAGGTGTCCCGGCGCAGGTCGGACATCATCATCCCCCAGGCCGAAAACACCGAGGCCGCGTTCGGGATCACGACCTTCCTGACCTGCAGCTCCTGTCCCAGCGCCACGGCATGCATGCCCCCGCCGCCGCCGAAGGCCAGCAGGGTGAAATCGCGGGTGTCGTGGCCGCGGTTGAGGCTGACCAGCTTCAGCGCGTTGACCATGTTGTTGTTGGCGATCCGCACGATCCCCTCGGCGGCCTCGTCCACGCCGACGCCCAGCTTCTCGCCCACCGCCCGCAATGCGGCCTCGGCGGCGGTCATGTCGGCCTCGACCTCGCCGCCGCAGAAGAAATCGCGGTTGATCCGCCCCAGCCAGAGGTTTGCGTCGGTCGTGGTGGCCTCGGTGCCGCCCTTGCCATAGGCTGCGGGGCCGGGGACGGCGCCTGCCGAATGGGGCCCGACATGGAGCTTGCCGAAGTCGTCGACCCGGGCGATGGAGCCGCCGCCGTTGCCGATCTCCACGAGGTCCACCACCGGCACCATGATCGGGTAGCCCGCGGATTTTCGCGACCGCTCGATCCAGTAGTCGGTCATGATGCGGACTTCGCCGCCCTCGATCAGGGAGCATTTCGCCGTGGTCCCGCCGATATCCAGCGCAAGGATGTCGGGCTCCCCGATCAGCTTGCCCAGTTCGGCCGCGCCCCAGAAGCCCGAGGCGGGGCCGCTCTCGACCATGGTGATCGGCACGGCGGAGGTGGCGGCGAGGCTGTCCACGCCGCAGTTCGACTGCATGATGTAGGGGCTCTGGCGCAGGCCCTGCGCCTTCAGCCCCTGGTCGAGCCGGCCGAGATACCGCGCTGCCACGGGCTGCACATAGGCGGACAGGACGGCGGTGTTGCTGCGCTCGTACTCGCGCCATTCCCGGGTGATCTGGTGGGAGGCGACGGCGGCGACATCGGGCCAGAGGCGGTGCAGCTCGGCCAGCACGGCGGCCTCGTGGGCGGTGTTGGCGTAGGAATGCAGCAGGGCCACGGCGACCGCCTGCACGCCCTCGGCGCGGAACCGTTCCACGATCCCCGGCAGGCCCGAAAGATCGAGCGGCGCGCGTTCCGCGCCCTTGTAGGTGATCCGCCCCGGCACTTCGGCGCGCAGATGGCGCGGCACGAAGGGGGCGGGCTTCTCGTAATGCAGGTTGAAGAAATCGGGCCGGTTGCCGCGCGCGATCTCCAGCGTGTCGCGGAATCCTTCGGTGGTGATGAGGCCCACGGTCACGCCCTTGCGCTCGGTCAGGGCGTTGATCACGACCGTGGTGCCGTGGGCCATGAAATCGACCTCCGCGGGGTCGATTCCGCCCTTTCGCAGCACGTTCAGCACGCCGGTCTCATAATCCGGCGGGGTGGTGTCGGTCTTTGCGGTCACGATGCGCAATGTGCCGTCGGCGGCGGTCTCGAAGGCCACGAGGTCGGTGAAGGTGCCGCCCACATCCGTGGCCACGCGGCGGGTGATGTCAGGCATATGCGGTCTCCATCGCGGCGGGGGCTTGGGCGCGGGCGAGCAGGAACGCCACGGCGCCCGGCAGTTTCAGGCTCTCGGCGGCGGCGACGCGGTCGGGCGTGTAGTGCCCCGCGTCGTGCAGGCAGTTCAGCGTGCCGACGACCTCGCCGTCCACCGTCACAGGCAGGTTGAGGCAACTGCCGCAGCCCAGCGAGCGGATCAGCTCGTGATCGAAGAAGGTGGCCGCGACCGCCGCGTCGTCATTGGCGACGAAGGTGCGGCCCGCCTCGATGACGGTCATCCAGTCGTTGTCGGGAAAGGGTTTCTCGCCCGACACGGGATAGGCGTCCGGCATGTTCGAATGGCTGCGCCGGGCCACGCCGCGGGCGCGGTCGAGCGCCATCAGCGTGAAGAGCTTCACCCCGATCGTGTCGTCCACCAGCCGCTCGAGGGCGGCGAGATAGGCGGCGGGCTGGCCGGGGGCGGCCAGGGCCGTGGCGAGATCGGTCATTGTCCCTCCTTCACGGGGCGCGTCAGTCGGCGGCATCATCGGCCGCCGGGGGATCTGCATCCTCGAAGACGTTCATCGTGCTGCAGATCAGCAGCACCGCTTCGCGGTGCGTGTGGTTCCAGGTGTAGTGTCGGCGGTCGCTGGCGAAATGGATCGAGTCGCCCTTGTTGAGCACGGTCTCGGTGTCGTCGACATAGACCGTGATCGCGCCATCGAGCACGAAGTAGAGCTCCTCGCCGCGGTGGCGCATGGGGACCGATTTCGTGCCGGGGGGCTTGTGCATCACCACGGTGGTGAGCGTGCTGCCCGGAAAGGTGGTCGAGAGCCGCTCATAGGAGAACGGCGCGCCGGGCAGGGTGTAGAGTTCGCGCAGGTCCTCGCGGCTGATCTCGTCGTCATTCCTCGGCGGGTCGAGAAAGTCGGTGATATGCCCGCCCAGCGCCTCGGCGATGGCGGTCAGCGAGGTCAGCGAGGGCGCGGCGAGGTTGCGCTCCACCTGGCTGATGAACCCGGCGGTCAGCCCGGCGTGATCGGCGACGGCCTGCATGGTCAGGCCGCACTCCTTGCGGCGTCGGCGCAGGCGCCCGCCCAGATCGTCGGCAACGTCGTCGGCGGCGGAGGCTCGGTTTTGCAGCATGGCTAAAATTCTGTTGACGAATCGGGTTTTTCGTCAAGAGGCTTTAAGTGTGATTAAAAAAGTTCTCGGGTGAGCCAGCGCGCGCGCCGATGCGTTCCTCAGGGGCGTCAAGGCAGGTCCGCGGCACGGGTGACCGGGCAGGCGGTTTCCGGAAAGAAGAGGACGGGGATGGCGACACGGATTGCGGTTGATATCGGCGGGACCTTCACCGATCTGGTGCTGTTCGACGAGGACACCGGCAAGACGGTCGAGGGCAAGGTGCCCACCGTGCCCGATGCGCCCGAACGCGGCGTCGAGGCGGCGCTTCGCCAGTATGTCCCGTCCGAGGTTCTGGCCAAGGCGCGCTATTTCCTGCACGGCACGACGGTGGGCCTGAACGCGTTGCTGGAGCGGCGCGGCGCCACCGTGGGGCTGATCACCACCGAGGGCTTCCGCGACGTGCTGGAGATCCGGCGCGGCGACCGGGCCGAGATGTACAACCTCTTCTGGCACCAGACGCAGCCCCTGGTTCCGCGCCGCCTGCGCCTCGAGGTGCCGGGCCGCATCCTTGCCGACGGCACCATCGAGGGCGCGCCGACGGCAGAGGCCGTAACGGCAGCCGCGCGGACCTTCGAGGCCCATGGCGTCACCTCCGTCGCGGTCTGCCTGATCAACGCCTATGTCGATCCGTCCCACGAGTTGATGGTCGAGGAGATGCTGCGACGGGCCGGCTTTGCCGGCGGCGTCACGCTCTCGCACCGGATTTCGGGCGAGTACCGGGAGTACGAGCGCATGTCGACGGCGGTGATCGACGCCTTCGTGCGCGGCCGCATGGCCAGCTACATGCGCCGGCTCGACGAGACCCTGAGGGACATGGGGTTTCGCGGGCTCAGCCTGATCACCCGGTCGGGTGGCGGCTCCATGAGCTTTTCCGAGGCCGAGGATCGCCCCTTCGAAACCATCATGTCGGGCCCGGTGGGCGGCGCGGAGGGCGCCAGCGAGTTCGCCCGGGTGCTGGGGGCACCCGCGATGATCACCGCCGATGTCGGCGGCACCAGTTTCGACACGGCGCTGATCCTTGACGCCCGGCCGCAGCTGCTGTTCCAGGGCGAGATCGACAACATGCCGATCCAGAGCCCCTGGGTGGATGTCCGGTCCATCGGGGCGGGCGGCGGTTCCATCGGTTTCGTCGACGCGGGAGGCCTGATGCGGGTGGGGCCGCGCAGCGCGGGCGCCGATCCGGGGCCGGCCTGCTACGGCAAGGGCGGCACGGAACCCGCCGTGACCGATGCCGCGGCCTTCCTCGGCATGCTGGGACCCGGAGAGCTGGCCTCGGGCATCACCCTCGACATCGCCGCCGCCGAGCGCGCCATCGCCACCGTGGCCGGGCCCATCGGCCAGGGCGTGGAGGCGACCGCGGCCGGAATGCTGCAGATCGCGGCGGCCGCCATGGCCAACGCCATGCGGGAAATCTCCGTGGAGCAGGGGCTCGACCCGCGGGACATGGTGCTTTTGCCCTTCGGGGGCGCGGGGCCGATGATGGCGACGCTGCTGGCCGACGAGATGGGGATGGGCCGGATCGTGGTTCCGCCTTTCGCGGGGATCTTCTCCGCCTGGGGACTTCTGGGGGCGGACATGGTGCAGGGCGCATCGCGGACGCTGATCCTGCCCTTCGACGACGCGGTGCTGGAGTCGGTGACGCGCACCGCGTCGGACCTCATGGCGACGATCCGCGCCCGGGGCGAAACGGCGGCCGAGGCGGAGCCGGGCCTCAGGCTCGATATCCGCTATGCCGGGCAGGAGCACACGCTGTCGGTCCCCGTGGCGCTGGACGGTGAGGCCCCGGCCGAGACCGTGGCGGAGATCGCCGCGCGGTTCCGCGAGGACTATGCCCGCGCCTTCGGCGCCACGCTGAACGACGCGCTGGAGCTGACCTCGGTGCGGGTGCAGCTGACCACCTTCCTGCCGCAGCGCGACCTGACTGCGCCGGAGGCGGCGGAGGGCGGCGGCGACTGGCCCGAGAGCGCGGCCTGGTCCTTTGCCAGCGCCTCGCGGCTGCCGTTCCGGATCGTGCCGCGCGCGGCGATCGGCGCGGGGCTCGACGGGCCCGCGATCCTCACCGAGGACGTGACGACGACCTATGTGGACGCGGGCTGGCATGTCCGCCCCGGCGCCCATGGCGAGATGATCCTCGACAGGAGGGACCCTGATGCCTGACGGAACCATCCTCACCCATCCCGCAGGCCAGCCGCGCGAGCCGGTCACGGGCACCGCCGACCCGATCACCGTGGAGGTGGTGCGCCACGCGCTCAATTCGGCGGCGAACCAGATGAAGCGGGCGCTGATCCGCACCGCCTTCTCTCCGATCATCTACGAGGTGCTCGATTTTGCCGTGGCGATCTACGACCGCCACCTCAGAATGCTGTCCCAGGCGCCGAGCCTGCCGCTCTTCATGGGCACGCTCAACTATGCCGTGGACGAGGCGGTGAAGGGCATCGGCGGGCCGGGCAACCTCGATCCGGGCGACGTGCTGATCTACAACTGGTCCTACGGCACCGGCAGCCACGCACAGGACGTGGTGATCGTCATGCCCGCGTTCCATGCCGGAGAGCTGGTCGGCTATACGGCGATCAAGGGCCACTGGCTCGATATCGCGGCCAAGGAACCCTACTGCACCGACACCGTCGACATCTTCCAGGAGGGCACGGTCTATCCGGGGCTGAAGCTCTATCGCAAGGGCGTGCTCAACGAGGACATCTACCGCATCATCCTCGCCAATACCCGCGTGCCGAAGGCCGTGGCGGGCGATCTCGACGCGCAGATCGCGGGCTGCCGCGTGGGCGTGAGCCGCTTCGAGGAGGTCGTGGCCCGGTTCGGTCTCGAAACCTATTCGGCGGCGGTCGAGGAGATGTTCGACCACGGCGACCGGGTGATCCGCGACTATTTCGCCAAGATCCCCGATGGCCGTTACGTCGGCACAGGCCGCCTCGACAGCAACGGCGTGACGCCGGGCGCGGTGCCCTTCGAGATCGCGCTGGAGGTCTCTGGTTCGGAGGTCTGCATCGATTTCACCAACGTGCCCGACCAGCAGCGCGGGCCGATCAACTGCCCGCTGCCCTCCACCATGTCCGCAAGCCGGGTCGCGATCACCATGCTCGCAGGCTACGGCGAGCCGCCCCACGAGGGGCATTTCCGCCCGATCACCGTGAAGACGCGCGAAGGGACCATGTTCCACCCGGTCTCTCCCGCGCCCTGCTTCATCTACGGCTGGCCCGCGCTTCAGGCCATCGAGATCATCTACCGCGCCCTTGCGGAGGCGATGCCGGGCTCCGTGCCTGCCTCCTCGGGCGGCTGCATCTGTGCGGCAGTCTGGTGGGGCGTGAACCCCAAGGACGGCAGCCAGTGGATGGACGGCGCACCGCATCCCGTGGGGCAGGGGGCCTGGGACGGGGGCGACGGCGGCACCATGCTGCACATCGCCGAAAGCGCCACCCGCTTCACCCCCATCGAGGTCTGGGAGACGCGCAACCCCTGGGTGGTGGAGCACATGCGCCTGGCGCCCGACAGCGGCGGCGCGGGCCAGTGGCGCGGCGGCGCGGGCATCGACTTCCGGTTCCGGATGCTGGCCGATGTCTATGCCACCACGGTGTTCGAGCGGTCGGAGTTTCCGCCCTGGGGCCTCGAGGGGGGCGGCGAGGGCCGCGCGAACCTCTGCGAGCTGAACATCGGCGGGGTGTCCTCGAACATCTCCAAGGCCACGGGCGTGCTGATCCCGAAGGACGAGCGGCTCGACTTCTTCACCGGCGGCGGCGGCGGCTACGGGGCCCCCGACAAGCGCCCGCGCGAGAAGGTCGAGGCGGATCTCGCCGACGGCTACATCACCGAGGCCTTTGCCCGCCGTCATTATCCGCATGCCTTCGACTGAAATCGTTCCGGGACAAGGAACGACAGGACCCACAGGGAGACCGAAGATGAAGACCACGACCCGACTGACACTGACCACCGCCACGATCCTCGCCGCGGGCCTTGCCGCGGCTCCGGTCCTCGCGGAGCGCATCCTGCGCGTCGACGAGGCGCCCATCGGCGAGATCGACCCGGCGAAGGGCACCGACTATGCCGACACGGTGCTGGCGATCAACCTCTACGACACGCTGGTCTACCCGATGCAGGGCGGCGCCGGCGTCCAGCCCCATCTCGCCACCGAATGGGCGATCGACGGCGACACCTATACCTTCACCCTTCGGGACGATGTCACCTTCAACTCGGGCAATCCGCTGACCGCCGAGGACGTTGTGTTCTCCTACGAGCGGATGATGGCGCTGGGCCAGGGCAACTCGGGCCTCTTCGAGGGCCGCGTGGCCAGTGTGGAGGCGCTCGACGACACCACCGTGCGCTTTACCCTGACCGCGCCCTTCGCGCCGTTCCTCGCCACGCTGGTGCGCCTGCCGGTCGTGGACAAGGCCGTGGTGATGGCCAACATCGAAATGGGCGATTTCGGCGATTTCGGCGACTATGCGTCCGAATGGATGTCGCAGAATGCGGCGGGCTCCGGGCCCTACGTGCTCGAAAGCCACGATCCGCAGACCGAGACCGTGCTGGTCTACGAGCCCGACTATTTCCTCGACCCGGCCGAGAACCATCCCGAGCGCGTGCGCTTCCGCTACGGGCTCGATGCCTCCACCGTGCGCGCGCTGATGGCCCGGGGCGAGCATGACATCTCCAGCCAGTGGCTGCCGCCCGAGGTCTTCGGCGCGCTGGCGACCGAAGGCGTGGCGAGCCTCGTGACCGAGGCGGGGCTGACCGGCGAGTATTTCAAGCTCAACACCCGTCGCGCGCCGCTCGACGACGTGCATTGCCGCCGCGCGCTGGCCTATGCCTTCGACTATGCCACGCTGCAGCAGCTGGTGCGGATCAACGAGGAGACGACCCAGGGCCGGCCGATGTCCTCGGCGCTGCCACAGGGCCTGATCGGCTGGGATGCCGCGCTGCCCGAATTCGCGCAGGACATGGCCCGCGCGCAGGAGGAGCTTGAGCTCTGCGCCTATGATCCGGGCGAGCATCCCATCGACATCGCCTGGATCGCCGAAACCCCGGCCCGCGAGCGTGGCGCGCTGATGATGCAGGCGCTCTACAGCTCGATGGGCTTTGACGTGTCGATCACCCGCACCCCCTGGGCGCTGGTAACTGAGCAGGTGACCGACCCCGAGACCGCACCCCATGTCATCGAGATCGCCGTCTCGGCGCTGTCGCCCGACACGGACTCGCTTCTCTTCAACATGTACCACTCCTCGATGCCGCCGACCTGGATGTCGGCCTCCTACTTCGCCAATGCCGAGCTTGATGCGCTGCTGGAGGAAGGCCGCACCGAGACCGATCCCGCCGCGCGGCAGGAGATCTATGCCCGCGCCAACGAGATCCTGCGCGACGAGGTGCCGGATATCTACGGCTACGAGCTTCTGGGCGCCTTCGCGGTGCGGGAGGGCGTGACCTTCCACAACCTCGAGGACCCGAGCCGCACCTACCCGGTGTCGGGCTTCAACCTGCGCTTCGCGGACGTCTCGGTGCCCGAGGCCGAGTGATCCGCCCCTTGCCCCGGCCGCCTTCCCTGTCGCGGCCGGGGCGACCCTCGGACAGACCCACCGTCCGGAAAGGACCGTCTTGACGCGCATTCTCGTCCGTCTTCTGCGCCGCCTCGCCACGACCCTGCTGGTGCTGTTCGGCGTTTCGATCCTGATCTTCCTGATCGCGCGGATCATTCCGGGAGACCCCGCGCGGATCGCTCTGGGGCCCCGCGCGTCCGAGGCACAGGTCGAGCAGATGCGCGCGGCACTCCACCTCGACGAACCGCTGGTGGTGCAATACGTCCTCTTCCTCGGTGACCTCTTCCGGGGCGATCTGGGAATTTCGCTCTATACCAATCGGCCCGTGACCACCGACATCGCGCAGTTCCTGCCCGCGACGCTGGAGCTGGTGTTCCTTGCGGGCTTCCTGATGATCGCGCTGGGCCTGCCGCTGGGCGCCATTTCGGCGCGCTACCGGGGCCGGTGGCCCGACAACCTGATCCGCGTGCTGACGCTGATGACGGTCTCCGCGCCCGCCTTCGTCTGGGCGGTGGTGCTGGTGCTGGTCTTTTCCTACTACCTGCCGCTCTTTCCCATCGCGGGCCGGATGGACGAGGCGATCCGGATCACGCCCGTCACCGGCTTCATGATCATCGACACGCTGATCGCGGGGCGCTGGGACGGGTTCGTCTCGGCGTTGCACCACATCCTGCTGCCGGCCTTCGCGCTGTCGCTGTCGGGCATCGGGCAGGCGGCGCGGCTGACCCGGGCGAACATGATCACGACCTACGGCCAGCCCCATATCGAGATGGCGCAGGCTTACGGCTTCTCCGAGCGCCGGATCGCCGCGCGCTATGCGTTCCGGCCCTCGCTGATCCCGTCGCTGACCATCCTCGGCCTCGATTTCGCGGCGCTGCTGGGCAACGCCTTTCTGGTGGAGGTGATCTTCGCCTGGCCCGGCATCTCGCGCTACGGGGTCGGCGTGATCCTGCAGAAGGACCTCAACGCCATCGTCGGCACGGTGATGATCATTTCGGCGACCTTCCTGATCGCGAACCTGATCGTCGATCTGCTGGTGTCGATCATCAACCCGCGCCTGCGCCTGTCGGAGAAGGCGGAATGAAGCGCACGGTCTCGATCCTGCTGGGCAATCCGCTGTCGCTGCTGGGGCTGATCCTCGTGGGCTTCGTCGTTCTGGCGGCGGTCTTCGCGGACTTCATCGCGCCCTATCCCGCCCATGCCGGCGCCGTCGTCGATTTCGTCAACGCCAACAAGCCGCCCTCGGCGGACTACTGGCTGGGCACGGACGTGGTGGGCCGGGACCTGCTGTCGCGCATCTTCTACGCCTACCGGGTGGCGCTGGGCCTCGGCGTGGTGGTGCTGGCCATCTCGGTTCCCATCGGCGTCAGCGTCGGGCTCATCGCGGGATACCTCGGCGGCTGGGCGGATTACGTGCTAATGCGGATCACCGACATCTTCCTGTCGATCCCGCCGCTGGTGCTCGCGCTCGCCATCATGGGCCTGCTGGAGCCCACGCTCCTGAACGGCATGATCGCGGTGACCGCGATGTGGTGGCCCTGGTATGCGCGGCTCGTCTACAACATCACCCGTGGCGAGAAGGTGGAGGGCTACGTGCTGGCCGCCGAGGTGATCGGCGCAAGCCGCACCTACGTCATGTTCCGCGAGATCCTGCCCAACTGCATGCCGGCCATCGTCACCAAGATGACGCTCGATTTCGGCTTCGTCATTCTCATCGCCTCGTCGCTGTCGTTCCTCGGCCTCGGGGTGCAGGCACCGACGCCGGACCTTGGCTCCATGGTCTCCGAGGGCACGCGCTACCTGCCGGACAGCTGGTGGCTGACGGTGTTCCCGGGCCTTGCCATCCTCATCGCGGTCTTCGGCTTCAACCTCATCGGCGACGTGCTGCGCGATGTGCTGGAGCCCGACCTGTGAGCGATATCCTCGACATCCGCGACCTGACGCTGGCATTCCGCAACTGGGCGGGGCTGAGCACCGTGCTCCACGGCATCGACCTGCGGATCGCGCGGGGCGAGCGCGTGGCGCTGGTGGGCGAGAGCGGCTCGGGCAAGTCCGTGACCGCGCGGATCGTGCTCGGCACCATGCAGGACACGCCTGGCGCGCGGATCGGCGGGCAGGTGCGGTTCGACGGGCGCGACATGGCCGCCATGGGCAAGGCCGAGCGCCGCGCGATCCGGGGCACGGCCATGTCGATGATCTTCCAGGACCCGACAACGGCGCTGAACCCCGTGTTCACCATCGGCGCGCTGATGCACGAGGTGCTGCGGCGCGGCGCGCCGGGGATCACACTGGACAAGGCGCGCGCGCGGGCGGGCGCGATCCTGCGCGAGGTCTCCATCGACGACCCTGACCGGGTGCTCGACAGCTATGCCTTCCAGCTCTCGGGGGGGATGAACCAGCGCGTCATGATCGCGATGTCTCTGCTGAACGAGCCGAAGCTGCTGCTGGCCGACGAACCGGGAACGGCGCTCGACGTGACGGTGCAGGCGCAGACGCTGGGCCTGATGCGGCGGCTGATGGAGAGCCACGGGACCTCCGTGCTCTTCATCTCCCACAACCTCGGCGTGGTGCGCGAATTCGCGGACCGGATCTATGTCATCTACCGCGGGCGGATCGTGGAGAGGGGGCCCACGGCCTCGATCTTCGCCGACCCGCGCCATCCCTATACCCGCACGCTCCTTGCCGCGATCCCACGGCTGACGGGAGGCGGCATCCCCGAGATCGAGGAACGCTCGGAGCGGTTCCTCGACCCGATGGAGAGCCACGACGAAGACGCGGCGGGCGCGGCATGAGGGCGGACACGATCCTGTCGCTGGTGAACGTGGAAAAGCGGTTCACCGTGGGCAAGCGGGTGGTCACCGCCGTCGACGGCGTGTCCCTCGACGTGGCGCGGGGCGAGTGCCTCGCCATCGTGGGGGAAAGCGGATCTGGCAAGTCCACGCTCGCCAACATGATCCTCGGGGTCTATCCGCCCTCGGCGGGCTCGCTGCTGTTCGACGGGCACGAATTGCCGGCGCGGAGGCCCCGGGCTCTGCGGCGCCGGATCCAGCTCGTGCAGCAGAACCCGCTGTCTGCCCTCAACCCGCGCCGCACGGTGGCGGCGACGCTGCGGCTGGCGCTCGATGTCCACGGCCATGGCGCGCCGTCCGAACGGGCCGGGCGGGTGCTTGCGCTGCTCGAGGAGGTGGGCCTCGATCCGGAGCTTGCGCGCCGCTCGCCCGCGGGCCTGTCGGGTGGGCAGCGGCAGCGCATCGCCATCGCCCGGGCGCTTGCCTGCCGGCCGGACCTCGTGGTTCTGGACGAACCGACCTCCGCGCTCGACGTGCTGGTGCAGGCCCGGGTGCTGGCGCTTCTCGACCGGCTGCGGCGGGCGCACGGGCTGACCTATGTCTTCATCACCCACGATCTTTCCGTTGTGCGCAACGTGGCCGACCGGGTCGCCGTGTTCCAGAGGGGCCGGCTCGCGGAACATGCCCCCACCGAAGCGCTCTTCGAGCACCCGAAGGCCGCGTACACGCGCAGCCTGATCGCCGCCGTTCCCGTGGTCTCGGACGCGGAGCAGGCCCTGCGCGCCCGGCTCGCCGGGGGCATGGCCCGCCGGGCGGAGTGACCGGTGGCGCGCTGACGCATCGGCAGGTAGGGTGATCGCCATGGCATGACCACTCCGGAGATCACCATGCGCAGACTGCTCGGCCTCATCGGCATGCTCGGCCTTCTCGGGCCCGCCACGGCCTCGGCCCAGACCATCCTCCCCTGCGAGGGCCGCTTCGACCTCACCCAGATCGTCGAACCCTGGGAGACGCGGACCCGCGCCTTCGCCCAGGGCGCCATCCGCATCTTCGAGGTCTATGTCGATCCCAACGTCGCGCAGGGCGCCTTCGTCGGCGTGCTCCATCCCGCCCCGAGCGAGGATGGCATCGCGGCAAACCGGGCCTGCACCGCGGTCATGACCCCGCTGACGCCGGACGGCATGATGGCCGAAGCCTATATCGAGGAGGCGACCGCCCGGTACGATCCCGCGCGGGGGCTGACGATCACCGTGCCGATCCGGGTCCTCGGCGGCGCCTCCGACGTTCGCGACGCGGTCGTCTTCACGGTGAATCAGGCCACGGGACAGGTCTCGCCCGGGGGCCGCTGACGGGGCCCGGCGGCGGCTGCTGTTCCGCGCCGGAATCCGACCTCTGTTCTGCAGGGCGGCGTTCCAATCCACGAAAAAAGAAAATCCTTCGCTCTTTTGTGGCGCCAAGAGACCAAAAAGCCTTCGTCTCGCGATGCCCCGAAATGCCCGTGTCCTGCCTGCGCGTCCCGTGAGATGCCCGGACCGCCGCCTGTCGTCCGCACCGCGCCGCGCCGTTTGACGCGGGCAGGGCGGCATCCGATATGCCGGGAGACACCGACACAGGGAACCACACCATGTCCTATCGCACCGTCCTCGCCGGCACCGCCACTCTGGCCCTTCTCGCCGCACCTGCCGTCGCGCAGGAATTCGGCCCGCTCCTGACGCCTGCCGAACTCGCCGAGGTCCGGACCAGCGTCGATCCGCTCGTCATCGACATCCGCGCCTTCGACGAGGCCTATGCCCAGGGGCACATCCCCGGTGCGGTCAGCGCCCCCTATGCCCTCTTCCGGGGTCCTTCCGAGAATCCGGGCATGCCGCCCTCCGAGGAGGCCCTGACCGCCGTCCTGCAGGACCTCGGCGTCGAGACCGATCGCCCGGTCGTTGTCGTGCACCAGGGGTCCGACGTGACCGATTTCGGTGCCGCGGCCCGGGTCTACTGGACGCTGAAGTCGAGCGGCGTCGAGGATCTGGCGATCCTCAACGGCGGCGTCACGGCCTGGCAGGACGCCGGTCTCGAGCTGTCCACCGAGATCGTGGATGCGCCCGACAGCGACATCGTGGTCAGCTTCTCGACCGAGTGGATGGCCTCGGCCGAGGACGTGCAGGCGGCGATCGACGCGGGCGAAGGCTCGCTGCTGCTCGATGCGCGCCCCGAGAGCTTCTGGAACGGCGAGCAGGCGCATCCCGCCGCGGCCCGTCCCGGCACCCTGCCGCAGTCGCAGTATTTCGTGCATGACAGCTGGTTCTCCTCGGGCCCGGTGATCGTCGATGCCGCCGCCGCCCGCGCCCTTGCCGAAGAGCAGGATTTCACCGGTGCGGAACAGATCATCTCCTTCTGCAACACCGGGCACTGGGCCGCGACCAACTGGTTCGCCCTGAGCGAGCTCGCCGGGATCGACGACGTGAAACTCTACCCGGAATCGATGGTCGGCTGGTCCAATGCGGGCTACGAGATGGCCAACGCTCCCGGCATGCTCGAGAACCTGCGCAACCAGGTCTTCGGCAACAACTGAGGCGAGTCATGACTGATGCTGTCGCGGCGCCCCGGCGCCGCCTCACGCCCGTCCTGCAGCGCGCCGGCCTCATCGGGCTGGCGCTTCTGCTCATCGGGATGCTCGCCGTCACTGCGGGCCTGCGCTATGCGCTTCTGCTCGCCTTGGGCCTCGGCTTCGGCATGGTTCTCGAGGGGCTTCGCTTCGGCTTTGCGGGGCCCTGGCGCGCGATGATCCTGCGGCGGGAGCCTGCGGGCCTCATCGCCCAGCTTGTCGCCATCGCGCTGGTGGCGGTGGTGGCCTTTCCCCTGCTTGCGTCCGATGGCGGAGAGCTGATCGGCGCCCATGCGCCCGTCGGCTTTGCCATGGTGGGCGGCGCCTTCGTCTTCGGCGCGGCGATGCAGGTCGTTCTGGGCTGCGGCTCGGGCACGCTGGTCAACGCCGGATCGGGAAACCCGGTGGGCCTCGTCGCGCTTCCGTTCTTCGCCATCGGCAGTTTCGCCGGGGCCTTTCACCTCTTCTGGTGGACCGATCTCGGCACCCTGCCGCAGATCGTCCTCGAGGGTCTGCCGGGCCTTGCCGTGACCCTGCTGGCCCTTGCGGCGGTCGCAGGTGTCCTGCTGTGGCGCGCGGCACCGGGCGCGCGGAGCATCCCGCGCCGGCTCTGGATCGCCGCCGTGCTGGTGGCGGCGCTGGCCATCGGCAATCTTCTTGTCGCGGGGCAGCCCTGGGGCGTGGTCTACGGTCTCGGCCTCTGGGCCGCGAAGGGGGCCACCGCCTTCGGCGCAGACCTCTCCGGCTCGGCCTTCTGGACCGCGCCCACCAATGTGGAACGCCTGACCCAGAGCCTCCTGACCGACGTGACCTCGCTGACCAACATCGGGATCATCGCGGGCGCCTTCCTGATCGCGGCCTGGCGCGGCGGCCTTCAGCAGGAGCTGCCGAAGCTGCCCGCGAAGGCCTGGATCGCGACCATCGTGGCGGGCTTTCTTCTCGGCTATTCCTCGCGTCTCGCCTTCGGCTGCAACGTGGGCGCCTTCTTCAGCGGCATCTCCACCGGCAGCCTCCACGGCTGGGTGTGGTTCGCCGCAGGCTTTCTCGGGTCGGTCGCGGGCGTCCGGCTGCGGCCCATGCTGGGGCTGGAGGCGCGTCCATGAAAACCCGCCGTCTGACCGGCCTTGCGGCACTCGCCCTGATCGTCGGGGTGCTCTTTCTCGACCGCGCCGTCAGCGAGCCGCTCAACCCCTACCGCGCCCCGCCGATGATCGCCTTCGGCTCTGGCCAGGTCTCCACCGGCGCCCATTGCGCGGCCCTTCCGACGGCGGACTAGACGACGGCTCTCAGACCGGCGGCGGCGGTGACATCGGGGGCCCTCGCTCTTGCGGCACAGGAAGACCTCGCGCTCGGGACGCGCCTCGATCGCGAAGCCCGAGCTGCGCGGCATCGCCGCCGCATCGCCACGGGGGACGCGAACAGCGCCGTGCCCTCCCTCAGCTCCCTGTAGGTTTCGATATCCGACAGCACCAGCGCGCAGCCAGCGGAGGCCGGCTCCAGCCCCGCCGCCTGCGACGGCAGGTTCACCGGCACCGCATCGGCCCCGGTTTCCGCCGCGAGTTCCGCGACGGCGTCCGGCACGGCGGCCAGATCCAGCCGCCCCGACACCATCCCGTCGCGCAGCAGACCGGTCCAGCGCACCTCCGCCACCTTCCCGCACGCCCGCCTCCGGTCGACGTCGGGCTCCGGCCCGAACCCGGCCAGCACGGTCTCGATCCCCAGGCACTGCAGCTCCCGCGCGAAGTCCACCGGAGAGCGCGAGACCCCGCCCACCGCGTCGATGGCCAGTAGAAGCCGCGCCGGGCCAGGGACGCTCACCCGCCGCGCCAGTGCCCCACCAATGCGTTGTCATCCCCGACCACGCCGATCAGGCTGGCCTGCACGAAGGGCACATGCCGCCGGGCCTGCACGAGCAGGTATCATCTATGAACCCGCGGGCGGCGACCCCTCCGATCACCCCCGGCCAAGGCCGTCCCGGCCTCCGTGCAGGGCGGGCAGGGCGCCTCTGTCAGCCCGCCGGGCCACGATGGGCCGTAGCGAAGCGCGAACGGCTGAGGATCCGTCCCGCGTCGTCCACCGTAAGCCGGAACGCGCGGCCCCCGCAGTAGAGCGTCAGCCGCCAGCGGCCGGCATCCTCGTCCACGCCGCGCTCGCTGCGGCTGGTGATCCGCCCCTCGCGCATCATCCCGGGCACCGCCGGGGGATCGAGGCCGAAGGCCACGGCGATGATCTCGGCCGGAATGAGGAATTGCCCGTTCTCACGCTCGATCCGCTCGGCGGGCGGCGCACCGTCGGTCATCGGACACCCGCCATGTGGCCGGTCCCGCGGCGCAGGAGATCCTCGGAGCGGGGGGCGGCAGATAACATGTATTCAGAATACATGTTATCACGCGGGCGGGCAACGCCCTACCGGGGCAGGGTCCGGCCCCGCGATTGCAAATCCATCAGGCTGTTATGTTGTAACGTGGCGCTTGACAGGATCCGGGACCGACATGCACCCTCGGTTCAACCATCCCTCGTTCCAACAGCCGGAGGCGGACCCCATGCGCCATATTCTCAGGGCAGGCTCGGCAGTTCTCTGTGTTGCGGCCTTGCTGGCTGCCGATATCGCCAGCGCCTGCACCCGCGCCGTCTATCTCGGCCCCGAGGACCGGGTGCTGACCGGGCGCAGCATGGACTGGAAGCTGCCGATGGTCAGCAACATGTGGGCGTTTCCACGCGGCATCGACCGGGACGGCGCCGCCGGTCCGCGCTCCGCCGAATGGACCGCGACCTATGGCAGCGTCATCGTCAGCGGCTATGACATCTCCACGGCCGACGGCATGAACGAGGCGGGCCTCGTCGCGAACCTCCTGTGGGAGGTCGAGGCGACCTATCCCGAGGATGACGGCGTCACGCCGCGCATCTCCCTCGCGGTGTTCCCGCAATACCTGCTCGACCGCTTCGCCACCGTCGAGGAAGCGGTGACCGACCTGCGCGAAAATCCCGTGCAGGTCGCCACCGGCGAGGTGCCCGTGGGCCCGCCCGGACGAGCCGCGACGGTGCACGTGTCGCTGTCGGACGCCACCGGCGACAGCGCAATCATCGAGTTCGTCGACGGCGAGATGGTGATCTGGCACGACCGCGCCTACCAGGTGATGACCAACGAGCCGACCTTCGACCGGCAGCTTGCGATCCTCGAATACTGGGACGCGGTGAACCCGCGCGAGTTCCTGCCCGGCACGGTGCGCGCGTCCGACCGCTTCGTGCGGGCGCAGTTCTACATCAACTCCGTGGTCCAGAGCTCCGATCCCCGCATCGCCGCCGCTTCGGTCTTCAGCGTGATCCGGCAGACCTCGGTGCCCTGGGGCATCTCCATCGCCGACCAGCCGAACCTGTCCACGACGCGCTGGCGCGTCGTCGCCGATCACAAGGACCGGCGCTACTATGTGGAATCGGTGATTTCCCCCAGCGTGTTCTGGGTCGATCTCGAGGCCATGGATCTCTCCGAGGGGGCGACCGTGCAGAAACTCGACCTCGGCGTGGACATGGAGCGGGTGCTGTCGGGCGAGGTCTCCGCGCTCTTCGAACCCGCCGCCGCCTTCGCCTTCCAGGCGGCGGACTAGGGCAGGGGCGGCCCGCCTCCCGAATTCAAAGCTTCACTTGACAGAAGGCCCCCGAAGTCCGATGTGAAGGCAGTCGCTGCGCTGCCGCGTGAGCAAGCCGTGCCCTGACCGGGCCAACAGCGACCCGAATTTCAGTTCCCCATCACGCAGGGTTCCTGACGCGACGGCCGGATGGCGCGGGACACGCCCGTCTGTCCAGAGGCTTCGCGAACCCTCATCGGCCGTCCGGTCCCCGGACGGTCCCGCATCATGCGGTGATGGGCCCGAGGGCCGCGCCGCTGCAAAGGATATCCATGTTCGATTTCGACATGCTCGGCCTCTCCCCTGAACTCAACAAAGCCCTGACCCGCATGGGCTTTTCCGAACCCACCCCGATCCAGAACCAGGCGATTCCGCTGGCGATGGACGGGCATGACATCCTCGGCCTCGCCCAGACCGGCACCGGCAAGACGCTGGCCTTCGGCCTGCCGCTCGTCGAACACCTGCTGGCAGAGCCAGGCCGCCCCGCGCCCAAGACCTCGAAGGCGCTGATCCTTGCTCCCACGCGCGAACTGGTGAACCAGATCGCCGAGGCCCTGCGCGTGCTGACCCAGGACACGAAGCTCAAGGTCACCACCGTGGTCGGGGGCCAGTCCATCGGCCGCCAGATCAGCGTGCTGTCGCGCGGCACCGACATTCTCGTGGCGACGCCCGGCCGGCTCATCGACCTGATGACGCGCGGCGCGGTGGATCTTGGCCAGGTCAAGCACCTCGTGCTCGACGAGGCCGACCAGATGCTCGACCTCGGCTTCATCCACGCCCTGCGCCGGATCGCGCCCAAGCTGGGCACGCCGCGCCAGACCATGCTGTTCTCCGCCACCATGCCGAAACAGATGGAAGAGCTGAGCCGCGCCTATCTCACCGATCCGCGCCGGGTTCAGGTCGCCCCTCCGGGCAAGGCCGCCGACAAGGTCACCCAGTCGGTGCACTTCCTGCCCAAGGCCGAAAAGCCCGACCGCCTGCGCGAGATCCTGAGCCGTGATCTCGACGCCCTGACGCTCGTGTTCCTGCGCACGAAACATGGCGCCGAGAAGCTGATGAAGGGGCTCGTGGCCGATGGCTACAACGCGGCTTCGATCCACGGCAACAAGAGCCAGGGCCAGCGCGACCGCGCGATCAAGGCGTTCCGGGACGGCACGGTCAAGGTGCTCGTGGCCACCGACGTGGCGGCCCGTGGCATCGACATCCCGGGCGTCGCCTACGTGATCAACTACGACCTGCCCGAGGTGCCCGACAACTACGTCCACCGCATCGGCCGCACCGCGCGGGCGGGGCGCGAGGGCGAGGCCATCGCCTTCTGCGCGCCCGACGAGGGGGACCTGCTTCACCAGATCCAGAAGCTGATGAAGATGGACGTGCCCGTGGCCAGCGGCACCAGCCCCCTCGGGGAGCGCGGCGAAGGCGCAGGCCGGCCGTCCCGCGGTCCCCGCACCGGCGGTGGCCGTCCCGGCGCTCAGCCGTCGGCGAAACCGGGCGGCGCCCAGAAACGCCGCCGTGGCCCCCGCCGCCGCGCGGCCTGAAGGTAACCGGGTGCGGCCCCTGCACGGGCCGCACCCGCCCTGATTACAGAAAGACGAAATCCTCGGCGTTGAGCGAGGAAACACGAAGGTCCTCCAGCCGCAGCGAATTCCCGTTGCCGAAGTCGATCACCACGTCGAAAGCGTCGTCGTCATCATCGTCGCGCACGTTGCGCGCCCGAGCGAGAATTCCGCCGAAGCCGGAGACGCCGAGCGATGCGGCGATCTGGATCGTGTCGGCCTCGGTGAAATCCTCGATCACATCGCGGCCTTGCGTGAAGACGAAGGTGTCCGCGCCGGCGCCGCCTTCCAGCGTGTCGTTGCCGTTCCCGCCGTTCAGCCGGTCATTGCCCTCGCCGCCCTCGAGATCGTCATCGCCGTTCCCGCCGAAAAGCCGGTCATTGCCCTCTTCGCCATCGAGATCGTCATGACCGAGCCCGCCGAAGAGCAGATCGTTGCCTTCGCCGCCGTCGAGATCGTCATTGCCGTTGCCGCCGTGGAGCGTGTCGTTGCCTTCCTCTCCGTCGAGATCGTCGTCGCCGCCCTCCCCGAAGATGAGGTCGTCTCCCGCGCCGCCGTCGATCTCGTCCTGCCCGATCCCGCCGCGGATCGTGTCGTTGCCGCCGTCCCCGTCGATGTCGTCGTTGCCCGCGCCGCCCCAGAGCCGGTCGGCGCCCTGGCCACCATAGATATCGTCATGCCCGCCCTCGCCCCAGATCCGGTCGTTGCCGCCGCCGCCGTAGAGATCGTCCGCGCCGATCCCGCCGAATATCTGGTCGTCGCCGCCGAGCCCGCGGATGTCGTCATCGCCGGCGCGGCCCTTGAGCAGGTCGTTGCCGTTGGTGCCGGTGATGTCGTCCGCCCGGGCCGTGCCGGTGAAGCTGAAGGAGACGGCGCCTGCAGATCCGCCCGGATTGCCGCCCGACCCGCCGCCCGGATTGCCGCCCGGCCCGCCAGGGGTGCCGCCGGTCCCGCCCGGGCCGCCGGAGCCGCCAGCGCCACCGCCCGACCCGCCGGAAAAGTCGAACATGCTTGCCGTGACCTGCCCGATCCGCACGTCTTCCAGCGTGAGCGTGTTGCTGCTCGAGAAGACGAACCGCGTGTCGTCGCCGTCGTCATAAGGCCGCGCCAGGGTCATCAGCTGCGAGAAGCTCGTGATGCCCAGCGCAGGCGCGAGGATGATTCGGTCCTCCCGCGTCATGTCCTCGATCTCGTCGTGGCCCGAGGAGTAGACGAACGTGTCCGCTCCGGGACCGCCATGCAGATCGTCGTTCCCGGGCCCACCCTCGAGCCTGTCGTTGCCCGGGCCGCCGTAGAGGTCGTCGTCCCCGGTTCCCCCGAACAGGACGTCATTGCCGGACCCGCCGTAAAGATCGTCGTCGCCGCCGAAGCCGAACAGCGTGTCATTACTGCCCCGGCCGTAGATATCGTCGTCGCGGTTGGTGCCGTTGAGCGTGTTCGGTCCGTTGGTGCCGTTGATATCCATCTCTGTCGCTCCTGTGTCTGGTTCGCTCCGCAACCCGGAAGGGCCTCGGGACGGACATCGCTTACGCGGGGCTGGCTGACAGCAACCTGACATGCCCGGCGCAGGGGTGGGTCTCGGCGGACAGCCTCCGTCTGCGCTCGGGTCACCGGCGTGAAGAGCCGGATGCGGACAGCCCGGCCCGGCAGGGCGGTCACCGGCCTGTCGGCGCCGACGACGTGCCCGAGGACAGGTGCCACCGCCCGCTCCGCCGCTCAGGCATCGCAGGCCACTGGCGGACCACGACCCGGCCGGCGCGTGCCGCGGGCCGAACCGATGCCGCGGCGCACACCCGAAGCGTCGCCGCCTGCGGCAGGACGAGGAGCGCCCCGGAACCGCCCTCCACATCGGCCCCGACACCCCGTCCGCGCCCGGTAGAGGTCCTCCGGACCCACCGGAGAGGCCATGCCGGGGCCCGTCCGTCTCCTTCTCGCGGCGACGCGATCCCGGTACCCCGGGCGGGCAATGGCCGCACCCGGCACCGGGCCGCCCGGACCCTCTTCGCAGTGGCGTACCGCCGTGCCCCGGGCTATGTCCGACGGCGTCCGGCAGGCCCCGGCGGAGCCGCACGCCCGCATGGCGCGGCGCCGTGCCGGACCGGGCCGGGCCGCCGGCGATCCGCACGGGAGAGAGAGTGGGAATGACACGCTGGAAGCGTCGGCTGATCTGGGCCCTGGCGATCGCGGCGCTGCTCTTCTCGGCGGTTACGCTCAACAGCTTCCGCGGCCGGCTGGGCTGGAGCGCCGTGGCGGTCGACCCCGACCAGCTTCTTCAGGAGCTCGCCCCCGGGATGGTCTGGACCCTGCCCTGGGGAGAGGGGCCCCATCCCGTGGCGATCCTGCTCTCGGGCTGCGACGGCCCCCGGCGCAATCTCGATCTCCTCGCCCGCGAGCTGGCCGGGATCGGCTGGGCCTCCGTCAAGGTCGACAGCCATACCCCCCGCGGCCTCGACGAGAACCAGCTCTGGCGCCTCGTCTGCACCGGGCAGATCCTCAACGGGGCCGAGCGCGCCTCCGACGTGGCCGTGACCCTTGCCGAGATCCGGGGGCGCGGGGACCTCGACGCCAGCCGCGTCGTGCTGATCGGCCTGTCCCACGGCGGCTGGGCCTCTCTCGACTTTCTCGCCCTCTCGACCGGCGAAGTGGTGCCGCCCCTCCTGACCCGCTGGCCCGAGGGTCTCTCCCGCCCGCCCCATACGGGCGTCGTGGGCGCGGTCCTCTACTATCCCTATTGCGGCCCGGCCGCCCTGGGGTTCCGTGGCGACCTGCCCGAGGACCCCCGCTATCTCTTCCTGCTGGTCGAGGGGGACAGGATCGCCAACGAGGAGCGCTGTCTCGACATCGCGGGCGGTCTGCGCACCGCGGGGGCGGAGGTCGCGGTCCATACCTTCACCGGCGTCACCCATGGCTTCGACCAGCAGGAGAAATCCGAACTCAGCCTGCTGGAATTCGACCCCGAGGCCCGCGAAGAGGCGGTCGCGATGACCCTCGGGTTCCTCGAGGATCTCTGACCTCCTCAGCCCTGCGGCGCCTCCGCCGCGCGGCGCGACGCGAGCCCGGTCAGCCAGGGGCCCGCGATCTCGAAGAGGATCGTCGTCCCGACGGTGATCGACAGGATGATCTCCGCCTGCGCCGGCAGCGCCTCCGCGGCCACGAGCCCCATCCCGATGGCGATGCCCGCCTGCGGCAGAAGGGCCGGGCCGGTCCACCGCGCCTCCCGCCCCGGCAGACCGACGAGCCACCCGGCCAGCCAGCCGCCCACGATCCGGCCAAGGATGCGCAAGGCGATGAACCCGACCCCCAGCGCCCCCGCGGCCACGAGCGAGGCCGGCACGAACTCGGCGCCCGCCAGCACGAAGAACAGGATCATGAACGGCCACTCGATATGCTCGATCTCGTGAAAGGCCCGCGTGTGGTGCCGCGCGAGATTGGCCACCACCATGCCCGCCGTCATGCCCGCGAGCAGATAGGACACCTCCGCCATCAGCGCGAGTCCCGCGGTCAGGAAGACCACGCCCAGTGCCTCGCTGCGCAGCGGATCGCCACCCGAGATCCGGCCCGTCAGGACGGCCGCCGGAACGCCGATCGCCAGCCCCAGCGCTACGCCGCCGCCGATCTCCCGCAGCGCCTCTTTCAATCCGTGACCGGCGCCCGCGCCGCCCAGCACGTTGGCCAGCACCAGAAGCAGGCCGAAGGCGATGATGCCCCAGGCGTCGTCGATGGCCACGATCCCGCGCAGCCGGTCGGCAAAGGCGCCCTTTGCGCCCGACTGGCGCAAGGCGTCCTCCGTGGCCGCGGGGTCCGTCGCCGTGGCGATGCCGCCCATCAGCAGCGCCGCCGCCAGTTCCATGCCCATGAGCCAGAGCCCGCCGGTCACGGCGATGACGGTGAAGACCACGACCGACCCCGACAGCGCCATGATCGCCCTGCCATGGGTCAGGATCGTGCGCTTCGTCAGGCTGCCGCCCAGGAGGAACGCCACCATGGTCAGCGCGATGACCGATACTGCCTCGTAAAGCCCGGTCAGCCCGTCGGGCAGGATGTCGAGCCCGGCCTGACCCACCGCCATCCCGCAAAGGAGCAGCAGCGTGACGCGGGGCAGGCGGGTCCGCTGGCCGATCACGTCCGCCGCAAGCCCCGCCAGAAACACGGCGCCGAAGGCGATGAACAGAAGGGACGGGTCCTCCATCGCGCCTCAGCTCCCCGCCCGCATCAGGGCCGGTCCGTCAGAGGCATGAGCCGGGACAGGACGGGCCGGCCGGCGACCATGGCGCGGCCCGCGATGCCGCTGTGCAGGTTCCGTTCGCGTGTCTTTCTGATCATGCGCCGCGCGGCCAGCGCAGGCCCCGGGCCCCCGGGGCGGGGACTGCCCCGCCCGCACCGCGGCCCCTCTCGCCGCCACGTCCTGCGCGGCCGGCGCGCCGGGCCCCGCCGCGACCGCGAGGGCGCGCCTCCCGACCGTCGCACGTCTTGCGTGAACACCCGTCATCGCGCAGGCTCTCCCCTTGCCTCGCCGCGCCATGGCCCGCGGCAGCGCGACGGACACGGCGGTCACGACGCTCGCCCCAGCGTGACGGGTTTGACCGCCCCCCGCCTTGACCCTCGTCAATGCGCGCCGCGGTCGCGGCCCCGAGGTCGGGACGGATCCGACATGGCAGCCGACGACCGGAGCGCCCACAGGATCGGGGTCGATCCTGCCGGAACCCGGCCCGCCCCCCGGCAAGGTCGCACCGATCGAGGATGGCCGGCTCGGCGGCCGCGGCAGCCGCAACGATCCGCGGCGCGCCTTCAGGGTCGAAAGCGCCGGCCGTTCCGACAGGCTCGCTTTCGCTCCGGCAGTGGAGTAATCTCTACCCGCGGTTGCAGAAGGCGGACATGTGAAGGTCGATCTGGTCATATTCGACTGCGACGGAGTTCTCGTCGACAGCGAGGGTCTCGTGCGGGCGGCCGTGGCCGACGAACTCGCCGGTCTGGGCCTGCGCGCCGGGTCCGGTCTCCTTCGCGATCTCCTTGGGGGGCGCGCCCTGACCGCGGCAGTTCCGCCCCTTGCCCGCTGCCTCGGCACGGATCTGCCGCCGGACTTCGCCGCACGCTGCCGCGGGCGCCTCCTCGACGGCTATCGTCAGCATCTCCGCGCGACGCCGGGTCTCTTTCCCATGCTGACCGGCCTGCGCCCCGCCTTCTGCGCGGTCTCCGCCACCGGTCCGGAGCGGCTCAGGGCAACGCTGTCCGCCGCGGGGCTCGACCGGCTCTTCGGTGACCGGACCTTCAGCGCCGCAGAGGTCGCGCGTCCGCCGCCCGCGCCCGATCTCTACCTCCATGCGGCGCGCCGCATGGGCGCCGATCCCGCGCGCACCCTCGTGGTGGAGGACAGCTCCACGGGTCTGATCGCGGCACGGTCGGCCGGCATGACGGCGCTGCTCTACGCAGGCGCCGGTCACCTCGCCGGGGCCGACCTTTCCGGCTGGGCCGACGACGTGCCGATCCTCCGAGACTGGAATGACTTTCCGCCCGCGCTCATGTCCCATGCGGGGCAGTTGTCGGTGCACTAGCGCGGCTCGACGGGTCGCGAACGCCAAGGCCAGCGCCGAGTCGGGGCCGGACCGTCTCGCGCCGCATCTCCGCGGCGCCCCCGTCGCCTTTCTTTTCTGGCCGGACATGACCCGGGGGGCAGGGACCCCCGCTTGCGGCGCCCAGCAGACGATGCAAGCGCAACAGGCGCGCCGCAGGCGCGCGACCGCATCACCCGTCGGATCACTCGGGCCCCGGTCCCCGGTCTGCGACATCGCCGGCCAAGGCGGCCCCCGCGCCTTCGCCGGTGCCCATCTCCCAGACTTCGAACTCCTGCGCGCGCCTGCGCCGGAACCGCGCCTCCACCTCCGCCGACAGCTCGAGCTCCAGCGCCGGCGAGACATTGAGCCGCTTCGTCTCGGGCCGCACGCCGAGCCGGGTCTCGATGAACGCCATCAGCGCGGGCAGGTCCTCGTAGCGAAAGAGGTGATCCACGCCAAGCCGGCCCTCCCGATCCAGCAGGAACTTCGCCTGACTGCCCACCAGCGCGTGGGGCGGCTGCTCGGCCCGGCAGTAATCCATGACGAAGGCGTCGAAACTCATGCCTTTCGTGGAATTGGGATGGCCCGCGAGGTCGTCGCGGTGGCGATACTTGTACCAGCTCTTCAGCCAGTCGACCGGGTGGCGGACCACGGCCATGGTCTCCATCTCCTGCCTGCCCGCCTTCTCGAAGAACGGCTCGAGCCAGCGGCGGTAGCGGTAGACGGCGGAATGTTTCAGTTCCGGCGGATCGCGGATCACGATGGAGGCGCGCGGCGCCAGCGCCCCCTCGAGCGCCGTCGTCCCGGTCTTCGGCACCGCCAGAAAGACAAGCTTTTCCTTCCAGAACACCAGCATATGCGCCCGAACCCCGTTTTCGACCCGTCGTGAACCCTTCCTTAACACTCCGCAGGACAGGATGAGCGTGAAAATTCAAGTTGAAATGTTCACTCTTTGGTCTCATACACGCGGGAACAAGAGGTGAACGAAGCAGCGATTGCAGGCCCCTCGGTCCGCATGGAATAAGGAGCGCCAACCATGGCAGCAACGGCAGACCTTCTGGCGATGAAGACAGGCAAGCAGAACCCCGACAAGGCGAAGGCGCTCGAATCCGCGCTGGCGCAGATCGAACGGCAGTTCGGCAAGGGCTCGATCATGAAGCTGGGCGGCGACAACCCGTTCAAGGACATCGAATCCACCTCCACCGGCTCCCTCGGCCTCGACATCGCGCTGGGCATCGGCGGCCTGCCCAAGGGCCGGATCATCGAGATCTACGGCCCCGAATCCTCCGGCAAGACCACGCTCACCCTCCATTGCGTGGCCGAGGAGCAGAAGAAGGGCGGCGTCTGCGCCTTCGTCGACGCCGAACACGCGCTCGACCCGCAATACGCGAAAAAGCTCGGCGTGAACCTCGACGAACTGCTGATCTCCCAGCCCGACACAGGCGAACAGGCGCTGGAGATCACTGACACCCTCGTCCGCTCCGGTGCCGTCTCGATGGTCGTGGTCGACTCGGTCGCGGCCCTGACGCCCAAGTCCGAACTCGAGGGCGACATGGGCGACAGCTCCGTCGGCGTCCACGCCCGTCTCATGTCCCAGGCCATGCGAAAGCTCACCGGCTCCATCAGCCGCTCGAACTGCATGGTCATCTTCATCAACCAGATCCGCATGAAGATCGGCGTCATGTTCGGCTCGCCCGAGACCACGACCGGCGGCAACGCGCTGAAATTCTACGCCTCCGTGCGCCTCGACATCCGCCGCATCGGCGCCATCAAGGACCGCGACGAGGTGGTGGGCAACCAGACCCGCGTGAAGGTCGTCAAGAACAAGGTCGCGCCGCCCTTCAAGCAGGTCGAATTCGACATCATGTACGGCGAGGGCATCTCCAAGACCGGCGAACTGCTGGACCTCGGCGTCAAGGCCGGCGTGGTGGAGAAATCCGGCGCCTGGTTCTCCTACGGAGACGAGCGCATCGGCCAGGGCCGCGAGAACGCCAAGACCTTCCTCAAGGAAAACCCCGCCCTGGCGCTGGAGATCGAGGACAAGATCCGCGCCGCCCACGGGCTCGAATTCGACGCGGTGGACGGCACCGACGACGACGACCTCGTGGAGATGTAGGGTCTCGGGATCGCAGGCCTGGCCCGGCCCGGCCTGCACCCTTCACCACGAACCGCCGCAGGGTGGGTTTCCAACCCACCTTCCGCCGCCCGCTTTCACCGCCCCCCACGATCCTCCGCTGCGAACCGCCGCTTGAGCCCGAAGAGCAGCGCTGCCACCGCGTCGTCGATCACCTCCGTCTTGTCCGCCGAGACCGCGCTTTCGTAGATCAGATCCCGCACGCCGTAATAGAAGATGCCCCCGTGCATCACCCAGGCGAACTCGATCTCCGCATCCGTGGCGGGCCGCTCGGGCAGGCCCTCTTCCGCCCGCGCCTCGGCCACGATGGGCTCGAGGATGCGCCGCCGCACCAGCCCCATGTAGCGGCGGTTGATGTCCACGCCCTTCAGACCCGAGAAGAGATAGATCCGCATCCATTCCCGGTTGAAGATCACCTCGGTGTAAAGGCCGTAGAAGGCGTTCAGCCGCTCCTCGAGCGGCCGCGTCCGGTCGGCGATCAGCTCTTCGAACTCGGGCCGCCAGCGCCCCACGTAGACGGCGTCATAGACCTCGGAGATCAGGTCGTCCTTCGACGGAAAGTAGCGGTAAAGCAGGGGCTGGGTCACGCCGAGCCGCCGCGCCAGCCCCCTCGTGGAGCTTTCGAACCCTTCCTCGGCGAAGAACTCCACCGCCTTGGCTATGAATTCCTCGCGCCGCTCGGACGAAGGCAGCCGCTTGCGCCGCGCCCCCTCCGTCCGCTCCGGGCTCGTGTCGTCGGGCATGTTTCGCTCCGTCAGGCGTCCACCCAGCTCTCGCCGTCCTTCAGCCGGTGTCCCACCTCGAGCCCCTGCGACAGCGTCTGTTCAAGAAAACAGCCCTTCTTCGCCGCATCCAGCAGCCGTGCCTGATCCTCCATGGGCGCCGGGCTGTCCAGATCCACGTCCAGATCGAACCCCACCGGATGGCTCACATAGGGCGCGCCCGGCTCGGCCTCGCAGTACCAGTGCAGCCGGGCCTTCACCGTGACCTCGCCCACCGGCACCTTGAGTCGCTTCGAGAAGGCCCGGATCTGGGTCATCAGGCAGCCCGTCAGCGCAGCCGTGAACAGCGCCAGCGGCGGGGGCGCGGTGCCGTCGCCGCCATGGAACGGACCCTCGTCCGTGGCGAGATCGAAACTTTCGCCCTGCGCCGGCCAATGGACGTGAATGTCGTTGCGCATCTTGCCCGTGGCGCGGCCCGTGCCCTCGAACACCACGTCGATCCTCTTCAGCTCGGACATTCCGGCCCTCCTTGTTATCGACCGATAAGCTACGGCCGGCCCCGGTCGCTCACAAGGCTGATTGACACCACCGCCGATTAATTTTTCATTCGATAAATAACGCCGGGCACGACCGGTCAGGGAGGAAAGAGCCATGACGAAACTTACGCGCGACGACATCTACCGCACGGCCAGGGAGCTGTCGAACTGGGGCCGCTGGGGCGAGGACGACGAGATCGGCACGCTCAACAACGTCACCCCCGAAGACGTTGTGAACGCAGCGAAACTGGTGAAGAAGGGCAAGTGCTTTGCCCTCGGCCTCGACCTCAAGGAGAAGATCCAGTCGGGCCTGTTCGGCGGGCGCTGGAACATGATCCACCAGATGCTCGCGACCGGCACCGACGCCGTGATCGGTGCCCAGGACGGCGACGGCAAGGCTTACCTGCGCTACGCCGACGACGCCATCAACCTGCCTTGCCAAGGGTCCACGCAGTGGGACGCGCTCTGCCACATCTTTCTCGATGACAAGATGTACAACGGCTATCCCGCGACCGACGTGACCGTGGCGGGCGCAAAGCGTCTCGGCATCGAGAAGGTCCGCGACCGGATGGTCGGCCGCGGCGTCCTGCTCGACATCGCGCGCTGGAAGGGCGTCGACAGCCTCGACGACGGCTATGGGATCACGAATGCCGATCTCGACGGCTGTGCCGCGGCCCAGGGCGTGGAGATCCGCAAGGGCGATTTCGTGATCGTCCGCACCGGCCACCAGGAACGCTGCCTCGCCAAGGGCGACTGGACGGGCTATGCGGGCGGCGATGCGCCGGGCCTGTCGTTCGAGACCGCCCACTGGATCAAGAACCATGACATCGCCGCGATCTGCGCCGACACCTGGGGCTGCGAGGTGCGACCGAACGAGACCGACGAGGCGAACCAGCCCTGGCACTGGGTGGTGATCCCCGCGATCGGCATCTCCATGGGCGAGATCTTCTACCTCAAGGACCTGGGCGAGGATTGCGCCGAGGATGGGGTCTACGAGTTCTTCTTCTCCGCGCCGCCGCTACACATCCCGGGTGCGGCGGGCTCGCCGATCAACCCGCAGGCCATCAAGTGAAGACGGACCGGTGATCCTCTGGGGCAGGCCCAGCTCCGTCAACGTCCAGAAGGTCCTCTGGGCGCTCGACGAGTTCGGCCTGCCCTTCGACCACCGCGTGGTCGGTGGCCGCCATGGCGGCCTCGACGACCCTGCGTTCCGCGCGCTGGCTCCGGTGGCAAAGGTGCCGGTGCTGGAGGACGCGGGGCAGGGGGTCTGGGAAAGCCATGCCATCCTGCGCCACCTCGCGCGCCGTCATCCCGGCCATGCCCTCTCGGCCACGCTCGCCACCGCCGACCCGTGGATGGAGTTCGGCACCTCCACCTTCATGCCGCCCTTCATCGGTCTCTTCTATCAGCGCGTCCGCCTGTATCCCGAGGAGCGGTCCGCCGCGCGGGCCGAGGCGCTGGAGCGCGACCTTGCCGCCATTCTGTCGGTCATGGACGAAGGCCTCTCCGCCACGGGCTGGCTCTCCGGCCCGGCCTTCGGCCTTGCCGACATCGCCCTCGGCACACCCATGTATCGCCTCTTCGACATCGCCCCCGGCCTTGCACCCGGGGCCGCGCACCTCCGCGACTGGCGCGCGCGGCTGGCGCGGCGCCCCGGCTGGCAGAGGTGGATCGCCACGGATTACAGCGAGTTGCGCCCCGTCTGACCCCGCGACCAGCCACCCTCTCCCTGTCGCCGCAGGCCGGGGTTCAGCCCCGCACTCGCCGCCTCGCCCCGGCCCCCGTGAACACTCGAAACGCAAGCTCTTGGTTCTGAATAACTTTCCCAAGATTCCCGGACTCCAATCGGGCGCAAACCGCTTTTTCCGATATTCCATTTTAAAACAAAAGGTTACAAAGCGTCTCATCGTGGACGCCCGGAGCCGCCCCATGCATGTCTTCCCCGAGCTGCTGATCCTCCGCCACGGAGAGACCGTTTGGAACGCCGAAGGCCGCTGGCAGGGCGCCCTTGATTCGCCCCTCACGCCGCTGGGAGAGGCCCAGGCCCGCGCCATGGCCGTCCTCGTCGCGGACCTCGGCGTCGTCCCGGAGACCCATGACCTGAGAACCTCCCCCCAGGGCCGCGCCATGACCACCGCCGAGGCCGTCTCCGCCGCCACCGGCCTCTACCCCTTGCCCGACGCTCGCCTCCGCGAGATCGGGGTCGGACTCTGGGCCGGCCTCTCCCGGACCGAGATCGACACCCGATGGCCGCCTCCCGATCCCGACGAGCATTTCCTCGACCGCTACGCCCGCGCACCCGAGGGCGAAGGCTTCGCCGCGCTCTGGAGCCGCTGCGCCGCTGTCCTCGCTGATCTCGGCCGCCCCACCGTGATCGTGACCCACGGCATCACCTCCCGGGTCCTGCGAACCATCGCCACCGGACGCAGGCCCGACCAGTTGGCGGAACTGCCGGGCGGGCAGGGCGTGATCTTCCGCATCTCGGGCGGCCAGCATGAGACCCTGATCCCGCCGGACCTTGCACGGCAAGCCCCCCCGGTCTAATCGGACGCGGCCCCGGGGGTGGTTAGCTCAGTTGGTAGAGCGCTTCGTTTACACCGAAGATGTCGGGGGTTCGAGTCCCTCACCACCCACCATCATCCCTCCGCACAGGCCGTCTGCGCCCCTGCGGCGTGACCGCAGCCCCTGTCCGCCCTACCTTCGACATGGATGACGAGGGAAGGACGACCCGATGAGCTGGAACCCGGCACTGGACCCCCATACGCCCACGGGCGACGAAGTCGACGCGATCGAGACCGTGATCATCCCGCGCGCCCGCGATCTCGGCGGCTTCGAGGTGCGCCGCGCGCTGCCCGCGCCGCAGCGGCAGATGGTGGGGCCGTTCATCTTCTTCGACCAGTTCGGCCCGGTCGAGTTCATCACGGGCCAGGGCATCGACGTGCGCCCGCACCCCCATATCGGCCTTTCGACGGTCAGCTACCTCTTCAGCGGCACGATGCACCACCGCGACAGCCTCGGCACCGACCAGTGGATCGAGCCGGGCGCGGTGAACCTGATGACCGCGGGCCATGGCATCACCCATTCCGAGCGCATCGACGGCGAGGTCCGCGCGCGCGGCACCGATCTTTTCGGCATCCAGACCTGGATGGCCCTGCCCGAGGCCAACGAGGACGACCCCGCCGATTTCGTCCATAACCCGAAGGACGCGCTCCCGGTGATCGACGGCGAGGGCAAATCGGTGCGCCTGATCCTCGGCACCGCCTACGGCGAAACGGCGCCCGCCCGGGTTCCGATGGAGATGTTCTACGCCGATGCGGACCTTGCGCCCGGCGCCGCGATCCCCTTGCCCGACGACCACGAGGACCGTGGCCTCTACATCCTGCAGGGATCCGTCGAGAGCGGGGGCGCGGTGCACGAGGCGGGCGGCATGCTCGTGTTCCGCCCCGGCGAAAAGGTGAGCGTGAAGGCCGGCCCCGCCGGCGCGCGGCTGATGCTGCTTGGCGGCGCGACCATGGGCGGGCCGCGCTACATCTGGTGGAACTTCGTCGCCTCGTCGATGGAGCGGATTGAGGCCGCCAAGGAAGCCTGGCGTGCCGGCGACTGGGAACACGGGCGGTTCCAGCTGCCCGTTGACGACACGGCGGAGTTCATCCCGCTTCCCGCCTGAGCGCTTGCTAGGAGGCGGCGACCCTCCGGAACTGGCGGCTCTGCCAGAGCGGCCAGCCCAGCATCTGGCTGACGGTCACAAAGCGCAGCCCGCGCCCTGTCAGCCCGTCGAGCGCGGCCGGCATCGCGGCGATCGTGCCCGAGTGGATGTCATGGGTCAGGATGATGGCCCCGGGCCGCGAATGGCTGAGGATGCGGCTCGCGATCACCCCGGACCCCGGACGACGCCAGTCCTGGGGATCGACCGACCACAGGATCGTCGGCAGGCGCCGGTGCTCGTGCAGCATCCGCCGCTGGGAATTCGTGAAGGCGCCATAGGGCGGGCGAAAGGTGACGGGCGGCCTGCCGGTAATGTCGAAGATCGCTTCGGTCGTGGCGTCGATCTCGCGGATCACGCTGAGGTCGGAGCGGCGGTTGAGGAAGGGATGGGACCACGAGTGGTTGCCGATCTCGTGCCCCTCGGCCGCGATCCGCCGGGCGATGGCGGGGTATTGCGCCACCCGGCTGCCGATCAGGTAGAAGGTCGCCTTGATGTTGCGCGTGGCCAGCATGTCCAGAAGCTGCGGCGTCAGCGAGGGGTGCGGTCCGTCGTCGAAGGTCATCGCGACGACAGGCTGGGCCGTGGCGACTGCCGTGACCGTCGCGTAGTCGTTTGCGACGAGGTCGTCGGGCAGCGAGATGACCCCCTGCGCTGCGGCGGTCGAGGGCAGGGCGGCGGCCGTGAGGACGCAGCCCGCTGCGGACAGGAATGTCCGGCGGTCGAATGTCATCGAATCGGGTTCCCCTAGGGACAACAGGCAGTCAGGCAGCCACAACGATTCGCCGCCGATGATTTTTTCGCAAGCATTATTGACCCTTGGCGAAGGTGGGCCGCGACCGTCATGGCGGCGCGGCAACGACCGGGGCCGACGATTGTCGCTTGACCCCCGAGTCTTGGCCCCCTAGAACGCCGCTCACTCCAAGGCGCAGACGCGCTGAAAGAGATGCGCGGTTGTAGCTCAGTTGGTTAGAGTACCGGCCTGTCACGCCGGGGGTCGCGGGTTCGAGCCCCGTCAACCGCGCCACATATTTTCGTGGTCACGTGCCGGACCGGCGCCACCGGACGGACCGATGCTCCCTGTGCGGACCGTGGTCGGCGCCGCCCCCTGGGGATCGGCCGTTACCACGCCATCTGCGTTCTTCTTGCGCCATATGGCCCGGCGATCCTCCCGCCGATGCACATCTCCGGCCGGACATGGCCCGCGCGTTTGGGCAGAGCTCCGGGCCGGTCCGCCAGCCGGCGCAATGCAGGACAGCCGAGCCATCGCCCATGTCCATCCGTCTCGATGATCGGCGTTGACGCCCCCGGACCTCTGGGCTATCCGCCCCGTTACGCGCGGTTGTAGCTCAGTTGGTTAGAGTACCGGCCTGTCACGCCGGGGGTCGCGGGTTCGAGCCCCGTCAACCGCGCCAACTTCCTCCTTGCCGATGAGGGCATCATCCCCGCGCCCGAAGGTCCGTCCGGACCCTCGGACCCGGTCCGATCAGCCCGTCGCCAGAGCGTCGAGAATCCGCGCCCAGGACCGGGTGCCGCGGTGGAAGGACGACAGGTGATACTTCTCGTTCGGGCTGTGGATCGCGTCGTCGTCGCGTCCGAATCCGATGAGCATCGAATCCATGCCGAGGATCGACTTGATGTAGCCTGCAACGGGGATCGACCCGCCCGAGCCGATGAAGGCCGCGGGATTGGGCCATTCCGCGCTCAATGCCTGGCGCGCGGTCTCGAAGGCCGGATCCTCCGTCGACATCACCGAGGCGGGCGCGGCGCCGTGGTCGGCCCAAGTGGCGCTGCAATCAGGGGGCAGCATCTCCTCGACCATGCGGCGAAAGCTCTCCCGGATCGCATGGGGGTCCTGGCTCCCGACGAGGCGAAAGCTGATCTTGGCGCTGGCCTGCGAGGGCAGGACGGTCTTGAAGCCGTCGCCGGTATAGCCGCCGGTGATCCCGTTGATCTCGCAGGTGGGGCGCGACCAGATCATCTCTAGCGCAGTGCGGTCCGCCTCTCCGGCGGGCTGCGACAGACCCACGGCGCCAAGAAAGGCGTCCGGATCGAAACCGAGACCGTCCCATTGCGCGCGAATCTCCTCGGGCAACTCCGGCACACCGTCATAGAAGCCGGGCACCGTGACGCGGCCCTGATCGTCATGGAGCGCCGCGAGGATGCGCGACAGCACCCGGATCGGGTTCCGCGCAGGGCCGCCGTACATGCCGGAATGCAGATCGATTCGCGGCCCGGTGATCGTCAGCTCCTCGCCAAGGAGGCCGCGCAGCATCGTCGTGATGGCGGGCGTCTCGGGATCGAAGAGGCCGGTGTCGCAAATCAGAGCGATATCGGCCCGGATCGCCTCGGCATTCTCCGTCATCCAGGGCACGAGGCTGGGCGAGCCCGATTCCTCCTCGCCTTCGAAGAACATCGTGATCTTGCACGGCAGCCTGCCATGGACCGCGATCCAGGCGCGGCAGGCCTCGACGAAGGTCATCAGCTGGCCCTTGTCGTCCGCCGCGCCGCGTCCGCGGATCACCTTGCCCCGATCGGTCTCCTCCACCGCCGGATCGAAGGGATCGCGGTGCCAGAGCGACAGCGGGTCCACGGGCTGCACGTCGTAGTGGCCGTAGAACAGCAGATGCGGCGCGCCCTCGCCGGCGGTGCCCACGACCATCGGATGACCGCTGGTCGGATGCGCCCACGCGTCGAACCCCATGGACCGAAGGTCTTCCACCAGCCAGTCCGCTGCCCGGGACACCGCGTCATCGTGGGCCGGGTCCGTGGAGATCGACGGAATGCGCAGGAGCGCCATCAGCCGGTCCAGCGCGGACTCGAGGTCTCTGTCGATGTGGTCGAGCACGGGGGCGAGTGTCATGCAGGCGTCTCCGGAAGGGTTCGACCCGAACCTAGCAGCGCCACCGCGCGAGGGGGAGGGGGCGCGCCGCGCCTTGACCTGAGTCAATGTCCGGAACCGACCGCAGCGGTAACCAGTCTTCACCGGCAATCCGCCGGACCGCTGAACCCGTTGTTCACCATGGGAAACGCGGAAGGTGCCCGCCCCGGGAGATGCGACATGTGGCGCATCTTCGGGCGGTTGTTCATGGTCCGGGGGGACTATATGAGGCTTAGAAAAGTTCCAGAAGGGGAAGCGGCGTGACCAATTACGAGGCGCACCTGGACCAGGCCATCTCGAGGCTGCACGAAGAAGGCCGCTACCGCACCTTCATCGACATCGAACGCAAGCGTGGCCAGTTCCCGCACGCGACCTGGCGCCGTCCGGACGGGACGGAGCGGCCGATCACGGTGTGGTGCGGCAACGACTACCTCGGCATGGGCCAGCACCCGGTCGTCCTCGACGCCATGCACGAGGCGCTCGACGCCACCGGCGCGGGCTCGGGCGGCACGCGCAACATCTCGGGGACCACGGTCTATCACAAGCGCCTCGAGGCCGAGCTCGCCGATCTACACGGCAAGGAAGCGGCGCTGATCTTCACCTCCGCCTATATCGCCAACGACGCGACGCTCTCGACCCTGCCGGCCCTCTTTCCGGGCCTCATCATATATTCCGACAGCCTCAACCACGCCTCGATGATCGAGGGCATCCGCCGCAACGGCGGCGCCAAGCGCATCTTCCGCCACAACGATCTCGCACACCTGCGCCAGTTGCTCGAGGCCGACGATCCCGCCGCGCCGAAACTCATCGCCTTCGAGAGCGTCTATTCCATGGACGGCGATTTCGGCCCCATCGGTCCGATCTGCGATCTCGCGGAGGAATTCGGCGCGCTGACCTATCTCGACGAGGTCCATGCCGTGGGCATGTACGGCCCCCGCGGCGGCGGCGTGGCCGAGCGGGACCGCCTCATGCACCGGGTGGACATCATCAACGGCACGCTGGGCAAGGCCTTCGGCGTCATGGGTGGCTATATCGCGGCCTCGGACCGAATGTGCGACGCGATCCGCTCCTATGCGCCGGGTTTCATCTTCACCACGTCCCTGCCACCCGTGGTCGCCGCCGGTGCCGCGGCAAGCGTGCGCCACCTCAAGACCGATACCAAGCGGCGTGCGCAGCACCAGACCCAGGCCGCGATCCTCAAGACCCGGCTCAAGATGCTCGGCCTGCCGATCATCGACCACGGCAGCCACATCGTGCCCCTGATCGTGGGCAACCCGGTGCACACCAAGGCGATCTCCGACCGGCTGCTCGAGGAGCATGGAATCTACGTCCAGCCGATCAATTTCCCCACCGTGCCCCGCGGGACCGAGCGTCTGCGCTTCACCCCGTCGCCGGTTCATGGACCGCGTGAAATGGATGCACTGGTGCGCGGTCTCGACTGCCTCTGGTCAGCCTGCGCGCTGAATCGTGCCGAACTTGCCGGATAGTCATTTTCGGCGGGTGCACGGGTCCTCCGGCTATGCTACCCACTGATTAATCCCTTGCCGGATCGAATCGACGGCTCGCGGATATCTTGGGGAACAAGGGCAGCAGGACGGCGAATGATCGGGCGCACCCCCTGGCGCAGTAAGGAAGTGCACGTAGAGGAACCTGTGGGTTTCGACGCGTTCGACCTCCGTCTCGGCGATCTGATGCGGGGCGAGCGCGCCACGCTCGGCAAGAGCCTGCTCGACGTTCAGCGCGAGCTGAAGATCAAGGCCGCCTATATCGCCGCGATCGAAAATGCGGATCCCTCCGCCTTCGAGACGCCCGGTTTCATCGCTGGATATGTCAGGTCCTATGCCCGGTATCTCGGGATGGATCCGGAATGGGCCTTTGCGACCTTCTGCGCCGAAAGCGGGTTCCAGACGACCCATGGCATGTCGCCCGCCGCCTCTGTCGTGAAGCAGAAGCGCGAACAGCGCAAACCGGCGACCGACACCGACATGTTCGCGTCGCCCACGACACCTTTCATCCCTGCCGGAGAGGCGTTCCTGTCGCGGGTCGAGCCCGGGGCGGTGGGCTCCGTGCTCGTGCTGCTCGCGCTGATCGGCGGTCTGGGTTACGGCGGATGGACCGTCCTGCAGGAAGTGCAGCGGGTGCAGTTCGCCCCTGTGGAGCAGGCGCCCACGGTGGTGGCGGAGGTCGATCCGCTCGCGGGTGGCGCGGCCCTCTCCGCGCCGGGCAGCGAAATGGCGTCCATCGGCTCCCGGTCCGCCCCGAGCTCCGAGGCGCTGGACCGTCTGTACCGTCCGCAGGCGCTGGACGTTCCCGTGATGGTCGCGCGCGACGCGCCGATCTCCACGCTGAGCCCGTCGGCGGTCGGCGCGCTGGTGGCCGGTATCGAGACCGATCCCGCCCTGCCGGCCTCTGCCTATGCGTCCCTCGCGACATCGGACCCGATCGCGGCCGCGCTGGCCGAGGCGACCGGGTCGCGCCCGGCGACGGGCGACACCCCCGAGATCGCCGGGCTGACCGATCCCGCGGACCCGGCGCTTTCGCCCTCCGGCGTGCAGGTTACCCAGGCCCCTGCGCCTGCGGTGGAACTGATTGCCGTCCGCACCGCCTGGGTCCGCGTGACGGGCCCGGATGGCTCCACGATCTACGAGCGGATCATGGAACCGGGCGAAACCTATGTCGTGCCCCAGACGGAAGACCCCGCGCGCCTTCGGATCGGAGAATCCGGCGCGGTCTATTTCGCGGTCAACGGCCAGCACTATGGCCCGGTCGGCCCCAACGGGTCGGTCAGTTCCAACGTGGCACTCTCTGCCGATGCCCTGCGCGAGCGGTATCAGGTGGCCGATCTGAACGCCGATTCCGCCCTCGCCGAATGGGTGCGCGTCGCCCAGGCCCGGCAGGTCGGCCCGATCGACGAGGGTCCCGCGGCGGAGTGACGGCTTGTCCGGACCGCCTGAGGGTCATAGGTTCCGGGCGCAGAGCATTCTGAGAGGTCCGATGTCGCTCAATCCCATCCGTCCCTGGCGCAACATCTACCGCCGGGAGAGCCGCAAGATATGGGTGGGGTCGGTTCCCGTCGGGGGCGACGCGCCGATCTCCGTGCAGACCATGACCAACACCCTGACCACCGACGTCAAGGGCACGGTCGAGCAGATCCAGCGCTGTGCCGAAGCGGGCGCGGATATCGTCCGGGTCTCGGTTCCCGACGAGGCATCGTCGAAGGCGCTGAAGGAGATCGTGCGCGAAAGCCCGGTGCCGATCGTCGCGGACATCCATTTCCACTACAAGCGCGGCATCGAATCCGCGGAGGCAGGCGCGGCCTGCCTCAGGATCAACCCTGGCAACATCGGCGACTCGAAACGCGTCAAGGAGGTCATCCGGGCCGCCCGTGATCACGGCTGTTCCATCCGGATCGGCGTGAACGCCGGCAGCCTCGAGAAGCATCTCCTTGAAAAGTATGGAGAACCCTGTCCCGAGGCGATGGTGGAGTCCGGAATGGATCACATCCGCATCCTTCAGGACAACGATTTCCACGAGTTCAAGATCAGCGTGAAGGCCTCCGATGTCTTCCTCGCCGCCGCCGCGTACCAGGGCATCGCCGACGCCACCGACGCGCCCATCCACCTCGGCATCACCGAGGCGGGCGGGCTGATGTCGGGCACGATCAAGTCCGCGATCGGGCTGGGCAACCTGCTGTGGATGGGCATCGGTGACACGATCCGCGTGTCGCTCTCGGC
>Ga0008835_100407_pt1 | contig 42681 bp, 32 predicted proteins | sample HotLakConsoUCCRE_FD_62215 | JGI IMG/M metagenome (GOLD analysis project Ga0008835, IMG submission 62215) | Hypersaline microbial mat communities from Hot Lake, Washington, USA - Hot Lake Consortium UCC-RE (Hybrid Assembly) ... | reverse complement strand
TAGACTATAAGCACAGCTGCAGTGGCGCTCGCCATATCGCGCAAAACTGGGTCGACGCGTCGTCCACTTCGAATTATGTCGCCGAGGTGTGATCGGGACGGCACCTGCGCCTGTTCTGTGCCTGGTCGAAAAGAGTAGCTCTGACATGGCGTTCCTTGATCCCGCGCACGTTGATGTGCTGGCGCCCAATTTCAAACGGCGGCAGTCGGGTGTCACGGCCACAGTCGTCCGATCGGTGCCCATGCTGGCACGCGACATCGCAATAGCTGCTGTGGCCCCTTCGTTGCCCGATCTGGTGCCGCAAATCCGGCTACGTGATCTTTTGTTGATGTCGCGCCGCGGCCCGTCCGGACCGAGGGTTTGGCACGCACGGCGAAATTCTGAGATGCTGGTGGGCCTCATTCTGCGGCGTTTGCTTCAGAAGGACCTGAAGCTCTTGTTCACCTCTGCATCGCAGCGGCACCACACGCGCTACTCTCGATGGTTGATCCGGCAGATGGATTACGTCATCTCCACCTCACATCAAAGTGCTGGCTACTTGGATCGTTCATCTACCGTCATCCCGCACGGCATCGACCTCGAAGGGTTTGCGCCGCCGAGGGATCGCGCTGTCCAAAAAAGGCACATGGGACTACCGGAGGGACCCGTCGTCGGGTGTTTTGGGCGCATCAGAGCAGGGAAGGGGACAGGCGATTTTGTCGAGGCGATGCTCACAGCGCTTCCGGCCGTGCCGGGCACGGTGGCCATCATAATGGGACGCGCTACCCCAAAGCACTGGACATACAAACGAAAACTCCAAAACCGCATCAGATCTGCGGGGCTCCAAGACCGTATCCATTTTTTGCCGGAGGTTCCGAGCCACAAAATCGCCGACTGGTATAAGGCAATAGACCTGCTTGTTGCACCACAGCGTTGGGAGGGCTTCGGGCTGACTCCCCTCGAGGCCATGGCCTGCGGGGTCCCAGTCGTTGCAACTCGCGTCGGCACCTTTCAAGATCAAGTGATAGACGGCAAAACTGGTCGGCTGATCCCACCTCGCGACGTGTCGGCCATGGCTGACGCAATACGTGCATACATGGAAAACTCCGCCGATAGAGCTTCGCAGGGCAAGGCAGCCAGGGCACATGTGGAAATGGCCTTCGACATTAATCACGAGATCGCCGGAATTTCTGCCGTTTACCGCGAGCTCCTGGGAGCTGACGGTGTGAATTCAAATGCGTCGAGGGCGCGCTCGAGCACTTCAGTCAGCAAGGTGCAAACGTGAATATTTTCAAGCGTTTAGAGCTCTACGTTTCCGCCATCTTCAAGCTTGGCAAGACGGAACGTCTTGCCAAGGCAGCGAACCAGAAGATCCAACAAGTCGAGAACAAGATAAACCACTATGCTCACCACTTTGACGAACATAAACGGCAGCTGCCAACGCTGGTCTCCGAGTATACAAGACCTGCGCTAGCGGAGCTTTCCGGGCGGCATAGTGAGCTCACGCGTGGCTACAGCGATCTCACGCGAAGGCTTGATCGCCTGTTCGAGCAACGAGCTCACGTAAAGGATAGCCCGGCCGGTAGAGACACCGGGTCGGTCTCGCAAGAGCTGACCTTAGGACCTGGCTTTGATGCCCTGCGGCAGTCCTTCTATCATCGCCTGGAGAACGAGTACCGCGGCTCCTTGGCCGACATCCGCGCCAAGCTCCGGGTTTACCTGCCGGATGTCGAAGCAGCTTTCCTTCGCACGGGTGAGAAACCGGTCCTCGATCTTGGCTGTGGGCGCGGCGAGTGGCTCGAGCTCCTGCACGCTTTCGACATCCCCGCTTTGGGCGTCGATACGAATTCCTACCAGATCGAGGAGGTTCTCGCAGCAGGACACAACGTCAGACTGGCCGACGCGGTACAAACCCTGAGGGATTCCGAAACCGGTACCTACGGCGCCATCACGGCCTTTCATCTTGTCGAGCATTTACAGTTCGAGATCGTCCTGTGGATGGCGCGAGAGTCCCTACGGGTCCTGGCGCCAGGCGGCATTCTTCTCTTTGAAACACCGAATGTACGCAATGTGTTGGTCGGAGCGACGTCCTTCCACAACGACCCGACCCATCTCAGACCCCTGACCGACCCGGTCCTCAAGGTCCTGTTCGAGACCTGTGGATACGAGGAGGTCGACGTCCGGTTCCTTAATCCACACGAGCGGCTGAACGAGTTCAGGCAGCGCCAAACCTTCGATGATGAGCTCGCCTATCTGATGTTCGGCCCACAAGATGTTGCCGTTCTCGGCCGCAAGCCTCTCGAGGAAAACCAATAATGCGCGTTGCCGTAACTCGGACGCAGGTTCCCTTCGTGTCGGGTGGCGCAGAGCGCCACAGTCAACAACTTTGCAAAGCGCTGCGGCAGTACGGTCATGAGGCTACCGAGGTGACCATCCCGTTCAAGTGGTATCCCATCGGAACCCTCGTGGAAAACATCGCTGCGGCCAAGCTTCTAGATCTTTCCGAGGCGGAGGGTGTGCCGATCGACCTCATGATAGGCCTCAAGTTTCCGGCGTATCTGGTTCAGCACCCCAATCCTGTGTTCTGGATCATGCACCAGCATCGGCAGGCCTATGACATGTGGGAGAACGGGACGTCGGACTTGCTGCATCAGCCCGACGGACTGGCCGCAAAACAGATGATCGAGGCAGAAGATCGGGAGGCCTTTGCCCGCACGACCTCTCCCGTCTTCACCAACTCGATGAATGTCGCAGGGCGTCTGAAGCGGCATCTGGGCATCACCTCGACCGCACTGTACCATCCTCCGCCCCTCGCGGATTTACTGGAAACAGGGGAGTACGGCCCGCGCCTCTTTGCTCCCGGGCGGATCAATCCCTCGAAGCGTGTCGACCTGATCTTGCGCGCACTCGCCCAAAGTCGTGGCAACGTCCACATAGACATCGCCGGCCAGGCGGAAAATCCCAAATACTTCGAGCACTTGCGAACGCTGGCGCATGAGCTTGGCGTCGAGGGCCGGGTGACCTGGCTGGGTCCGATAAGTGACCACGACCTCATCAGGCATTACGCCTCATGCCGGGCCGTGGTGTTCACTCCTCAAGACGAGGACTATGGCTACATTACGCTTGAGGCGATGATCGCGGGTAAGGCAGTGATCACAGTTGAAGACGCCGGGGGGCCCCTCGAGTTCGTTCATCATCAAAAAAACGGCTTGGTTGAGCGACCGGAGCCTGCTTCCCTCGCGCATGCCCTCCAAGCCATGGCTGACGATGCCGACCTGGCGACAAGGCTCGGGCAGGCAGCCCACGACGACTACCAATCAAGAGACATCCGGTGGGAGCGAGTTGTCGAGGCGATTACCGGCGAGAGACCAAAGCTCGACGCCGCTCCGTCTGACCGCAGCCCTGACCAGACGCTGGTTCCATCAGACAAGGTCGAGCCTGCCGTCCAGGCCCTCGAGGCCGCCATTCGGCCCATGGCCCCGGCCGCCTTGCCGTTCGGATCGATTACGGAGGTCCTGGAGGCCTATGACCTCGACTTCAGCGTGGGCGCGGAAAAGAGAGCGCCGCCCGATCCAGACGAAGGGCTCGTAGCGTATCTCGAAACCCATTGGCAGCGTTATCTGAATACCTTGCATCATATCGAACGCCTCGGGCCCAAGGACATCTTGGATGTCGGAATTTTCCCCCCGCTTGTATTCGAGGCGATGATGGCTGCGACACTCGAGGATGTTGGTTTACACGGCATCTGGGAGGGCCCGGATCTCATAAGGTCCACCTTCCACAGCAGGACAGATCGCTATCCCGACATCCCCATCGAGATACGCCCTGCCAACGTGGAACGAGACCATCTCCCCCACACGGACGAAAGTTTCGACCTTGTCGTGGCGATGGAGATCTTCGAGCATCTGGCTCTCGATCCCCATTTTTTTCTGTCCGAGGCGAACAGGGTCCTGCGACCTGGCGGCCACCTCATCATTACCACCCCGAACGTCTGCAGCCATCGCGCCGTACGAAAGGTTCTGTCCAACGAAGCGCCCTATTCTTTTGGAATATTTGTGCCGACCGGGGGCGTCTACGGTCGCCACAACAGGGAGTACGCCCCGCGGGAACTCGAAATGCTGGGATCGGCGGCCGGGTTTGAGACTGAGTTCTTGGCTACATCGGATGTTTACGACAAGGCGATCGACCCCGCCACAGCAGAGCTGTTGCTGAGCCGCAATGACAACCTGGCGCACAGGGGTGAGAACATCGTCTATGTGGGAACCAAAACCGCCGCCCCGGGGGCCGCGCCGACGCGGTTTTATCACGGCAACCCCGTTGCGATGGAGGCCGAAATCTCTGCAAGAAAACTGGACGATGTCACGGGCCTCACCCAGATCACCGTTAAAAATACTTCCAGGATGATGTGGGGTTCGGTTGGCTCCCAGGCGACGACCATTCTTGCCGAGTGGTCGAACGGCGACGGTGAATACAAGGGTCATGTCGTCCTGGCGCTCGGCGCCCCTGTGCCCGTCAATCAATCTGGCACCATCACCATCCGGCTGGACGCATCGGATGCCGTGCCGACAGGCGAGCTGCGCCTTCATGTCAACCAGCGAGACGTCGGGGTCTTCACCGGGACCGGACGATCCAACGTCGTGTCGCTGCCCTGCTCGGAGGACGCCTATGCGCGCCTCGTGGCCCGCAGCGAGGCGCCCTGATGCGGGGCAGGGCCATCAAGCATGTCATTCACTGGTTCAGTCCCCTGCCGCCCGCTCGCACCGACATTGCTGAATACACACGTCGTATCTTGCCCGCCCTAAATCGCGAGGCGCAGGTCATCCTCTGGACCGACCAAGGCGTGTGGGACCCGGGTCTCGAGGCCTATGCCGCGGTCCGGACCTACGATCCGGACACCTTCTCTCCCGCGAACATCACTGACGCACGACGCGCGCTAGACATTCCGCCTGATGTCTCGGATGGCGTGTTCATCAATATCGGGAACAACTGGCTATTCCATGCCGGGCTGTTGAGCGTTGCACAAAGGGTGACCTCGGTCGTCATCTTGCACGACCTCGTCCTACAGGAGATGCTTCTTGATTCCGTACGCCATGGTAAACTCGATGGCACAGGTTATCTTGACGCTATCGAAGAGAACTATGGTTCGACCGCACGCAAGACCGCGCAAGACGCTCTGGCCGGCAGACATGGGACCAGAAGGGCGATGTTGGCGTATCCAGGTCTGGAGCTGGTGACGAAAGCTTCACTGAGCGTCATTTCGCACAGTGAGGCAGCCCATCAGTTCTTTCGCCACAAGCCGTCAACTGACCCGCTGATCTTGAACCTGCCCTTTCCAGTCACCGATACCGTAACGGCGCGCCGCCTCAGGTCCGGGCCTGTGCGCCTGGTTCAGTTCGGCCATATCGGACCCAACCGACGGCTCCTCCAGATCCTGGGTGTTTTGGGATCCTTGCGAGACCGTCTGGAGTTTCGCTTTGATATCGTAGGCCAGATCTGGGACGAGGGCCTTGTGAAGAGAAAGATCGATGCCTGCGGACTGCAAGGCTTCGTCCACCTGCACGGATACCTTCCCGAGCTCCGGCTCGACGAGCTGATCTCCGAAGCGCATCTGGTATTCAATCTGAGGTACCCGACCATGGGAGAGGCCTCCGGTAGCCAGCTGAGAATTTGGTCACGGGGCGGCTGTTCTGTCGTGTCAGACCATGGCTGGTATGCGTCCTTGCCAGCCGACACGGTGCTCAAAATCCCCGTTGAACCAGGGGCAGACACCGATAGCCTTCGCCGCCTTCTACTGGATCTGGACCATGATCGCTCAAAGTTCTGGTCTGTGGGTGAAGCTGGATTGGTGCGGCTGAGAAACAAGCACAGTCCTGACAGGTACGCAGAAGACATCTACCGCGTGTGCGAAAAGATGACACTCATGTCGCGTGAACTGCTGATCCGACGACAGATGCGGAGTAACTGGACTCCCGCGCCTAGGCTGTAAGCATTCGCCGAGGGCCGCCTGACGGCGGTGGCCATGTGGCGGAAAGAGCATGAATCTATGGCAGATCATATAAATCTGTTCAAACTAGGTCAGCTGTCCTGAAGCGCGCCACGCTTCTTGCAAAATGCCAAGAAGTGCTTGTCCGGGTCCTTCACTTCTATGGCCTTGTCATGCACCCACATGCGCCACTCCTGCTCAAGCGCGTAGACATCCCACCCGGAAGCGATCCTGCGGGCCTCATCGTGGGTGCCAGCCTGTTGCAGGCGCAAGTACTGTAGCGGTGTGGCGACGACCGCCTCTTCCGACTTAGGGCGGAAGGTGACGTTGTCGGGATCGATTTCCATCCAGTAGTCCGGCATGTGATTGTGCGTCTGGTCGTCTTCGATGATCTTCAGAAGGAGCCTGCGAAACTCCTTGAGCGTCGAGCTCGACCCACACTTGTCGCGCAGCAGCTCGAGCCCACATTTCCACTGTGCCTGGGACCCGCAGTGCTTGCGGGCGAGGTCGTACAACCGACGCTCCAGCGGCTTGCGAAGAAAGAAATACTGCCGGCTCAACGACAGGACGTGGTTGTTCTGGATCGCGTCAAATACCCAATCCGAAAGCGTAATCTCGACGTCTTGCATGCGACCGTCGCGGGTTTCGCGCACGATCTCAGCGGACTCGATCAACCCGAAAACCTTAAAATACTCCTTCCCTCCTTGCTGGATGTTCGTCTCGATCTGAGTGCCTTGCAGCCTTCGCAGAGCGTCTTTCAAAAGCCGGTAGCCGGGTCCGGAAGTTTGCCGGTTGGTTGCTACCAGCAAGTCATGCGCCTTGAACCGCATCACCCTGTTGACCCGGCGGCCTTCGTTCAGAGCCGCCATGCACTGGCTGATACAGTAGATCAGGACGTCTCGGTCGTGGACGGTGGCCAAGCCATAGCGTGAGGGCGAAACCTCTATGTAGTTTCCACCGCGCTCGTACCGCCTGGGTTTGAAATCAGGCTTGGTGGACAGGGTGAACACCGGATGCTCCATCGAGGCGATATCACCTTTGGGAACGGCATCGACGATGTCGCATACGAACAGATCCTTCTGAGGGTGCCGGTCGGGCAAAAGCGGTGATCGGTTATTCGTCATTTCACACACCTGCTCACAGTGGATTTTTTCGTCACTTCACACACCGCGATCGAAGAACTCGAATCGTCACTTCACACACCAGTACGTCACTATCGTCATTTCACACACGCCAGGTCAAGCTTCGTCATTTCACACACCACTTTGCCTGTGGATAACTCGGGCGGGCTTCGTCATTTCACACACCACTTTGCCTGTGGATAACTCGGGTCAGCTTCGTCATTTCACACACCGATCTTCGTCATTTCACACACCGATCTTCGTCATTTCACACACCGGACCGGAAAAATTCCGCTTTATAATCAACATATTGCAGGCCATTTTCGGACCTGTAACTCCTATTAACTCTATTTAACTCTCTCGGAACCACGTTCAGCCGCGCAGAAATCGACAGCCCAAATCGTCCCAAAACTCACTCCGACGATCCTTGTAGCCCACGCGAACACCGAGACAAGCTCACCCGCAGCCTCGCTCGATCCGTAGGAAGACCTATGCATCAGCTCCGAAGCAAGATGCCTAGGAAGGTGGTGCTGAGGACACTCTACAACACGTGCCGCAAGATATAGTGTTTGCTGTATGTTCCCTTGCGTAAATGAGCGCGCCGCCGTAGATTGTGGCAATCTGGCGACAAGCTCGAGCCACCACCGAAGCCATGTATCGCATTGAAATATCGCCGTGTTCTCGCAGCACAGCTAGCCGCCACATTGAGCTGCGACCTGTTGTTGCAACCTAGGTCCTCGAGGGCCGGGGACCTGAAAGGAAGACTGATCCCTTGGACGGAAGGGCCAAGGGACTAGAGCGGTACAAGGATATTTTTGAATGGCATCATGTGGTGCATTCAGCCCCGCCAGAATTACCACGCCAGAGCGCGGGAACAAGCAACCGAGTATAATATTTTAAAGATCTGATCGTATGAAAAACAACACCCCTCTCAACCAAGCATACCGCAAATACCGGGCCGTTCTTTTCGCGACGATCGTTTTCAGTTTTTTCGTAAACCTCCTGATGTTTGTTGCGCCTCTCTACATGCTCCAGGTCTATGACCGCGTGCTGACAAGTCGGAACGAAACGACCCTGATCATGATCACGATCATCGCCGTAGGTCTCTTGCTCACTTATGGGCTCCTGGAATTCGTGCGGTCCCGCATGCTGGTGCGTACGGGGCTTCAATTCGATGATGTGCTTGCCAACCCACTTTTTCACCGCGTCATCAAGCTGCAGCTCATGACACCTGGAAGCGGCAACAGCGCTTTACGTGACGCGGACAAAGTCCGAGATTTCATAACAGGAGCCGGAGTTCTCGCATTTTTCGATGCGCCCTGGGTGCCCCTCTTTCTGGCCTTGTGCTTCTTGTTCCATCCATGGCTGGGCATGGTTGCAACGACCGGGGCAGTGATCATTTTCATCCTCGCCTTGCTAAACGAATTCCTGACACGAAGCCCGTTGCAAAAGGCCAGCGCTGCGTCTGCAGAAGCCAACAAGTTCTCCAATTCGACCTTGATGAACGCAGAGGTGATCCGTGCCATGGGCATGGAAAAACCCCTCATCAATCGCTGGATGAAGTTTCGCGACGCCATGCTGACCGAACAGGCGGTCGCAAGCGATCGTGCAGGAGTGATTCTGGCCACCTCGAAGTTTGTTCGGATGACGCTCCAGGTGGCAATCTTGGGCGTCGGGGCCTATCTCGTATTGCTGCAAGAGATAAGCCCAGGCATCATGATTGCTGCGTCGATCGTCATGGGGCGTGCGCTGGCACCCGCCGAACAGGCCGTGAGCCAGTGGAAATTTTTCGTTGCAGCCCGGGAATCAGACCAACGCTTGCGAGCCTTGTTTGCGTCCCTTCCTGCAGACGAAGACCACATATCGCTTCCTGTGCCGAAAGGCAGCATGGATGTGATAGGTCTGTCATCTGCTGTCCCGGGCACGAAGACGCCTGTTTTGAAGAACGTCGGATTCAACGTCTCACCAGGCGAAACACTGGCCATCGTGGGACCGAGCGGGTCCGGAAAATCGTCTTTGGTTCGCCATCTGGTTGGCGTCTGGCAGCCTCTCAGTGGAGAGATCCGACTTGATGGCGCTGAACTCCAGAACTGGAACAACGACGAGTTAGGCCGCCATATCGGATATCTTCCCCAAGGCGTGGAATTGTTCCCTGGAACGGTCGCCGAAAACATATCGCGTTTCGACGAGACCGCGACGGATGAAGATATCGTTGCCGCTGCGAAACTCGCCGGCGCCCACGACATCATTCAGCACTTCACCGATGGCTATGCAACCGAAGTAGGAATCGGTGGAGGCAACCTTTCCGGTGGACAAAAACAGCGCGTCGGCCTTGCTCGTGCGATGTACAGGCTGCCCAGCCTTATCGTTCTCGACGAGCCCAACTCCAATCTCGACAACTCCGGCGAAGAAGCGCTCATGAATTGCCTCAAGGAACTCAGTCGGCTGGGCAAGACAGTGATCTTCGTGACCCACAAGGCGAATTTACTGTCCTTGGCGGACAAGACCCTGATCTTGAACAATGGTCAGGTTCAACGCTTTGCACTGACCAAGGACATCCTTCAAAAACCGAGTATTGCGGCTGTCTAGCACGACCCTGAACCCGATTGGACGCGGCAACCATGATCGATAAATCGAAAGCCAACCCGCGGACATTCGCGCGTCTTGGATACGCAATCATCATCCTCATCTTCGGCGGGATCGGGGGCTGGGCGGCAACCGCGAGGCTCGATAGCGCCGTGATCGCTCCCGGCGTGGTTGTTCTGGAGAACAACCGGCAGACCGTGCAGCACCTTGAAGGTGGCATCGTCTCCGAGATCCATATCCAGGAGGGGGATTCGGTGCAGCAAGGAGATCTCCTCATCGAGATGGACCGGGTGGCAGCGCGTGGCAATCTCGAGGTGCTCGTCATTCGACGGAATATTGCACGCGCGCTGGAAGCCCGGCTGCTGGCCGAGCGCAATCTGCTCGACACCATCGTCTTTCCGGAAGATCTTCAGGAAAGCTCGGATCCCCAAGTTGCCTCCGCGATCGAGGATCAGATCTCCGCCTTCGAGAGCCGTCGACTTGTTCTGGACTCACAGGTCTTGGTTCTCCAGGCCCGGATCGAGCAACTGGGAGAGCAAATCGAAGGACTTGAGTTGCAGCGGCGCGCCTTCGATCGCCGCATGGCGATCCAGGACGAACTGCTTGTCAGGTATCGTACTGGCGAACAGAGCGGGGTCCTGGAGCGCAATTCACTGGCTCAACTGGAAGACAGCTACATCCAGCTGGAGGCACAGCTTGGCAGCGTCATGTCGGATATTGCGCGCAGCCGCTTGCAGCAAAACGAAGCCGAGATGCAGATCGTCCAGGCAGAGCGTGAGTACCGCGAAGGAGCCAGCGCGCCGCTGGACTCAGTACGCCAGGATCTCGGGGAGCTGAACGAGCGAATCCTCGTTGCGCAGGACGTTTTGCGCAGGACATACATTCGTGCATCCGCGACAGGCACCGTACAAAGCGTTGCCGTGCATACCGAGGGTGCGGTGGTGTCGCCTGGCGCGCTCCTTCTCGAAATCGTCCCGGAGAATGAACGGCTAATGGTCACGGCCAGGATCCCGCCACAATACATCGACAGCATGTTGGTCGGCCTGTTTGCGGAGGTCCGGTTCACAGCGATCACGGAGCAGACGCCCGAAGTGGCGTTCGGTGAAGTCCTGACGATTTCACGAGATGTCATCCGGCCTCAAGAAGAGTCCGAACCACCGTACTATCTCGCCCGGATTTCGATCAACGAGGATACTGTTCCAGAAGCTATCGCCTCCCGGGTCACCGCAGGCATGCCTGTGAGCGTGATCATAAACACCGGTGAGCGAACTGTTCTCGCATATCTGGTCGATCCGGTCGCAGAAGCGGTGCGGACCGGCATGAGAGAAGAGTAACTGCACCTTCACCGGGCTCATGGCGAGCAACTTCTGCGGCACACATCCTCCCGATCGCCTGGGCGAGCGGGCCCTGACGCCCTGAGAGATGACTTTCGGGACGTTGCGCAGAAGCAACACGCTCAGATTCATACCCAAAAATAATGTTTTTTTACATACACTTGGCCGATGCTCACACAAAGTATGTACTTCACTGTATATCTTTAGTTGCCGATGCATGAGCGAAAGAGTAAAAGCATCGTGAAGCGGTCTGTTAACGACCGAAAGCAATACCGTCGCGAGCTTTGGCCCGGATTCCATTCGGCCGGCTCGTACTGCACAACCGTGCTGCCAGCAGCACAACATTATTGACCAAAAGGCTGCCCAGAAGCAGCCACACATAGAGGGAAGTCTGCAATGGCCATCGATCTGAGCACGCTCACGGCAAAACAAGCTATTTCCGCGATCTACATCGGCTATTATGACCGAGCCGCCGATGTTCAGGGCATGGAGTTCTGGTCGAACATCTACAAGGAGTTCCAGGACGGTTCCTCCGATGGCGATCCGGGCATGAGCCTGCAGGCCATCGCCACGGATTTCTCGAAGCAGATCGAGTCGCGCTCGCCGGATTTCGCCGGTTATTCCTTCTTCGATGCGCCCTCCACTGCCTCGGCCGAAGCTTTCCTGACGAAGGTCTATCTGAACCTCTTCGACCGCGTTCCCGACGGTGGCGGACTGGCATTCTGGGTCGACGTCCTCACGAGTGGATCGGTCGAGGTCGGCGAGATCATCCTCAGCATCATCGAGGGTGCGCAGAGCCCAGATGCCGAGAAGATCCTGAACAAGATCGAGGTCGCCGACGACTGGACCGCCAGTGCGGCAGATGCCGGCATCTCGACACCGGCCAACCCGATGTCGAGCTTTGACAACGGTCAGCTCACCATCCTCGACCAAGAGGCGTACGATTCCGCACGCTCGATTCTCGACAATGTCGATGAAACCGCGCAGTCGGTCGCCGACGCGAAGGCTGTTACCGACGACTTCGTTGATGGCTACTTCAACGACGCACCCGTGGCGGTGAATTCCGTTGCAAGCACCAACGAGGACAACAGCGTCATCATCACGCCTGACGTGACCGACCCCGATCCCGGCGATGTGTTGACTTACGAGGTCCTGGCACAGCCGCAGAATGGCGCCGTCGCCGTCAATGCAAACGGCACGTTCACCTTTACGCCGAACGCCAACTACAACGGTCCCGACAGCTTTACCTATCGCGTGACCGATGCAGAGGGCGAAACCAGCACGGCGACCGTTTCGCTTACGGTCACCGCGGTTGATGACGCTCCTGTCGCCTCCGATGGGACCGCGGCCGCCACCGAAGGCGGCGCCGTGGTAACCGGATCGGTCTCCGCTACCGACATCGACAGCTCCCCGATCGCCTATGCGGTTGTCGGCACCCCCCCGGCTGGCCTGACGCTCAACGCGAACGGCAATTTCAGCTTCGACCCGACCGTTGCAGCCTACCAGGCACTCAACGAGGGTGAGATCTCCACGCTGAATGTCACCTTTTCGGCCACTGCGGACGGCCAGTCCGATACCGGCACACTGACGATCACCGTGACGGGTACGAATGACGCACCAGTCGCCTCTGCAGCGACCGCTACGGGTAGTGAAGACGCAGCTGGCATCACCGTGACAGCGATCGTATCCGACGTGGATGCGGGCGATAGCGCCACTTTCTCGGTAAGCGCCAATCCGGCCAATGGCTCCGTCGTCAACAATAACGACGGCACCTTCACCTACACCCCGGACGCCGACTTCAACGGCACCGACAATTTCCAGTACACCGTAACCGACGGATCGGGCGCATCGTCGACGGCGACCGCCGTTGTCACAGTTACCGCCGTCAATGACGCGCCCGTCGCCGCTGCGGCTTCTGCGACCCTGAACGAAGACGCTTCGATCAACGGATCGGTGACGGCGACTGATGTCGACAACGCGGTTGGCGATCTGACCTTCTCGGTTGAAGCTGCCGGACAGCCGGCAAACGGCACCGTTACGATGAACCCGAACGGTACGTACACCTATACTCCGAACGCGGATTACAACGGTGCCGACAGCTTCACCTATACCGTGACAGACCCCTCGGGTGCCACTGGCACCGCCACGGTCAGCCTCACAGTGACAGCTGTGGATGATGCGCCAGTGACGCCAGATGTGACGGGCAGCGTCGACGAGGATGGCACTTTGGCTGGAACGATTGCCGCCAATGACGTCGACAACGACAATGCATCGATCACCTATGCAGTGAACACCGCGGTCGCCGGTCTGGTCCTGAATGCCGATGGCACCTGGACGTTCGACGCGGGCAATGCAGCCTATCAAGGTCTGGCACAGGGAGAGACGCAGGTTGTCTCCACCACCTACACCGCAACCTCGAATGGCTTGACGGATACGGGAACAATCACAATCACCGTCACCGGTCAGAACGACGCGCCGGTTGGTGCGGATGAGAACGTCACGACGCTCGAAGACGAAATGCTGTCAGGCCAGTTGACTGCTGCAGATATCGACGGCGACACGCTGACATTCGCGCTGATCACCGATGTTGCGAATGGAACGCTCGTTTTGAGCTCGAATGGCGCCTACACGTACACCCCTGATCCCGATTACAACGGTCCAGATAGCTTCACTTACAACGTCTCGGACGGTAATGGTGGGGTCATCACGCACACAGTGAGCATCACGGTCGATCCTGTGACCGATGTACTCACGCCCGGGATCGACAATGTGCTGGGCGGTGTCGGAGACGACGTGGTTATCGGCAGCGAAGGTACGCTGACTGCAGGCGACAATATCGACGGCGGAGACGGTGTCGATACACTTCGGATCCTCACGACACGGGAGGCGAACTTCAACGGCTTCACCACCTCGAACGTTGAAGTTATTGAGGTGACTGCAGAAGATAACGAAGGCAATGGCAACGATGTCACGGTGATCGATGCCTCAGGTATTGATGGGGCAGAGAAGTTCGTCAGCATCAACAGCTCTGGCGACCTGGACATCAATTTCGCCAATGGCGTCGATATCCCCGGCAGCCCCGGGAACAAGGCGTTCAATCTTGAGTTGAACAACCTCACCAACAACGGAAACGCGAACTCTGATACTAATTTCGACGCACGGAACTCCGATACGACCGGCGCCGATGACGTCATGAACATCATGATCACCAATTCGACGACCGACGGACGCGATGTGGGTGATACGACAATCGACAGTGCGATCGAGAACATCTTTATCGACGTGACCGACAGCACCGGCGAGATCCGGATTGATGATCTCAACACGGCTGGGGCAGACCGCCTCACGATCACGTCCCTGATCAATGTCCAGATCGGCGACACCACCCAAGTCTCGAACATCGGTGTATACGACAATTCGGGGCCATTCACGGACCTGATCACCTCGCCGACGGTCCCCGTTGGTTCTGGAGTTGGGCTGGTTCAGGGCACCACCGTCCAGAGCAACTCCAGCCTTCAGGGTTTCGACAACGCACTCTCCGCTTCCGTTAATTTCATCGATGCGACGCAAGCGGCGGGCGGCGTTCAGCTGTCGGTGCGCAACGCCGCGAGCGGTGTGGATTTCAATGGCGGAGCGGGCCGTGACTGGGTTCAAGGCAGCGGTAACTCCGACACAATGAATGGTGGCGAGGGCGACGACGTTCTCGACGGCAACGGCGGTTCGGACAATCTGTTTGGCGAGGGAGGCAACGACTTCCTGATCGGCGGCACCGGCAACGATACGCTTGATGGCGGCGCTGATGACGACATCATCCTTGGTGGTGATGGCGCTGATGTGCTGATCGGCGGAACCGGTGACGATACGATCGACACGGGCGACAGTGGCGACAACTCCATCGAGAGTGTCGATGCTGGTGCCGGCAAGGACTCTGTCTGGACCCGCGGCGAGCAACTCGACGGACGCGGCGCCGCCTCCAATCCTCGCGGGACAGCAGATGTTCTTGACGGTGGCACTGATGTTGCCGGTACGCCCGATGCGTTCCGAAATGATGAACTTAACGTCGTCGGCACAAGCGCCAACGTCGACGGTCTCGATGACGTGACCGGCTTCGAGTTCATCAATCTGATCGATGGGACTTTCATCTACACCATCTCGGATGCCTCGAATTTCGAGCTGTACAATGACGGCTCGGAGAACTCGCTGACTGTTGTGAACGGAACCAATGCGGGAAGCACCGTAGACGTCGACGCATCGACGTTGGACGTGGGCATCGCGCTTGTCGGCGGTGATTCCGACGATGTTCTGATGGGCGGTGAAGGTGATGACATTCTGGTGGGTGACGGCGACAACTCCCAGGATGCTTCCGGCGATGACAGCCTGGTCGGCAATGGCGGTGACGATCTCTTCATCTTCGACTCGACCGAGCTGAACGCAAATGACACGGTTTCTGGTGGCACCAATAGCGGCGGCACCGATGTGACGGGTCAGCCCTTTGGCGACGTGATCGTGATCGAAAGCCGCGATGGTGCTGCTGTCCTTGGAGCTGGCATTTCGGGCATCGAGAAACTCCTGATCGCTGACTCCGCCAACGAAGTCACCGCTGCGACGGGCGGCGCCAAGGACTTCAACGATAACCAGACTATCACCTTGGCTACGGGCTTCTCCAATGCGGGCATCCACATTGACGGCTCACTGATGGACTCCGACGACGAGTTGACGGTGGATCACAGCAATACCACCACGGATGTGGATATCCGCGTCACCGGTGGGGCCGATGACGACCTGATCAAGATGGGTCGTTTCCTCGACAGCGGAGACATTATCGAAGGCGGCGCGCACAATGAAGGCGACCGGCTGGAAATCGATATGGGTGACCAAGGCGGGGGTGTGGCCGGCTTCGTCGACGCTGATTTCACCAATGTGACGGGCATCGAGATCCTCCTGATCGTCGGTACGGCGCTTGGAGCTCCGCAAAACAAGATCGTTCTCGGGCCGGAGGCCTTCGAAGCCGGCATTACCACTGTCGATCTCACCGGCGTCACGGGCCCTGTCGAACTCGACACCTCGGCCTTCCCGGGGCCGATCACCATAATCGACAACGATGAGAGCAATACCATCATCGGCCCGAACGCTCACCCGGCAACGATCGAGCTTGCGGGCGGATCGGACGACATCACGCTGGGTTCCGCGGACGACGTGATCCAGATTGAAGACGGGGACCTCGACGCGACCGACAGCATCACCGACAACGGCGGGACCGACAGGGTCGTCTTGATGAACCAGACAGGTCCGGCTGCTGGCATTGACGCGGTCGTCAATCTCGACAATGTCATCGGCATCGAGCAATATGTACTGGAAGGCACGGGCGACCGTGATCCTTTCAATCCTGATCCCGATGACCATTCGATCACCTTCCAGGGCGGTAACGTCGGATCCGTGACGGATATCTTGATCGATGGTACTGGAGGAGAGCCCGATGACAGCCTCACTGTTGTCATTGATGGTGACACAGTCTCGGGCGACCAGGGCGGCATCGATGTGGATGCAGATTACCGCTTCACCTTCCTTGGCACTGATGGCGACGATTTGTTGACCAAGAACAATCGTGGCGTGAACAACGACATCGACTTCCAGGGCGGCATGGGTAACGACACCCTCGAAATCTGGGGCGGCGACCTGGGTGCTTCCACAACGTTCGACGGCGGAACCGATGCTGGCGGCGGGGACATCGACGCGATCGCGCAGCTTGGTGGCACCTTTACCGATGATGACTTCATCATGGTGTCGAACACGGAGGAGCTGACGGTCGGCGGAACAAATACCGTTCTGCACGCAACGCTCGGCTTCGAAGCCGATCAGGCGGGCCTCGAGCGCTTCATCGGCGGTTCGGGCAACGACACCGTCGTGTTCGATGCGGCTTTTGGGTCCACGCAGTCGAGAATCTTCATCGATACCTCTGCAGGCGGAGACGACACGTTTGACGCCGGGAGCCTCGGCGCAGGAACCACGGTTGTGGTGAATGCCGGAGACGGCACGATGACTGCGGCAGACACGATCATTGGTGGTGCAGCCACCGATGACGAGCTGATTGTCGATCTGCTCACAGGCGGCGCTGATGCAACTACTCGGCAGCTCGTGGATCTCTCAGGTGTCACCGGGATCGAGATCCTGACGCTCCATTCTACTGACTTGGGCGCCGAATTCTTCGAAGTTGATCTTGGTGTGACTGGTCCACAAACCATCAACATGGTCGGATCCCCGGTCCTCCAACTCACCTCGGACGGTGTGTTGATCGGCGATATGGACGGCGATAACGTGCTAATCGATGGTACGGATCTCGATGGACCGCTCACGTTCAACGGTTCTTCCCAGCAGGTAAACATCCCCATCTTTGACAGTGTTGACACGGTCTTGGGATCGGTATTCGGGGACACCCTCAATGGCGGCAGCCTCAATGACCTGCTCGAGGGCAATGGTGGCAATGACCTGCTGAACGGCGGTACTGGCAATGACACGCTCAATGGTGGCACTGGTGATGACACGATCAACGGCGACGACGGCAACGACGTGATCGACGGCGGCGCCGGCTCGGACACGATCGATGGTGGGATCGGCAACGATACCATCACCGGTGGTGCAGACGGTACAACCGGTGATGTTCTCACCGGTGGCGCCGGCGCCGACGATTTCCGCTATGTCAATGTCTCGGACTCCGATGGCCTGATCCACGACACGATCACTGATTTCGTGACTGGAGTTGACCAGATCGTCATCGAGGAGAACGTGCTGGTCCAGGCGGGCGGCGGGGCAACCTCTATTGCTCCGGTCGATGGAACCAATGCACCGAACTTTGCTCAGGCACAGGGGGCGATCGGTGTGACCGCAGGTGACGGCATTGCCCAGTGGGTCTTCCAGGCAGGCAATGCTGTAGAAGCAGCGACATTCTGGATCGACGTTGACGACAACGGCATCCTGAATGGCCTGGATATCCAGATTGAACTTCCGGGCGTCACGTCGATGCAGGCCGTTGATGTCTTGCTGATCGACACGATCCCGCCGGCAGCGCCGACAATCGCGTCTGTCACGAACGACACGGGCGCACTCGCTGATGACTTCATCACCAATGACGATACGCTCATCGTGCAGATCACTCTTCCGGTCGGTGCTGGCGACGGCACGGATGCAAAGGTGGGCGATACGCTGTCGATCTTCCACCCGTCCATTGGCGCCGGGTCCACTGGCGTCACACTGACGGCTGTGGATATCGCGAATGGCTTCTATGACTTCGATATCACGAGTATTGCGCTTCCTGATGGTGACTATGACTTCTCGGCCCAGATCATCGACGAACTGAATGGTTCGCAGCCTGGTGCTATCTCCACGGTGCAGACCATCACGGTCGATACCACGGCAACGATCTCGATCGACAAGGTTGCGAACGACGGGGTCGATGACGGCTTCATCAACGCGGCCGAAGACGATGCGGTTGTCGCGAACGGGACCACGACGGATGTGGAAGAGGGTGCGACAGTCACGGTGACCTTTGATGATGGCATCAACCCTGTCGTCACCGCTCTCGCCACCGTTGATGCCTTGGGCGAATGGGCTATCACAACGGCGGACAACGTGGACGTATCCGGTCTGACGGATGGCAACATCACGGTTACGGCCGAAGTGACGGATCTTGCGGGTAACCTCGCAACTTCCAACACTGTTCTCGAGAAGGACACACAAGTGACGGCTAACCTTCTCATTCTTGAGGGGGCTGTCATCAATGCCGCAGAAGAAACGGATCTCGATTACAGCGTGACCACCAGCGACACCGAGGGCGGCGCAATCAGCATTACGGCGAGCGGTGTGTCGGGTGGGGTCGCAACAAGCGGCGTCCTTGCAAGCGCACCTGCTGGTGATGGCATCTTCCTACTTGATGATGACATTTCCGGGCTGAACTTCGATGAGGGCAGTATCGTGACACTGACGGCTACGGTCACAGACCAGGCCGGCAACGTCGCCACGGCGAGCGACACAGCCGTACTTGACACCGTTGGTCCGCAGGTGACCATCGATAGTGCGACCTATAATTTCGCTACTGGCGCGCTGGTCTTCAACGGCACTTTTGATCCGTCGGACATCGATCTGGGACCACTAGCAAGCACTGCCTCAAGCGGAACCCTAATTAACTGGGATGACGGCGACGGTTCTGATGTTTCGATCGAACAGTCGATCGTTGCCCGCGATGATCTGGTTGCAGGCTCGTCTTCAGTATCGGCGACACAGTTGTCGCTCCAAGTGACAACGCCGGGTGGCGCCTCAGTCTTTGGAGATTGGGGGCAAACCGAACTCCTAAACGATGCAAGCCTCGCGCAAGCATCAGAGGACTTTCTTGACCTGAGCGCAGGGGCGTTCTTCGATGTTAATGGCAACCCGAACGTCGCAATTGATGACATCCCGATCGGCTTGATCATCTCGACAGCTGATCTGGGCACGACGACGTCTCTGTTTGGCGGCAGCATCGATGATGTCCTGACGGCATCCAATGATGGAGATACGCTGACCGGCAATGGTGGCGATGACACCTTCGTCCTTGGTGCAAATGTTCTGCAGGGCACACCGGCCGGTACTCCGTCTGATGGTAGCCAACCGCCGTTCTTTGCGGCAACGATCACGGATCTGGACGTGGATACCGAGAGTGACCTGATCCAATTCAGTGGCGCCGATCTGGATGCGGCGATCTTTGCCGAAAACGGAGCGGTCACCAATTACGCTGGTGGCGATCCGCTGAACTTCCAGACCTATGTCAGTGGGACGGCTGGCGCAGCGACAAATGTCGAAGGAACGATTATCTTTGATGCGGTAAACAACCAGCTGCGGATCGACATGAACGGCGATACGACGTGGACCGGAGCAGAGATCGATAACAACGGCCAACCGAATGACACAGGTGATGACGACATTATCATCGATCTGGCTGGTATCACCGGGACGCTGAATGCCTCCGACTTCTCGATTGTCTGATCAGGCCTGGCGTCTGTATCATTGGAAATAAAATGGAAGAACGCCGGCCCTTTTGGACCGGCGTTTTTCATTTGGTACCAAGCGCGGGCTGTCGATTGATCACGTTGCTGAAATCAGATACTCCCAACATAGATAGACTTAATTAAAGAGGGAGCGCCCCATGCCCAAAGTCACCATCGATGGCACCGAATACGACACCGACACCATGGATGAAGAGGCTCGTCGCCAGCTGCAGAATGTCGTCTTCTGTGATCGCAAGCTTGAAGAGCTGCGCAATGAATCGGCCATTATCCAGACCGCACGGAACGCCTATGCCAAGCAGCTTGGAGAGGTGTTGAAAGCGGTTTCGGCTTGAGCTTGAGCGCCTGGTTCGTCTAGGGGATGATCGTGATCATGTCCGACGTTCATCGCTTCACAACCCGGTATGTCCCGTCTGAGGACAGAGTTCAGCTTCTCATCGAGCTCGAAGACACTGACGTGCAGGTGCTGTGGCTGACACGGCGCCTTCTCAACCGTCTCTTGCCACCGCTTCTGAAACGCTTTGACGTGTCGTCCACCGACAAGCGGAAGGCTGCTGCTGCGGCGGCCGTGCAACGTTTCACCCAAGCGGCAGCGGTCAGCGGGATCAAGCGGCAGAAGGCCGTGACACGGACGCCGACGACGGCGCAGAGCGTGGCTGACACGGTGGTCACTTCGATCGATATCCGGATCGGAGATAGAAAGGCGGTGTTTCACCTTAAGGTCGGGGATGACACGCTGCGGTCGATACCAATGACAGAACAAGCGCTGCGCCAGTGGTTGAATATGCTCTACAAGCAGTACCAGGCGGCTGGTTGGATCGAGGCCTTCTGGCCGAACTGGATCGACCTGGCAGGTGCCGACGATGCGCCCGCATCATGGCTCAACTGAGATCCGCGACGTCAGATCAGAGGACTGCCCGGCATTCTCTCATGCGAGCATTCCATAACTGTCGTAGTCACTTTGCAGGCCAATCAGAGATATGGTCCCACCGTCGTTGAATGTCCACGTCATGACGGACTTCTGTTCCGATGGGTGTTCCAACACGTCAAGGTCTATCAAGATCAGGTGGTCTTCCACGGAAACGATATCGATGCTGGAAGTCTTCGCGATGACGTAATCGATGTATTCTCGCGCACTATCATCGAACGCCGCAAAATATCCATTGGCGCTGCCGTAGGTCTCGACAGAGAAGACGCCCGTCGGGGTTGTGCTGACGTCCGCTATTGCATCGTCGATGGCATCCGACAAGAGCTGATCCAAGACAGCATTCTCGGAATAGACCGAGCTTGTTACGTCGAACGTGGATTTGATTGTCACATCATCGATGACGTATTCTCGCAGCTCAGGCTTCCAGGCAGCGGTCAGCCCTTGCAACACAACGTCGAACTCCAAGTACCTCGACGTATCGACGTGGATGGAGGGTTCGGCGTTTGCGTGAAGTGTTGCAGAAACATGTGCCTCCGCTGCATCCTCGGTGTGCCCCACCTTCGCGGCCTTGACGAGTTTGAACGGATCCAATTGTATCGCTTGGTCCGTAAAGAGGACTGTTTCAAGGCTTGAATCTACAGCCAGCTTGAAACTCGACTCAAGCATGGTCTTGTCTTTGTGTTGAGCCTGTCCGTCGTTGTCGGACGCCTTGAGGGCAGAAAGATCAGTCTTGCCATCGAGCCCACCGTCCCCCTCCCCTGCGAAGGCATTGATGCCGGACGTGGCTATCTGGCCATCGGGGCCTTGCGCTCCATCGCTCGGGACGACGGCATCGAGAATCGAGAGATCGTCGAGAGCGGCAAGGATCGCTTGGTTCTCATCGGAAAATATGGCCTCGGACAAGAAGCCCATGGCAATTGCCAACGTGCTGAGGCCAAGGGCAGTGTGGTTCTGGACCAATACGCCGCTCTGGTGAACCTGGGCAGCCTTCTCGATGGCCTCCGCTTCGCCAAAATCCTTTGGGGATGCTTTGGCGCCGTCTTGTCTAAAGGCCTCGAGCTCGAGGATTTCGACATCTGTCAGAGATGCGACAGTCTCCACTGCAACAAGCCCGATGTCGTCATCACCGGTGACTGCGCCGATATCGAGCGGATCACGGTCATCACCTCCGTCATTCGCCACCCGCACGAGAAGTAGGTCTTCAGAAGCAAGCAGAAACGTCCAGATCAGTGCTGCCAGAATGGCCGAAGGATGGAGATGTACCTTGCTGTTCCCGACAAACCGCACAACACGATGCGCGTGGCTGTCGTCTTCGTCTACGCTCGCACCTGTTGCAGTTCTGGTGAGGCCGGTGAAGTCGTTGATCAGTTCGTTGAAGTCGCGACCTCTGAGCGGGCGGTCTATCGTCGGGCTGTCGAGGATGTAGATCCCGTCGATCCGGCAAAAATGCGCGAAAACGTCTCCATCGGGCCGGCAGAACACGAACCACGGATCGCCTTCATCACTGGCACCACGGTCTATTTCGCAGACAATCCCTGCTGTATCCAGCAGCCGCTTCACGCGGAAAAGATTGGCCAGTTCCTGGTTGCTCCAGTCTTTCCTTGCAGGCTTAAAGGTCTGAGGCTTGGCGTCCGGTCGGTTTGCTGGAAGCCGACGGGTGTCGAGGTCGAGTTGCCCGTCGGGAGACATCGTGAAGAGAAGAATACGATCATCGTCTGACAGGAACGTTGCGTCAGAGGCGCCGCCGTCGATGCATCTAAATGTCAAATGATCCACCATCCGATGATCAATTACAGAGGCATGGCCTTTGCCAATAGCCAGGTACGTCTACCCAACAACATATCGCCTGGCGTCAAGCAGCTTCATCGTCGAACAAGATCTTGTACGTTACCGGATGGTAGTGTTTCAGCAGTGTCTTCACGAACTCTCTTCGGTCCTGGCCGAGAGCTTCGGCCCACTGAGCAAAGCGCTGCTCCGGTATCTTTCCCCTGCCCGTCTCGAGCTGAGAGATGAACGTATAATAATCCAACGACAAAAGCTCGGCGAGTTCGCGCTGTGAGAGCTCACGCTCCTCACGCAAGGACTTCAGCCAACTCCCCAAAGCTATGCGCTGTTCCTTGTTCTCTTCGGGCGTGATCTTGTGAAGTTCGGCGTTCATGTCTTGGATCCTTGGCAGAGGGCCTCGCTATGGTAAATACTTGGAACAGATGGAATCATCATACCATGTGCGACTGCCGGCCGAAAGGCGTTTCGGCCCATCTCACAGCATCTCGCATGTTTTGTCGTGACGCACATTTGCGAACGCCTGAAACTTCCGCACGTGCAGTGCTCGCCTGAGTCCAGATGGCATAACCTGGTTGGCCCCTGCCCCGCCGATCACGCAAGCAACCGCGCTCGCGCCGCAAAGCATGCAATCATGCTTTGCGACTTTGCGCTTGGTAGGCCTTCCAGATTTTCAAGAAGAGCTGCTTCTTCGACCCGTGCGTGAACCCGAATTCCCTGCCCGCCCGCTCACTGAACTCAGCAAACACGCTCTCGGGAATTCGAACCTGCAAAGGACGAAGGGGTTCCTTCTCATGGCTGCGCGTGTTGGCCGCGATCAGATCTGGCGTGTCGTCAGCGGGCGGCGGCGCGCCCTTGGGGCTTTTCAACTTCGAGATGTTCGTCACCATCACGCCACCTGCCTTTCTTGTAGCTCGACCATTCGGTCGATCATGCTTTGCGCTAACCTGGAGGCGCGATCGTTCAACGACCGAAAGGAGGTTTCCGTGATCGCCTTGCCTTGATCGCTGGCGGATCCGTATGCCGTGGAGACGCCTACTTCACCATCGAATACCATGTAGCCAGCGGCCGAGATGTACTCGCGAGCTGCCAAATTCTCGCGCTCCGAGCCAGTGGTCTTGAACATGGCGAAGGCAATTTTGTCCGCCATTATGCCCTTCTTGAGAAGGCCGTGCGCAAGGACAACCCCGGGGTGCAGATCATCGATTGTCTGCCCCGTGGGGATGACGACCAGGTCCGAGACCTTGGCTATCTCCATGGTCTGCTCGGAGGCGTTCGGCTTGCCGTCCAGGATCAGCGCTTCGAAACGTGCTGCCTCCTCAAGAGCGCTCTTGACGCTGGCAAAGCTTTGAACCTGGATCTCCGGATCGATGCCGCTCTCTGCGCGCCGCCCAGCCCAGTTCGTGCAAGTCTGTTGCTGTGTATCGAGATCCGCGATCTTCGTGGCCAACCCACCTTGCACGAACTCGCGCGCCATCATTCTTGCGAGTGTCGATTTGCCCACCCCACCCTTTTGGGAAACCATGCCGACGATATAAGTCATGGGATCTGCTCCTGAATATCACTCGTGCTGGTGTGTATGCTAGCACTAAAGCATGCAAACAGCCAAGCATTGAAAGCATGGAAGCGTAAAGCGTGAAAAAAGGCAACACGTAATGCATGCAAAGCGCATTGTGAGAGCCAGTTTGTGGACCGTCGATGCCAAGATCGCCTCGCGGGGCGGCGGCGACGCTCAGAAGGGTCCGCATTCACTGGCCATGCGGTCGACGCGATTACCCCACGTCGTCCGCAGCCAGCCTTGATTGGGGCACATTCGAGCGGTTGATGCATTCCGACGACATGGCCCGGCTGACTGGCAATGCACGCAGGGCATGGAATGTAACGCGCAATGCAAGCAAGCAAGTAAGCATGATTACACCAAATCATGCAATGCGCGTGGTATGCAAGCATGAGACGGCTGGTTGTGATCCGGTTGATGCAGTCGTGGCGGCATGACTCAAAGGCCTGCAGCCTTTGTCAGGTTGACCCGGAAGCGGTCGCGACGCCGTTGGTATCGGCGCGTCATCTCGGCGGAAGCATGACCAAGCTGCTTTTGGATGTATCGTTCGTCGATCTCGGCGGAAGACGCGAGGCCGGCACGTAACGAGTGGCCGGAGAACATCCGGACTCGGTCCGCGTCGGGCAGATCCGAACGAAGGCCTGTGTTCAGAACGGCAGTCTTGATCAACCGGACGACATGCTTGTCACTCAGCCGGCGGCCTAGGGAGCGTGTGCCGTCGCGTGAAACAGCCGTAAAAACCGGTCCGAAGTCGATGCGGGAGAAGTGCAACCATTGCTGCATGGCATGAACCGGACAGGTTTCCGGTCGCGAGCCAGGTCCGATCTCAACTTCGCGCCACCCCGTTTTGCCCTTCAAAGTGATCAAAAGCCCATCTTGCAAGAGCTCGATCCAGCCTCCACTGTCCGGGGTATCGTTCCTGCCATGGTCGAGCGAGACGATTTCAGATCGCCGCAGGCCGCCCGCAAAGCCGACGAGAAGGATGGCGCGGTCACGAAGCCCACGGAGATTGTGGGGCAGGGTGGCGACCATCGCGCGGATATCCTCGGCCAGGATCGCTTCCTTCTGCGCCGGCGGCTGCGCATGTTTGCGGCGGATGCCGGCCATGACGGCCGCGACGTGGCGATCCTTTCGGTCAAGCTGCTCGCCCCGCTGCGCATAGCCCCACGCAAGTCCTGACAGACGTCGTTGGATCGTGGCGACCGAGAGGGCAGGGACCTTCCGCTGTGGCGCCGCAAGATCGGCAAGGTAAAGGCCGACGAGCTCCGGCGAAGAGGGCAGGGGATCTGCGCCGCGCATCCGGCACCAACGTGAGAAATGGCCCCAGTCCTTCGCGTAGGCCTTGAGAGTGTTTTCCGAAGCTGACTGCCGTGCATAATCGCGCGCCGTGTCAGCGAGGCGATCCAAGGCGCCAGAACCCGCCAAAACGGTAGGTCGATCAATGGCCATTCTTGCGCCTGACAGAATTAGGACCTATATGTTGGTCATAAATGGGGGGTATGATGCAGATTGCCATAGCCGAAGCCAAGGCCCAGTTCGCTGAATTGATCCGGCGCGCCGAGGCTGGGGAGTCGATCGAGCTGACACGCTATGGCCGCCCTGTTGCACGGATCGTCGCGGCGGAGCGTCCTGTCGGCCGGCCGTTGCTCGGCGCAATGAAAGGGGCCTTTGCGCTTCCCGACAACATCTTCGCAGGAGATGACGAGATCGAAGCCATGTTTGCTCCGCACCACGACGACTAGATGCGGGTGCTGCTTGACACCCATGTCCTGCTTTGGGCGGTCCTTGACGACCCTCGTTTGTCGCCCGCGCAGAAGGACGCGATCGCTGCAGGGGAGCTTTACCTCTCGGCCGCGAGTGTCTGGGAAATCGCCATCAAGCGCGCCATCGGCAAGCTCGACGTGCCGGAAGAGATCTTCAGCATCGCCGTCGATGCGGGCTGCCGACCGTTGCCCATTTCCTGGACCCATGCCGAACGCGCCGCCGTACTTCCGCCCCATCATGCCGATCCGTTTGATCGCATGCTGATCGCACAAGCGCGCTGTGAAGGTCTGGCCCTTGCGAGTTCCGATGCACGGATGAAAGCCTATGGCGTCGAACTGATCAGATGACTGGCCCCGGGCAGAACGTCTGAGGGGCAAGGCACCTCCAGAACCACAGTTTCTCTCGCCGTGATCGTGACAGGCCGGGCAATTTCGAGGCGCGGAACGCGATGTATCGTTGTTTTCCCGCATGATCTGCAGCCTATCCATTTACGTACGATAATTCAATATTATTGGACACGCCAAAAGACCCCACAGAGCGGCGCTTTTGGCGTCAGTTGTTGCTCAAAGCGCCGCCTTGGGGTAGCCTAAAGTGGTGAAACGGATGCAGAAGCAGCCTCTTCGAAATCCCCGCGTGGTTGCGGCAACGCCGGCATGGATCACATCCCGACCAGCGGAACATATTGAAGACGCAGCATTTTTCTCTGGCGCGGCACTTGGATATCTTCAAGGCATGACTGCGGTCGAGGATTTGCCCCAACTGCTGTGGCGAGAGCGTCTCGCGCTAGCGGCTGCAGAGGCGTGCATGGCCATCCTGGGTCGGCCGGAGCGGGCGCCGGACTTGCGAGATGCCGTGCATCTTCTGCGATCCGGCGATCGCCCAGGACCGGCAGGGGACGTATTGCTCACATGGCGTCGGGCAACGTCGCGATCAGCTTCGCCGGAAGAGTTGGGGCGTATCTTGCCCGGGATCGAAACGGGCGCGTTCCTGCGGCTCTCTCCGCTGGAGCCAAGATCCCCGGTGGCAAATGCCGCAGTCGTTCTTGAGGCCGTTCTTGCTCAACATCCGAAGGCAGCTGTAGCCGCCCTGGTCCTTGCCGATGCGGTACTCGCGCGCGGCCTGAAGTGGAGTGTGTTGGTGCCGCTTCTGGGCGCTGGTCTCAAGGCAGGGGATCTGCGGAAGTCGGGCGATGAGTTGGTGCTGGCCTGTCATCGCTCCGTGGTGCGGACGGCGGCGTCGGCCGGACAAATTGGTGTTGAACTACAAAGACGGGCGAACAAACTGAAGGCAGTAGCCCCCAAGCTGAGGGGAAAGGGGGCAGGAGCAGCCTTGACCATGTTCCTGAGCTTGGACGCTGTGGCGCCCGTGGAACTTGTGGACATCATGTCGGATCGGTCGGCTCGGCGCCTTTGCGATCGACTTGTTAAGCTGGGTGCGATCCGCGAACTTACGGGGCGTGACAGTTTCCGGCTCTATGGTGTGTGAAGTGGCAGGGCAACGACCGACAAAAGCGCTCGACCTCGATCTTTCCGCTTTGCCACACGCACAACGTTGGCGTGAGTGGATGCTTCGGATCGAGGCGGTCCTGTTCGCGTCAGCCTCCCCGGTTTCGCGCGAAGATCTTTCACGGGTCGTCGGACGGAAAGCGTCCGTCGAACTCTTGATCGAGGATCTCGCCACCGATCTCGCCGACCGGTCTTTCGAAGTCGCCCGGGTTGGCACCGGCTGGATGCTGCGCTCCCGATCTGCCTATGCGGCGGCCATCCATGCCGCAGCCGATCTATCAAACCAGACATTCTCGCTAGACGAGTTCGACATGGCCGTGTTGGCGGCCATCGCCTATCACCAGCCGATTTCGCGTAACGGGCTCAAGGAGATCTTCGGAAAAGAGATCAACCGTGAGTTGATTGGCCGCCTGTCCGAGCGGGATTTAATCGCCACCGGGCCCCGTGAGCCCCGTCGTGGTGCGCCTTATACTTTCGTCACGACGGATGTCTTCCTTGCCGCTTTTTGTCTCGAGAGCCTTCAGGAGCTGCCTGACCGAGAGCAACTCGTGGACGCTGGCATGATGACGCAGCTCGACGGAGAGACGTAACCACGGTTCGCCGCGCCGGCATATGGTTGCCGTCGCAGGCTCATGTATGGAGGCTCTCTGTGGCATGCGCGTCGATCGCGGCCAAGAGATCATCTGCGGCATCATCCCATACCCGCAGGGGTGTTGTCAGTATTCTTGCCTCCAGCGCCTTGCGGCGCTCAGGATCTTCTATGAGATTTCGGCAGGCTTGAAAGATGCTGTCGATCGAAAGAGGGTCGCAGTATTCTACGAGATCGCCCCCCACCTCAGACGTTGAGCTGGTCTTCGAGACAACGGCCGTCTTGCCGTAAGCTAGACTTTCGCCGATCGGGAGGCCCCAGCCTTCGTAGTAGCTTGCCATAATCGTGAACTGGCAGTGTTTGTAAAGGGTCTCAAGTTCCGCATCGCTGGCCTTATTGATGATCGCGATCCAGCCGGACAGATTGCCTGTCGCATTCATCATCTGCTCAAAATCATCTATCATCCAGCCGGGTTGCCCCGCAAAGACAAGCTTGGGCAGAGCGATGCCCTCAACGTGACACAGACGTTGCCAAACCTGGGCAATCCTCCAGATATTCTTGCGGATCTCAAGCGTGCCGACGCAAAGCACATAGGGATATGTGAGGATGGCACGGACGCGCTCGGAGGCAAGGCCGGGATCGTACACAGCGCGCGCATCGAAGCCCTCGGAACCTGTTGGGTCTTTCACTGCTGCGCGGGTCCGCTGAACACGAGGCAGAGTTGCTTGAGCGAGGGGAGTTACGCGGACGGGCAGGGGAATTTCGGCCCTGGCCAAGAACCCGGACAGATCGCGCCCGGTTGAACGAGAGGTGGCAAGATAGGAGGACGTGTACTCGAACGAGCTGCGGAGCCACGGCTCGAACTGGCGCAAGATGTCGTTGTTCGTGAAATGAGGCGCCACGACAGGGATCAGGTCGTGCAGCATCGTATGCACCACGATGCCGCGGTTCTTGCTCGCCGTGAAGATCGCGACGACGTCTTGCATGCCCCAGACCGCATCCATGACCACGAGCTGGTCTCCAGGCTTGGCCAACATATCGAACAAGATGTGTTCCGAGGCACTGATTTTCCTGACGGGCGGGACTTGCGTGTCCTTTATGAGGAGTGACGCGCTCTGCCGGTATTTCTCTCGACCCAGTGCTGCATAAAGTCGGCGCCGCAGGGCATGAAACGCGGCGCGAAGCGGTCGTCCCTTGTACTTCGCCCGCAAGTCCAGATCCTGATCAGCTTGGTTCGGCCGGGGTGGGCGTATGCCGAACACGGCGCGTAGTGACTCGGGATCCGTCATGCAGCCGTTCTCCAAGGCCGCGTAGGGCACGGCGACATACCTACCGCGCCCATGATCGAGGTAGGAGATGTAGGCTTGGTCAGGACCGAGCTTGCTGCAGGCGGCATCGGCCAGAGTAACGACGACACGCTGGATGCCGGTGAAGCGGGTTCCGTGGCGAAGGTAGTCGAGTACGCCGCTTACATCGAAGAAATATTGCTTCACCTTTCGCACCCACCTTATGTCCACGTATCGTTTGTGCCCAGAATATTCACCGCCGGTACCGCTGGGCGAGCAGTATCATCGAGCGCAAGCGGTAGAAACATGCCCTGCACCGATAGCGTGGAGTGTTCCGTGTAGCACCTCATCTCGAACAATGGGCTATCACTCGTTACGTCGTCCCCTTGCGGAGAGGCTCCGGGTTTCTGGAATCTATCCTCCGCGGTGCGGGTTGTTCCCAACCGCGTCACTGCGGCGACGTCTCAAGGGCAACCCGCAACGTCGATCAAAGATTGCTCCAGGAGCCCGCTAGCGTGCAGGATGCAAGTATGAAGCAAGCCGACGGGACCGTTCGGATCGTGGCACAGAACGACGAGCTAGCCACGGGCCCAGAGCGATCCCATTGGCGGACGACCGTCCTTTGCCTGATGATTGGCTGCGCCACCGCGGTCCAACTTTCTCCGTTCCTTGACGGCTGGATACTCACAGCTGATGATGCGCTCTTTCACTACTGGGCGATGACGCGGCCCCCTGAAGACTGGCTAGCCATCGGCTGGAGCACGGCGCTGTGGAAGGCCAAGCTCGGTGAATTCCTGTCAATCCCCGTCATGGTCGCGGGAAATGCCGCCATTGAATCGGTCACCATCCGTGCGGCCAACCTCGCCGTTTTTGCCATGAGCCTAGGGGTTTTCGCGTTGTGGCTGGGGCGGCAGTTCGGGGGAGGACTCGCCCTGGCCTTTGCGATTGTAGCGCTAACAGTGACACCGCTCCGGTTCTTTCACATGCCTCCGACGAGCTATCCGTTCTTTCCCAGCCTCCAAGTCGTGCTTTTGATGGTCTGCCTGCTGGGGCTGCGGGCCAGAGGATTGCTTGGTGCAGTAGCCTTCGGCGGTATAGTGCTGGCGATGCTGTCGAGCGAGTACACGCTGTTGCTTGGATCCGCTCTGATCCTCTTCGAGGCGTCGCGCGAGGTGCGCTCCTTGCAGGTACTGGTGGTCGACAAGAGGCTCTGGGTGCTTGGTTTGACCGGACTTGTCCACATAGCTTTTCGCGAGTTCGGCGCAGGCAACTACACGGAGATGTCAGGAACCCTCGAGACGGGCCGTATCATTCAGGTCGTCGTCTACCATACACTCAATGGCACCGCGCTTGGCCCGGCGGGTTTTCCGTTCGACCTCGGCACTCTTTCCGCTGCGGACTTCACCAGTGCAGCGCTGGCGGCGGGGGCTACTGGCGGTAGCGTTCTGCTGGCAGCCCCTTATCTCGGCAAGCCGAATGCTCGTACCGCACCGGTACTAGCTCTTGTCGTGCTGGTGGTAATCGCCATGACAGGGCCCATCGCCCTGCTCGAGAAGTACCGCGACTGGTGTGACAGTCCCTCGCATTGCGCATATATCGACTCTCGCTACGCGGGCTGGGCAGCGATGATCGTTCTCGCGCTGCCACTACAAGCCGCCTTGCGCCGGATTTCGGCAATCGGGCCGGCCATGACGATCGGGCTGCTCGCAGGCCTGACGGCTCTACAAAACGCTAGCGTTGCCCACGAAATGCGCATCCATCTCGAACCTTGGCGGGTGGCCGAGCGAAGTGTATGCGGCGGCGAAGGAGTATGGGCCGCTTTTGTGGAGAGCGAAGTCGGCCGTTCTGTCAGCTTCCACGAAACCGATGGACGCACCCGCGCAGACTACTGGCAGGCTTGGGCCGACGGCACCTCCTGCCCGCAAGAGTAAAGGCGGTCGCCGCAAAACGTGCAGCAGGCAACTCACTCAGCTTGATCCCAGTTCCGGATTTCATCACGAATCCCGGGCGCAAAATCTGCATCGAAGTCGCCGGCGATCAGCTCCGCCCTTTGTAGCTGATAAATTTCCTGGCGGTCTTTCTTCAAAAGCGGGACTCCAAGTTCTCTGATGAGTACAACAGGATGCGCAATCAAAAAGTACTTCTCGAACATACCGGAATCGACGTCACTCAAGACTCGGGCCCGCCAGGCCTCGTCAAGTTTCTCGCCTGTAAGATGCCGCTGCAGTTGCCGCGCAATTTTGGTGTCTACCTTTGCCTGATACGTGATCACACGCAGCAGCACTTCACTATCGAGAGACTTGAGCGCTTGGGCACCGTCGGCATAGGTGTGGCGGAACGCGACCGAGTAGCCCCGGCGGCGGAATGTGTTGGTCATCGGGATCTCGCAACGTCGTACCACGAGATCCTTGTTATTGGTCAGGAAAAGATTGCGCCAGAAACTCTCGAAGTCGGCATGTGAGATAAGGTGTTCGCCGAAGCAGAAGAAGTAGGATTGGATGTGATGGCGATGTCTCGCTCTCACCCTGGTGTTCAGCACAAACCCGAAGATGTCCGCCCCCGAGGCTCGGGCCTGGTCGAGGAGGTCGCTGTCCTCTGCCAAGGGGAACCAGATGCTGTCGTTCAATACATAGAGGCGCGACGGTCTTTGTCCGGCGTCGAGAATGTGCAAGATTCCGTCGCGATAGCCGCCAAAATCGTACCCCAGATTTGGGCGTTCGATGATCCGCCACGTGTGGGCGAGCAGCCTGGTGCGGTCGCCATCCGACAGTCGGGCGTTCGATACGACTAGGGGGGCTATACCGTGCGCGCGGAGATGGGCGAGGGTATGCAGGGTCGATTCCAAGAGCCCCTTGGGCTGGTAGATCAAAAGTACCGCAACCTCCTCGGAGGGTTGCAGATCACCATTGGTAAGCCTTAGGTAGCGATCTTTCCTCCGATCATAGACGGCCCTGACGATGGGGGACGCTACAAACCATGGAAGCCGACCGGCCTGCATCGCCAGGCGCCTAAGCTCACGCCTCACTTTCCAGGCTGGAAACGTCACGCCCAGATCTTCGCGGCTAGTGCCAGGAGGGTTCGACCGCGCGGCTCACACCATAAAGCCACGGGGCGACGGCAAACTCTGGAGGTGTAATCCACCAAGGTCGAATGTTGGAGCGCCTGGTCACTGGTACCCTGTTTTCTGAGATTGGTACATGGCTGCATAAAGCCCCCCTTGGGCCAAAAGATCAGCATGGGTACCCTTCTCAACGACCTTGCCAAAGTCCAGCACGTAGATCCAGTCCGCGTGCGTCACCGTTGAAAGTCGATGGGCGATCATGATCGTCGTGCGCCCCGCAGCCGCGCGCTTCAGCGCGTCTCTGACCTTCTCTTCCGTTCTTTGATCGAGCGCCGAGGTGGCTTCGTCCATCAGCAGGATCGGTGCGTCTTGCAAGATCGCCCGCGCAATCGCAATACGTTGCTTCTGCCCCCCCGACAGTTGACTGCCCTTAGGCCCCAGCGGCGCGTCGCCGCGTTGATGGATCAGCTCAGCGATTTCCGCCGCCTCTGCAGCAGCCCAGATTTCCGCCTCCGTCGCGCCTGGCTGGACATAGCGGATGTTATCCATGATCGAGGCATTGAAGATGACGATATCCTGGGCGATGACTGAGAAGGCCTTGCGAAGCGCTTTCACCTTGATGTCGCGGATATTCTCGCCACCAATGGTGATTGCACCCCCGTCGATGTCGTAGAGCCTTGTGATCAAGCTCAGGATCGTGGTCTTGCCGGATCCTGTCGCACCGACGATAGCGGTGATCTTGCCACCGGTCAGTGTCATGTCGAGGTTTTCGAACAGAGGCACCGAGTTCGTGTAGGCGAAATTGACACCCCCTAGAATGATATCCGAACTCGGATCGAACGCATCGTGCGCATGCGCCAGGTCACGGATCGTAGGCTCTTCGCGCAGTATGGAGCGAAGACTGTCGAGGATGATTAGGTTAGCTTGCAGCATCGCGAAGAACTGCGCAACGCGCCTTGCCGGGTCGAAGAGAAGCGTGAGCCCCAGAAGAAAGGTGATGATGCCGGCGGAGTCCAGCCCGAAGCCGCCGTTGATCACCATGTAGCCACCGCCCCCGATCACGAGCACGTAGGCGAAGGCAGCAACAAGATCCATCGTTGGTGGAACCAGCGCTTGCGCCGACTGGAGACGGATAGTCAATTTCCGGATGCCGGACGTCGACGCCACGAGTCGATCGCGCTCCCGATCCTCCTGGCCCGAGATCTTGACCGTTCGCATGCCATTCGACATCTCTTCGATGGTGTTGATGTAGTCGCCCATTGCGTTTTCTGCGCGTGCCTGAACTTCCTTGATGCGGTGGGAAACGGTCTGCATGACCAAGATAACGGCCGGAATGAATATTGCCGCCGACAAGAACAGAAGCGGCGATTTATAGATGAGGTATCCTGCGACAATCACGACAGCGATTGCATCACGGATGGCACTGACTGTCGCTGTCCCCACAAAAGTACTCATCGCGTCAGCTTGGTTCACAAGCCTGAGGATCGTCTCGCCTGTCTTGTTGCGCTCGAAGTAGGCGAGGTCCAATCGCAGCAAATGATTGGTCAAGTCGTTCCTGAGCCTTGCGATGGCGTCACTTGCCAGCCAGATTGATATCCGTGGAACCAGGTAAGAAAGTACGGCTCGGGTCGTGAAGAGAACGAACACCAACCCGCAGACTCGTACGAGCTGAGCCAGCTCGGCGCTCTCGAAGATGACCCGTAAACCCGTTTCTGTCAGCGTCAGAAACTGCTGATAGACAACACCTTGAACGCTCAACATTGCGAACACTGCAAGCAACCAAAGTGACTTGCTTCGGAGATACTCCGACCAGAACCAGCGAAGGTTGCTACGGTCTTGTGGCGTGAACAGCGGTCGGCGCCTAGGCTTAGGGTCTACGTTGGTCATCCGTGGCTCATACCTTGTTCAACCTTGCGAGCAATCGCTTTCGCGACCCTGCCGCGAGGCCTGCGTTCCAAGTACCCGGTCAAGGTGCAGACCGCTGCTCTCGCCAATGCGGAGGTCTTAGTTTATCCGCAGTTGCACAAGGATTGCCACCTGAGCTCTGCCTGATTTCCCGGGGCGTGGACCTGCTTGTTGGCCACCTCTCCGGCTTTCGGAGATGTGCTTCGAGCTTCAAACAGCGTCGGGACTTGAGCGTCACATGGGGGTCGCTCTATGGTTAGATGTAGTTTCGGTGGCTGATTATGCGAACCTGTATTTCCATCATTCTTTCGATCACGGCCCTCGTTGGATGCACTGAGGAAGAGCAGGTTTGTGCTGACGAACTCCAACGAGACATCGATGAACTCATCGAGATCGTAAACGATCGGTCAATCTGGACGGATGAACAGCGGGCCGAAGCAATCGTTGCGTTCTCACGACTTAGCGTAGAGGTGGATGCAGTGCTAAGTGATGCGGATCGCAACGCATGTGACTATCGCATACACGGCGCGAACTTGGTTTTGGAGGAGTAGCTGCAAATAGGCTTAATGTTCCGCTCCAAGCGTCCGCTCGCTTCTCTTGCGAGATTGTGATTTTTGTGGCAAACGGCCGCATCTTTGTGCGCAGGCGATGGTCGACAGGGATTGGATTTCCCCGCGCTTGATGGTCTTGATGCAATCGGGCGAAATCGTTGACATGTGGCAGAACAATCGGCATTACCTGTCGTCCGGAACCGGCTCAACCACGCCGTAGGCTTCCAAAATTTCACGCACCCTACGGCCGACCACCTCGACGGAATGGTTACTCCGCATTTTTTGATGTCCCACTAGAGCGCGATTCCGGGCGAGCCTCGGGGCGTCATAAACCTCCCGCAATCGATGTGCTGCATGATCGATCGAGGGCTCGGCCCAAGTTGCTTCCTCTGCCTCGACGTACTCTCCCTCACCGACATCCACTCTCTTCCAATCGACCGGGAAACCGGTCTCCTCGCTGATGAAATCTCTGGTTCCACCGTAATCGGTCGACACAACGATATTACCAACAGCCAGTGCTTCTGCGCAGCCCAAACCAAACCCTTCCGAGCGATGAAGAGATAAGAACACATCGTGATCTCTCATCAGATCACTTATCGCCTTCGAGGAAAGCGTCCTGTCAATTATGTTGATCCGGCTATCTTGTGCCGCCTGATCCGACAGCCAAGAGCGCCGACCAGCGTCGGCACTTCCTCTGGTCTTGATTGTCAGCAGTACATCCTCTGACCTGGGGAAGGCACGCTGGAACGCTCTCACAGCGGCTTCTGGGTTTTTTCGTGCTGGGAAGGAGTCAAAATCGAAGAAGAAAAGTACTTTCAGTGGCCCGAGGAAATCCGTCTTCAATGTCTCACAGGGGGGTATATGGACCGGGTGCCTGACAAGCTCAACATGCCTTTGGGTGGCATTTTCCAGATTGTCCTTTATAAATGAAGATGGCGCCCATAGATCAGAAAATCGCGCAAGATGCCGTATTCTTCGTTTTGGGACATCCTCTAGCTCCCAAAGAGGAAGCGCGATGTTGTGCCGTTGGCGGCAAACTTCTCTGCTGAGGCGCCCAAACCCAATGAGGCCATCAATACTTAGCCCTGTATTTCTGGTTCCGGTTTGAGATAAGAGTCCTTCAAACTGTGACTCACCTTGCCGGCCCGGCAGGTCGCGATTTATTGCTTTGACATCAATGTACTGCGAGACACAGGCGAAATAGTAAAGACGAGCGCTATGGCCCAGCCCTATCTCAGATAGGAAGAACCCATAGATATCCATGCCATCGGGGAGTTTCTTGCCATCGCGTAACCAGCATGGCTTCTTCGTCGCCTTCGGGCATTGAACTTTCCCGCACATCATCAGTTTTGATGCATATTCCTGGCGACGGTTTCTCATTATCTCGCTCTCTAGTGAAACCTCGAAATAAATTCAGCTTTGTAATCTTGCGGAATCTCAAGTGGGAGACATGCGATCACTTATTTCGGATCAACCTCATCAATTGAGGTTCGGAATAATTTTTGATAGTAAACCTTTTTTCATCCCCTGCCTCAAGGCAAACTCACGATGAACGGCAATTGGATCGTACCTTGTTTCTAGCCACTTCACCAATGAATCACCGGATTCACTGAGATCAGTAATGATGGTGGAAACCAGCAAATCCAGCACACCAGCTCGACCCATTGAAAAGTGGAAGTAGCGATAGTTAAGTTGCTGCTTCACCGCCTCGGGCTGAAAGTTGTCTTGGGAGAGCAGGTACAGCGCGGAAACCAAGCCACTTCGATCAGCGCCAGACTTGCAATGGAACATGAGGGGGCGTTCGGCCGTCCGGAGGATTTCCAAAAGCCGCAGCAGTTCATCCGCTTCGGATAGTTCGAACCCGGACAATGTGCAGGTGTGAAATGCTATGTTGCAGCGTTCGCAGGCATCCTTCTCCAACCTTAAGTGTGCTGTCGGTGTTGTGCCACGTAGGCTGATGATCGTACGGATGCCCTTCGCCTTCAGTCTGTGTATGCGTCGTGGGGAGGGCTGACTGGCTCGCCATACCCCTTCTGAAACCTGATGCATGTTGGACCACAACTCGCGCAAAATCCCGTGGTCTAGGATCAATAACCTCAGGACGTCCTTTTGGCGTTCCCACCACTGTGGAGGCGTTCCGTCGATGCTCTTGGGATTGGTAATGGCGTTCACTTGGCTCGGGTTTCAGGCTTCACAATGACATCGGGGCGGACCTGTCAGCCTGTCCGGTAGATGGAGGTGTTATAGAACACCTATGAACGGGTCGTCTACGACTCCTACCAGCGATAGGGTCAGTTCGCCGCCGCCGGGCTGCGTGGCGTCTTCGAAGTGATCGTCGATCGCAAATTTCGCACCTGTGGTGTTCGACGACGCCTGGTTGCCGAAGACCTGCATCACCTGGGTCGCGTCCGTTGGGTCCGACAGTCCCTTGACCGCCGAGAAGTAGAGGCCGAGTTCAGCCTTCGCGAGAAGGTAGACGACATCGCCCGGATCCCCGCCGGCCTTTGCGCCTTTGATGATCTCAAGAACGACCGCGCCTTGACTGATCTTCCCGGTGGAAACCTGATCGGCCCAGAAGGCGAAGCCGGCCGGATCGGGCGCACGTCCCAGCACATTGGCATAGACAGCCGTCACGAAGGCGGTGGTGTCGTCGGGATCAGGGTAGAGGGCACGGGTCTCCACCTGGTCGAAGAAGTACTCCGCGATCTGGTTGAGGCTCAGGCCGTCGGCGAACTTGTCAGCCCAGAAGTAGAGACCTTCAGCATCTGCAGCACGGTTGAAGTATGCGACATACATCTCCGCAAGATCGGTGAACTGAGCATTGGAAAGCTCCACGGCGCTGATGTAGTCGTCGAGCAGGAGACTGCGGTCGGTGAACTGCAGCACCTCAATATTCGCAAGGCTGTCAGTGCCGCCCAACCCGTTGCGGTCGGTTGCAATGATGCCTCCCGCGCTGGTGGCCACGATCGAGATGTTCGCGCTCGTGGTTCCGAACACGATTGTGTCGGCTCCTTCCAAGCCGTCGATGATCTCGTTCCCCGCAACCAGCATGATGATGTCGTCACCGGGGGTGGGCTCTTGAGCCGAGCTGACCCGAAGTTCGAAGTTGGCTGCCGTCAATGGTGTTCCCAAGCTCGGGCTGTGGAACACGTCCATATAGCTGCCGTCTGAAAGCGTGATGCGTGACACATTCGAAAACGGTTTGGAGATTGCCGCGAGCGCTTCTTCGACAGACGAGAAACCACTATCCAGAAGGCGGATGACCTCGTGTGCCAAGTCGAAGTCCATCACCTCGTTTTGGTCATCGCCCGGCGCCAGGGCAAATGTGTCGCGACCAGCCTGACCGAAGATCACGTCCCGCCCAGGCCCGCCGCGCAAGATGTCATCGCCAGCATTGCCCTGGATCTGGTCGTTGCCGCGCAGCCCATTGATCGTGTCTGCGAGGATGGAGCCGAAGATCGTCTCGGGGCCGTCTGTGGCAATGGCCGGGGTCGTTCCTTGCTTGATGAATCCGTCAATCTCCCAACCGATATCGGCAAGCATCGCCTTGTCGATATCGGTCGGCATCTTGCGGCTCCCGGCAGTCGCGGTTGGATCCATCAATACGGAGTCACCGAGAAACCCATCGAGTACATGTGCGTTTCCGCTCAGCGGAACCCCAAGTCCGCCAGTTACGGCGAGGGTGTTTGGTCCTACGAAGGTGCCGCCCTGATTGAAGACGTCGAAGGCCGAGGATGTACCAAAACCCAGGATATGGCCTATTTCATGCATCGCTGTGGAAATGAAGTCGCTGAGCCCCGAGATCGGACCTGATATGTCGTAGCTCCAGTTCGCTCCTGTGTCGAATACGATGGTTCCGGCCCATGGCTCAAAATCAGTGACAGGACCCTGACCGCGGAAATTGTCCGAGATGCGGGATGCGAAGATATCACCAGAAGCAGAGTAGCCCGAAGGTCCGGCCATCGCGAGTGTTGAGCCCGGCAGGTTACGGGCGCCTACGAAAACAATGAGATCGTCGACAGGCTCGGTGAGGGTAACCGTTTCGGTGGTTGTGCCGTTGGACGGATTGGTGATGGTGAAAGAAATCCCCGCCGGTATGTCGTCAAACTCGTCCGTCAGGATCTCCTCCCACAGCCGAGCCGCCTCCTCAAGGGCGGCTCGGCGAGCCGGGTCATTGAAGAACCCCACCGTGTCGAAGCGATAGTCGAACGTGATGTCAAATGACGCGGAACTATCTTGTGTCGGCAAGTTTTGGGGGCTTCCAGTGTTGTTTTGTTGCCCACCCTGTGTGGGTACGACACCCTCCGGAAGGTCCGGTTGCGCCATGTCTGTAGCATCACAAATGAAGGTGAGTTGCATCACCTCGTAAGGCCGCAGATCGAGCTCGAAGATCGAGCTCCCTTCCGAACTGACGAGGGGGACTTCACGCAACACCGCATCTCTTTGATGGCCACCATCGTCTTCATAGAATACCGAGATGGCTGTGGCCAAAAGACAGTCCGGGACAAAGCCAGTCAGGTCGACCGTGACCGACATCGCTTCCGGTGATCGCGAGGACAGGAACACGATCCGTTCGCCTTCACCAGCCTGTCGGCCGCCATCGACATCCTCGAAGAGTGTCACCTCGACATCGTTCGCAGTCCCGCCGAACGACCACGTCGCGTCGATCAGCTCGTGTGACGCCACAGTCTGGCGCATCAGATCCAGTATCGCGGCTCGCGTGGAATTGGTCACGATCTCCAAACCGTGGACAGAAGCTGTCGTAATCTCCTCGTCGCGGAAGATCAGGGCATTTTGAGTATTGTGCGCGAGCGACCAGGCAAAGGCCATGTCGACGCCTGCGTCGATCATGTTGGTCATGTGCTCAAGCAGATAGGACGCGCCATGGACACCCATATCGACGGCGTCTGGGCCAAAGCCGATGTTCCGATTTATGTTGTACTCGCCGACAAGGGTCAGGACCTCACGGTCAAGCCAGTACTCCCAGTTGTGCACGTCACCGGTGAGGTTGAAATCCAACCCTCGATCCTCCGCGAAAACGCCGGAGCTGTTTTCAAATCCGTCCAGGTCTGGATCGCGCCAGTAGTTGTTGCGAACCACTCCGTCGATCACGTCCTTTGCCCCGGGGACGGTCTCGACGCCCTGCTGGATTGCGCCGTTGGCCAGATCTGAATCATTGCCGTATGCGCCACGCAAGTTGCCCGAGGCCTGCAAGAAGACGTCGGCATCGTATCCCGCCGCGGTCATGCCCTGGCTCAGGGCCAGCGCCACGCTGGCCGCATTGGCGCCATATGCCGCCTCCAGCGATGCATCGAGCGGCTCGCGCCCGCCCCAGTACTCGTTGCCCAGTTCATAGCTTGTGACGACACCTGGGAACTGCAGCTCCACTGCAGCGGCAAACTGGCTCATCTGCGACAAGAACTCCGCACGCACCATGCCGTCCGGTGTATCGACGGGTACGACCATGTTGACCGAGATGCCGTACAGCTGCCCGTAGGTCAGGATGTTCACGACGTTTTCGGGCAAAAGCCCATCGATCATCATGCCGTCAGAAAAGACGGCCTTGGTCGCACCGCCGGGAAACCGGATCGTCGCAACCCCGAAGTATACCAGTGCTTCGTGGGTCGTCGTGGTCGGATAACCAATGGGATTGTTCACATCATCGGCGAACCATGGCATACCAGTGTTTGCCGATTGCAGAACGTTTGTCTGGAACAGGGCTGTTGACGCAAAATCGCCCGTATTCTCGATCTTGGATAGGGTCAGAACGGCCATGGGAAGACATTAGACCTTTGGCGGGACCCCACAATCGGTCCCTAACGCAACAGATTGTCGAGAGGAGCTTAGGCAGTAGAAGTTGCCATATTGTGAGAACGATTGTGCAAAATTGTACACACGCAACAAGCGTCGATTAGGTTGACGGCGTCAACCGAGCCAAGCCTGCACGGCAAGCAGATCAGGGGTCAATACTACAGGGTAGAGGGCTGCAGACGCAGCGACCCCCGCTGGCCTGAGTGCGTCAATCGATCGGAATGCTCACACGTATCTGAACTGTCTCGAGCCCCGGGTTGTCGTACGCCAGTTGCGCGTTCGAGCGGTGATCAAAGCTGATACTCCACCGCCAGCCATTGCCGGCTTCGAAGCCGACCTCAAGCCCAGAGCGGAATTCGATTGCGTGGCCGAGGTCCACGCCGCCGCCCTGCGAGTAGAAGCCGGGCATCAGATGTAGCTGCGCGAAAGCTCGCTCGTCGAAGAAGTGGTGCGTCCATATCCCGCCGGCACCGGCCCACAGTGCGCCATCATCCGTAAATGATACACCGACGGTCGGCTGGAACGGGCCGAAGCTCCGGTCAAGTTCGTATCGAAGGTAGATTTCCTGTCCGAGTTGTTCGTCCTGAAAGATCACGTTACCGCCTGAAAAGGACAGACGCGGGGCCACATCTCGACGACCAAGGCAGCCAATCGAGCAGTAGTTCAGGCCGATGTCGGTCAGGCCAGCAGCCAAAAAAAGAAGCGCAAATGCTCCTTCCATCGTGATACCAATCCTTCGCTCGGCGCTCGCCCAGGTCGCTGCCAATGACCTTCGTCAGCTCTGTTGAAAATCACACGGCATGTACGACCGCAAGTGTTCTGCTGTCGCAAAAGCTGTCTTGATCAGGATTGGTATCTGCATCGGGATTTTGGTCCTGCTGCTGCTATCCTATCTGGTGTTCCCGATCGCCATCTTCATCAGAATCGTCTTGTTCACCTGGCTTATTCTCCAGCTGCTCAAAGATGATTCCGATAGAAATGATGGAACCAATAGATCGGATGGCTCGGGTTCAAAGCTGCACGTCTGACCGCTCCCAAGTGCCGGGGCCCTGCCTCTGCCTCAGGGCGTCATCGTAGCTTGGTCCGAGGGAGCAGCGTGGACGCTCATGCTCGCGAGACGCCCGATCAATCGCGTCCTCCGTAGGATGTCATCTGCGAAAAGCCCAGTGCCTTGCGCAGCGCGTCCTTTGCAGCACGAAAAAAGTGCCCCGCATCGCGCAGCGTGTCTTCTGCGCAGCGTCCATCGCAGCACCCATCGCTCTTTTGGCCTGAGCCGCGGACGGCACCTCGGACGTCACATTTCCCCCTTGGATTGCCTCCAAGCCCCTGACACGCCTCCGCTGACGCTGGGAGGCGAGGGACTTGGAGGAAGTTGGCAAGAAATAGGAACGTTAACTTCAAATGCGCCACCATTGCTAACTGACCGAGGAAGACCGTCGCCTGATCATCGAGGCCCGTGGCTCAGGCACACCCGACGCCGGCTGACCGACCGCTTCCTCGTCTCGCGCCGGACGATCTACAACACCAGGTGCAAGGCGCAGGGTGCGCCCGGAGCGGGCCTAAACGGTGAGAGTGCGCGCTCTCTGAACTTTTACCGGACAAGTCCAGCCAGCCTCAGCTTGCTTTCCGACCGATCCTCCCGGTTGTGACGGACCAGGAGGTGGGATGATCAAAAGGATGGTCGAGAGTCGCGGGGTGCGCGCGCTCTTGAGCATCAGTTCGACGACGGCTAGTGATGACACTCAAGATGCCTGAGGGAGGTCTCTCGCGTCGCCGTAGCTGTTAGACTATAAGCACAGCTGCAGTGGCGCTCGCCATATCGCGCAAAACTGGGTCGACGCGTCGTCCACTTCGAATTATGTCGCCGAGGTGTGATCGGGACGGCACCTGCGCCTGTTCTGTG
>Ga0008835_100406_pt1 | contig 42957 bp, 29 predicted proteins | sample HotLakConsoUCCRE_FD_62215 | JGI IMG/M metagenome (GOLD analysis project Ga0008835, IMG submission 62215) | Hypersaline microbial mat communities from Hot Lake, Washington, USA - Hot Lake Consortium UCC-RE (Hybrid Assembly) ... | reverse complement strand
GATCAGGGTTTTACTTTTTTTTCATAACTTAGAATTTATTTGAATGAATAACTCAACCTAAGTTACGGAAGTCTGAACAAAACGACAGGCTTCCGCCCTTAGGCGGATTCGTTCAACAATTTGTATAAGTACTCTTAATCGCACCATACTGGAATTGAAATTTATTTATGACCCTCAACAGCAAAAAATGATACTAACTCTTAATCGCACCATACTGGAATTGAAATAAGGGAAATAAACACCGTACAAACGATTAAAAACACTCTCTTAATCGCACCATACTGGAATTGAAATTATATTGAGGAAGTGGTAACTGTTAAAGGTGATATTCTCTTAATCGCACCATACTGGAATTGAAATCTTTAAAAGACAAAGATTCTTTAGCCTCCCCCGTCTCTTAATCGCACCATACTGGAATTGAAATATATGAAAAACTACAAGCTTTAAATCATCCCGTTGTACTCTTAATCGCACCATACTGGAATTGAAATGTAACTACGCTGGTTAGATCACTCCCTATATTCGAATCTCTTAATCGCACCATACTGGAATTGAAATAAGAAGAAGACTTGAAGACATGGGATGCGGATTACACTCTTAATCGCACCATACTGGAATTGAAATCAATAAGAAGGTGATTGAAGCCGTGCCTGGTTTACTCTCTTAATCGCACCATACTGGAATTGAAATAGCGTAATGTCAAAAAAATTCACAGGCTTTTCGATACTCTTAATCGCACCATACTGGAATTGAAATGATGCAGAGGAAGGCAGAGGCGATATTCGTTACTCAGCTCTTAATCGCACCATACTGGAATTGAAATCCCGTATTATAAGGCGGTGAAGTTATTACTGCATTTACTCTTAATCGCACCATACTGGAATTGAAATAATGATGATGGGGTTTATACCTTGACGGGTACTTCTTCTCTTAATCGCACCATACTGGAATTGAAATATCAAAGAAGTTCCCTTTTTTAATTGATTCAACCGATCTCTTAATCGCACCATACTGGAATTGAAATACAACATCGGCTATAATTAATGCTTGCTTTACCCTCTCTTAATCGCACCATACTGGAATTGAAATGAGGGAATTAAACAACCGAAGCAAAGAAGGAACTATCTCTTAATCGCACCATACTGGAATTGAAATGAGTCTATTTTAATCTTAAGTCAGTATAAAGTTATCTCTTAATCGCACCATACTGGAATTGAAATACGGATAGAGTGACTTTAAAAGACGAAGGGGATTTCCTCTTAATCGCACCATACTGGAATTGAAATGAACATTAACTAATCTTAGAGCTAGATATAAAGACGCTCTTAATCGCACCATACTGGAATTGAAATTCGAAAGCCAAACTCCCTCCTGTACCGTAAGACTAACTCTTAATCGCACCATACTGGAATTGAAATATGTAATCCTACACCAAAAAGCCTAAACCATCCTACTCTTAATCGCACCATACTGGAATTGAAATTAAGAAAAAACAATTTCCATTCTTTTTCTAATTCTTCTCTTAATCGCACCATACTGGAATTGAAATGTAAGTATTTATATCTCGATAATCTTCTGTTTTAATACTCTTAATCGCACCATACTGGAATTGAAATTTAAGTATAATATTTTGGAGTTACGAATTAATTAAACTCTTAATCGCACCATACTGGAATTGAAATTGGAAAGATAGTAATGGATATTATCAAGTGACTTTACTCTTAATCGCACCATACTGGAATTGAAATGTAATGTTTCCTTTATTGTCAATTAAGAAAACACGTCTCTTAATCGCACCATACTGGAATTGAAATAACTCTGATTTAATAGGTTCTTTTTTAGATGAATTGCTCTTAATCGCACCATACTGGAATTGAAATAGGTATGGGAAAGCCTCGGTTTTATTTGGGAATTTACTCTTAATCGCACCATACTGGAATTGAAATTTCTTACTTTAACGTTAGACCCGTCCTTTTCAAATCTCTTAATCGCACCATACTGGAATTGAAATTTAGCTATAGAAAACATAATGGAAAGTTTTGTTTCTGCTCTTAATCGCACCATACTGGAATTGAAATATGCAAGCAACAATAAATGGAACTACTCTATTTGATCTCTTAATCGCACCATACTGGAATTGAAATACAGTAGAATCGTATGTTATTTTTAATTGGTATAATACTCTTAATCGCACCATACTGGAATTGAAATGTAATAAATAAGCTTAATAAGATTTCTGATAATGCTCTCTTAATCGCACCATACTGGAATTGAAATAACCTAAAGACCTTGCAGAACGTGCAAAGTAATTTACTCTTAATCGCACCATACTGGAATTGAAATAATTTAGATAGCGATCCTACTAAATCAATGTGGAATCTCTTAATCGCACCATACTGGAATTGAAATTAGAGTAGAAGCATCTTCTTTTAAAGATATACATATACTCTTAATCGCACCATACTGGAATTGAAATTTGTCAATATTTTGCGAGATTACTCAAAGTGGTACTCTCTTAATCGCACCATACTGGAATTGAAATATCATCACTGAAATCTAAATCATCTTCTAAAATTATCTCTTAATCGCACCATACTGGAATTGAAATTTAGGAGAGATAGAAAAACTAGAAGAAATTACAACTCTTAATCGCACCATACTGGAATTGAAATTAGTATAATCATATCTTTAAAAATATTAAAGGTTTTCTCTTAATCGCACCATACTGGAATTGAAATATTAATATGGCTTGACATGAACGGGTTTGCTTACGATCTCTTAATCGCACCATACTGGAATTGAAATTTTTTAGATCCGTGAAATTGCCTTAATTGGCTTTCTCTCTTAATCGCACCATACTGGAATTGAAATTTTCTGTCTAATGCGGATGTTCTAATCTCTTCCTTGCTCTTAATCGCACCATACTGGAATTGAAATTATAATATAGCGGATACAGACGGGCAAAGTGTAGGTACTCTTAATCGCACCATACTGGAATTGAAATGCTCAAGAAAGTAAACTGAACGGTTTACGGGTTAACCTCTTAATCGCACCATACTGGAATTGAAATTTATGTGATTCAAAAGTTTTAATATGTTTCATTATACTCTTAATCGCACCATACTGGAATTGAAACTTCATATCAATATCATATTGTCCAGCCGTTGCATAGTCTTAATCGCACCATATGGAGACCTTGAATTAAAACCTTGCGGGTTTGTCCTGCTAAATCATTCTCTGGTTTAATTCATTGTGTAGGTTGAATTTAATGAAACCCGCAAGGTTTATAACTTGGAATTGAAATGCATATTCGGTTTGAACTTTAGCTAATTCGTCAAACTCTTAATCGCACCTTACGGAATTATCAGATTAAAACCTTACGGATTTGCCTTGCTAAGTCATTCTCTAGTTTAATTCATTGTGCAGTTTGAATTAAAAAAACCCGCAAGGTTTAAATCTACTTTTATTTACCACAAAGGAAATTCCTTAAAACATGATGATTCGGCAGATGTATGCTCAACAGCTTCCCATACTGTGTTGTACATTTTCTCTGTATTTCTTTTGATTTGGTTTACTTCATCTTCATTCAGCATATCGCAAACTTCTAAATACTCAGCAAAATAATAAACAGCACTAAATAAACTTGAAGTTCGGTTTATATCAGGCATAAATAAATCAAGTATAATTGCATTTGAAAAATTATCCAATGATTCATCGCTAAAATCAAATAACCTTTTATTTTTTACATTTTTGAGTTCTTCTAATCTCACTTTATTGAAACCCTCCACCAATTCGGAATGATATTGTGCACTCACAATGCTTAAACCCTTTTCTTCATGCAAGAATCTTATAAAATTATCACACACAACCTCATAAATATTCTTATATTCTTGCTTTGAGGATTTTAAGTTTAATTCCCAGTTTTGATAAGCTTGCCAATAATTATTAAACCTTTTCCTCCATTCTTCTTCTAATTCCTCTGCCAGAAGTTCATAAGGTATCCGATTCTGATATTCAGCTATCATTTTCTCATAATCAATATTCTCTAGTCCCTTGGTAAGGTACCTGTCCCACATATCATATAATAGAGGTATAACAAAATCATATTTTCCAAATATTTCGTCTGAGGCCAGTATTTTGTTTTTGACTTTATCCGTCAAATCCAACAGGATTTCTTTCTCATCTAAAGCCATCAAAAGATTGAATAAACTCATTAATCTGTCAATCCTTTTGACTGGATCTTCAATAAAATAATTTAAATAATTACTGATCTCTTTTTTCTGACCTGAAGCCAATAGATATGCGATAATGCTATAATCATAATATTCAGCATTATGCGAATATACATCAGGAAAATCTTGTCTGAATTTCTTTAAAAACGCTATATATTCATCTAGCTTATCTAATTTTTGATAATCCACATTAATATCAAATAGAATTTCAGGATCCAATTCTACTTTTTCTACTATATCCGGTCTTTCATATAGAATTTTCTCAAAATGAAGTAATTTTTCTTCTGAAGACTCCAAACCTTCAAACTCAGCATCCCATTCTTCAAAATATTCTGATTCTGATTGAGAAAGGTTTTCAAACATCCCCGCTGGTAAGTTTCTGTCATTTTCAATTTCTGCAAAATCAAAGTCAAAATCGTCCTCTACATTATCAAAAAAACCAAGCCCTTTATCATCAATCTTAGCTTTGCTTATCTCAAGTGCTTCAGATTCCTCTTTTTGTAAACAACATTTTTTATATTTTTTACCACTGCCGCAAGGACAAGGATCATTTCTTCCTATTTCCATTTATAATATTTTATGTAGCATACATTCATGATAAGTCATGAAACTCAGTTTTCAAAATAATTCAAACTTTTTCAAATTTTATAACTTTGGAAAAATCATTCAAGTCAAAATCTTATAGCTCAAATCAGGTATCCTATTCAATCCTTCAATCAACTCATTGCTCGGATTCACTTTATATTTCCTAGACTTTGTTTCAACTTTGTAGCCATTGATTTTATCCTGTAGTTCCAACTTCACTTCACATTCTCCTTTAAAAGTTTGGCACAAATTATCAAGTTCTACAATTAAGCCTTCCGTAATGGCATTTAGGTCTAACATAATTGCCAAGCTTTTGGCTCTTTTGTCTCTTAATTCAGAAAGCAATTCTACTTTACTGATTTTAAATTCCAGCGCTTGATCGCCCCATGGTTTTTTGCCAACTCTACCTGAAATAAATATGAACCAGCCATTTTCAAAAAACTGCTTATTCCCTAAATAATCATCACCGAACATAAAGAAAGTGAAAGAACCACCGTAATCCTCTAAAGTTAAAGTCCCGAAAGGCTTACCTGTTTTTGTTTGTCGGTGTGCAACTGCAGTTACAATACCACCTACTTTAACTTCATTTTTAGACGCAAGACTTTCTATATCATTTAGCTCTGAAACCTGGGTATTGCAAAAGCTTTCCATTTCAAATCTATACTCATCTAATGGATGACCGGAAATAAAAAGTCCTACTACCTCCTTTTCAATATTCAATTTCTCTAACTCAGAGTAGGGCTCCATCTCAGCAACTCTCGGTGGCGGAATGGCTACCCCTCCTTCTCCCCCAAATAAAGAAGTCTGTGCACTATCCTTTTCATGTTGTAGCTTTTGAGCATACTTAATGATCTTTTCAATTAAAGTACCTTCTGCATTATCTGAAACCAAAAATTGTTTTCTATGATATTCTTTAAAACAATCAAAACCACCTGCCATGGCCAATGATTCAAAAGTCTTTTTATTGACACTCTTTAATGGGATTCGCTCAGCAAAATCAAATATGTCTTTATATTGTCCATTTGCTTTTCGTTCTTGGATAATACTTTCCACCGCAGCAGAACCCGCTCCTTTAATAGCAGCCAGTCCAAATCGGATTTGCCCACTATCATTTACCGTGAAACCTGAATTAGATTCATTCACATCTGGCCCTAAAACTTCAATCCCCGCACGTTTACATTCTTCCATAAAAAACGTAACATCCGTGATTTGCCCCATATTATTACTCAATACGGATGCCATGTACTCTGCAGGATAATGGGCTTTTAAATAAGCCGTTTGATAAGCTACCCAAGCATAGCAAGTAGAGTGGGATTTGTTAAATGCATAAGCTGCAAAGGCTTCCCAATCCTTCCAAACCTTCTCCAACACTTCTTTTGGATGTCCTTTTTCTGCCCCTTGATTGATAAATTTTGGTTTCAATTCTTCCAGCAAGGCAAAGATTTTCTTACCCATGGCTTTACGCAAAACATCTGCTTCACCCTTGGTAAAACCAGCCAATTTCTGCGAAAGCAACATCACCTGCTCCTGATAAACCGTAATACCATAAGTTTCCTTGAGGTATTCTTCCATTTCCGGAAGATCATAGCTGATTTCTTCCAATCCGTTTTTACGCTTGACGAAATTGGGAATATATTCAAGCGGCCCAGGTCGATAAAGCGCATTCATTGCAATTAAATCCGAAAACTCTGTGGGCTTTAAATCCCTTAAGTATTTTTGCATTCCTGCAGATTCATACTGGAAAATACCTACTGTTTCTCCTTTTTGGAAAAGTTCGTAGGTCTTTGGGTCATCAATTGGAAATTCATCAGGGTCAAGTTTAACACCATGTCTTTCCTCCACAATTCTAACCGCATCTTTGATTAGCGTCAAGGTTTTCAAGCCCAAGAAATCCATTTTCAGAAGCCCTGCATTTTCCACCACCGCATTATCAAACTGAGTACAGTACATATCCGAATCCTTAGCCAAAGCAACAGGAACGAATTTTGTAATATCATCAGGTGTGATAATTACTCCGCAGGCATGAATCCCAGTGTTTCTAACCGAGCCTTCTAAAACCCTGGCTTGATTTATCACTTTTGCTGAGGCATCATCAGCTTTCGCCAAATTCAATAATTCCTCTGCTTTGCTGATGGCTTCTCCATTGTTTTTCAACTTAGCTGATAACCTCTTTTTATCTAAAGCCAAGTCAAATAGTGCTTTCAGTTTGATATCAGGAACCAATTTGGCGATTCTATCCGCATCCATAAGAGGCAATTCCATCACACGGGCAGTGTCCCGTATGGCAGATTTGGCAGCCATAGTACCATAAGTAGTGATCTGAGCTACCTGATTAGCTCCATATTTTTTGATAACATAATCAATTACTTTTTGTCGACCGTGATCATCAAAATCAATATCAATATCGGGCAATGATACCCTGTCTGGATTTAGGAATCGCTCAAATAGCAGATCATATTTAATGGGATCAATATTGGTAATGGCTGTGCAATAGGCTACTGCTGAACCCGCAGCTGAACCCCTTCCCGGACCAACCGAAACACCCATTTCCCTAGCAGCTGTAGTAAAATCCTGAACGATTAAGAAATAACCTGGGTATCCAGTTCTTTCTATTGTTTCCAGTTCAAAATCCAGTCGCTCTTTTATTTCATCTGTAATTTCAGGATACCGCTTTTTCGCTCCTTCATAAGTGATATGGCGTAAATAAGCATTTTCGCCTCTGTTGCCTCCATCTTCAGCGTCTTTAGGATCAACAAACTCCTTTGGAATATCATATTTAGGTAAAAGTACATCCCTGGCTAATTCAAAGCCTTCAATTTTTTCAGCAATCTCTGCTGTGCAGGCAATGGCTTCGGGATAATAGGCAAACAATTTCTTCATCTCATCTGGCGATTTAATGTAGAATTCATTATTTGGCAATCCAAAGCGATATTCACGCCCTCTTTTACCCACATATTTCTTAGGCTTTCCTTCCTTACCCGTTGTTTCTCCATCTTTAACGCAAAGCAAAATATCTTGTGCTTCCGCATCTTCTCTATTCGTATAATAAGTGTTATTGGCCGCAAAATATTTTACATCATACTTTTTGGCAAACTTCAATAATACCTCATTCACCTTCTGCTCTTCTGGAATCCCGTGCTGGTTTAACTCTACATAAAAATCCTCGCCAAATTGTTCTTTCCACCAAACAAAAGCCTCCTCAGCTTGAGCTTCACCATCATTCAAAATCAAAAATGGAACTTCCCCCCATAATCCGCCCGTGGTGGCAATAATATTTTCTTTGTATTGTATTAATGCTTCTCTATCTATTCGAGGCACATAATAAAAGCCTTCTACAAAGGCGATGGACGAAAGCTTTGCTATATTATGATAGCCCGCCTTATTTTTCGCCAGAAGAACGGTTTGAAAACCGTCATCCTTATTTTTCTTATTAGTTCTATCTTGGGTGAGGAAATACTCACAACCTACTATGGGCTTGATTCCGGCTTTGTTGGCAGCAGTCACGAAATTATAAGCGCCCATCATATTGCCATGATCTGTCATGGCGATGGCTGGCATTCCCAATTCCTTCGCTTTGTTGACCATAGAAGGAATCTCCGTGGTGGATTGCAAAATTGAAAATTGCGTATGGCAATGAAGGTGTACAAAATTTGTATCGCTTAATTCTGATATATCTGCATTCTTAGCTTGCTTAAGCGCATCAGAGGCTGCCTTTTCTTCATTTTTTGAGCTAGTAGCAAAGTTGGCTACATCTAGTTTGGGTGGCTCATAATTAATCGCTTCTATTGGAGTTTCTCCTAATGGCTTCACCACCTTTTCAGAAATCAAGCCAAAGAAACACTTAGCAGTAGCATCCACATCATAAGCGGCATCATGCGCATCTGCAAAATCTTGTCCGAATAACTTTTTATGAAGCTCTGTTAGTGTTGGCCATTTGTACTTCCCTCCTCTTCCACCTGGAATTTTACAGAAATCAGTACCCGCTTCTTTGGTATCGATTATGGGCTTTTCGGTAAGATCTGTTTCGGAAAGCTCCTTTCTCAGCATTTCAGCTCCCATAATGGAAACATCAAAACTGATATTATGTCCGACCACCACATCGGTTTTCCCTAGCACGGTTTTGAAAGCTTCTAAAACTTCAATCAGTGGCTTACCTTCCTTTTGAGCTCTTTCAGTTGAAATTCCATGCACCTTTTCAGCATTGTAGGGAATATCAAATCCTTCTGGTTTTATGATATGGTTTTGTGCATCTAACAGCTCACCTTTTGCTCCGTGCAGCTGCCAAGCAATCTGCACGCAGCGTGGCCAATTGTCTGCATCGCTTAAAGGAGCATTATAATTTTTAGGTAATCCGGTGGTCTCGGTATCGTAAATTAAATACATAAAATCTTTGCTGAGAAGGTGGTGAATTTCAGAGTTTGAAATTAGTGAAAGCTGCTAAGAATGGAAAGACAAAAAATGGAAAAAGTTTCCAGGTGAACAAGTATTGAAGTTAGGAAGTGTTTAGGTTATGAAGTTAGCTGATTGCAGTTAAACCTGTTACAGAAATATTTTCAGAAATATCGGCCATTTTAAATATCCGACATATGGCTCAATGATAATGGCTTTTCCAAGGAATGTCTGGTATTGGTGAATCAAATCCTGTAAGGAATATATTATGGTAACTTTCCCTATGGCAGAGCAACCAAGCCCTTTAAGGGTGATATCATTTCACCAACTGATAAAAACCTAAAAACTAATCAATCAAATCGAATTGCCTTAATAGGTTTCATGCGGGCTATGAACCAAACTGGAAGAAAGAGCGAAATCAAAACCACAACTAAAACCAGTACATTCAAACCTAGTATCATTTTAAAATCCCAAAGAATGGGAACAGCACTCATATAATAATTTTCTTGATCTAGCGGAATCAGATGAAAATAATACTGTAAGGCAGCGGCTCCGATTGCCACTAAATTTCCATACAGTAGGCCTTTGAAAGTCAATCTCAATCCACTCATTAAAAAAATATTTCTGATCAATTTATTTTTAGCACCCATTGATTTCAGCATGCCTATCATAGGAGTTCTTTCCATAGTGAGGATAAAAATTACAGCTACCATATTGAAGCAGGCTACGAACAAAATCAGCGCTAAAAATAATTGAACATTTTGATTGAGTAATTCCAGCCATTCAAAATATTGAGGATATTTTTGACTTGTGAGATTCACAAATTGATCTGCATCTACCTTATCAAAAACAATGGATTCTGCTTCCTCTTCATCAATATTATCTTTTAGAAAAACCTCAAAACTTCCTACTTGATCTGCACCCCAATCATTTAACCTTTGAATCAATCTGATGTCTCCTATAATCATTCGTTCATCAAAATCTTCCAAGCCTGTTTCATAAATTCCAACGATTTCCAACTGACGGTATCTAGGTGGGTTTTGTACAAAATACATGATAACTTTCTGGTCCATTTCTAGCATTAGTAATTGAGCCAACTCTTTACTGATTATGATTTCAGTGCTGTAATCCTCAGAATTGACATTTGGAAATCGTCCTTCAATTAAATTAGATGCAAAATTTGCAGTATCGTAATCTGCTCCTATACCTTTAATCACCACACCTTCTACTGCTTCTTCGGTTTTCAACAAGCCCGCCTTGTAGGCAACACCTTGGACATGTTTAATAAAATCTAAGTCCTTATGATGCTGGAAAAAATCTGTTTCTGTAGAAATTGGAGATTCATCAAAAGAATTACTGAGGGTATATTTCGTTACCTGCATATGCCCAGCAAAACTGAATACTTTATCTTTGATGGTCTTCTGAAATCCGCCTAAAATCAAAAGAGCGACCAACATAATAGCCAAGCCAATTGCAATACTGCTAATGGCTATTTTATAAATACTGCCGGAAAATTGTCCGGTTTTAGAATTAATCGTACGTTTCGCTATAAAATCAGGTAGATTCAAGAATTAACTTTATTTTTGATTTATGATAAGAACTGCAAATTACAATTTCATTGGCAAACTCATTCCGCTTTGCGGTCTATTTTTTATGATTTTGGTAAATGCTTGTGTGGCTCAGCGAAATACACCCATACCCGCTGCATATCAAACTGAGGAATACCTTCCCTTCTTGAAAGGTAAATCCGTAGGAATGGTAGTGAATCAAACTTCAACAATTGGTCAAACCCATTTGGTGGATACCCTGAGATCTCATGAAGTAGATATTATAAAAGTTTTTGCGCCAGAACACGGATTTAGAGGCGAGGCTGACGCTGGAGCAACTGTAAAATCAGGAATTGATGAAAAAACAGGTTTGCCTATTATTTCTCTTTACGGAAAAAACAAAAAACCTACTAATGAGCAATTGAAAGATTTGGATGTTGTGATTTTTGACATTCAGGACGTGGGCGCCAGATTTTATACTTACATCAGCACCATGCATTATGTGATGGAAGCTTGTGCTGAAAATAATCTTCCATTGTTGATTTTAGACCGCCCCAATCCGAATGGAATGTATGTTGATGGGCCTATTTTGGAAATGGAACATCAATCATTCGTAGGCATGCATCCAATTCCTATTTTGCATGGCTTAACGGTAGCTGAACTGGCACAAATGATCAATGGAGAAAAATGGCTAAAAAATGGACTGCAATGCGAACTAAAAATTATTCAAAATAAAAATTACGATCATCAAGTTCATTATTCTTTACCTATCAAACCTTCTCCGAATTTACCGAATGATTTAAGCATTGCTCTTTATCCGTCCTTATGTTTGTTTGAAGGAACTATCATCAGTGTCGGCAGAGGAACCGAAAAACCATTTCAGCAAATAGGACATCCTTCTTTAACAGGATTTGAACATACTTTCACTCCCGAAAGCATGCCTGGAAGCAGTGTACACCCCCCACTTGAAAATGAAAAATGTTATGGAATTGATTTTGAGTCTAAAGATTTTGAAGATGGAATTTCGCTTAAATATCTAATAGACTTTTACAAAGCATTTCCTGATAAGGATAAATATTTCAATAATTTCTTACCCAAATTAGCGGGAACAGAATCATTACTCCAACAAATAGAAGCAGGTTTTTCAGAAGAAGAGATCAAAATGAGCTGGCAAGTGGGGCTTGAAGGATATAAAAAGATGCGGGAAGTTTATTTGCTCTATAAAGATTAGGTCAGTACTGTAGGTCAGACCGGAAATGGAAAAAATTGTTCGTTAGAAGTTTGAAGATATAAGCTAGAAGTTTGTCTTGTCTCGACTCTAGATTCTAGATTTTCTCACAAAAACATGACATTTATCATATTCCCTCCTTATTAATCTCAGTGCGAATCAATCTCAATTGTGCGAATTTTGTAAAAAACAATTGGGAAGATGGAAGCTAAAGCAATTCAAAATCACGGAGGACAAGGGCAGCCCAATGACTGGGTTTCAGCCCGATCATTTTATACTTGTAAGAACGGAATTTGCAACAGTTGCCTAGCTAAACATGAAGAGAAGGCTCAACTAGTTTTACCACTTTCTAAATTAATTGAAAAGGACTTTGAAATAGACTTAGGGAATTTCTTAAGGAGTTTAGCGAAATTTGATCGTCCTGTTCTATTTTACCACCGCAACCAGCCCATTAAAGAACAAGCACTTATTAAATTCACCGGACACGAAAACTTTGAAAATTCCTTTAAGGTTATAAAGCCCTTTTTGCCTAAAACCATTATTCCTGCAACTATTATTTCGCCATATGCCCTTAGTAAAAACAATCGATTGAAAGAGCAAAAGTTAGTTAATTTGACTAAAAGATTCTTTGAGCCTTTAGGTTTTATCAAATTACACCTTCATTCTGTAGCCGATTATCATGAATATGCACTTAGTGAAAAAATTGGTTTACTAATGATGCCTTTGAAAGATCTACCAGATTATGTTCAATATGTGCAGCATTCTGAAGATATACAAAAAGTGATTCCAGCTATTTTTCAGCCTTAAGTAGAAGTATTAATATAATCAATATTTCGCATCAATCCGCTGTATTTGGTTCGCTTAACCGCAGATTTCCTAAAGATTTCATTAAAAACTTCATTGGTCATTTCTTCCCAGTCTTTTTTATCCATTTCTTTTAATAAAGAATGAGGTTTGAAAGCTTCCTCTTGGTGGGGTTTGGAAAAGCGGTTCCAAGGGCAAACATCCTGACAAATATCGCAACCGAAAACCCAGTTTTCCATTTTATCGGAAAACTCTGTGGGTAAATCTTCTTTCAGTTCGATGGTCAAATAAGAAATACATTTCGAGGCATCTACTATTCCATCACCCACTATAGCATCAGTCGGACAAGCATCTATGCATTTGGTGCAAGTTCCACAATAATCTTTCATTGGGCCGTCTTCTTCCAGCTCCAAATCAATGATTAATTCCGCCAAGAAGTAGAAACTTCCCCTTTGCTTGTTGAGCAGTAAACTGTTTTTCCCCAGCCAGCCCAATCCGCTTTTGGCTGCCCATTGTCTTTCCATCACAGGTGCAGAATCCACAAAAACTCTTCCCTCCACCTCTCCTATTTCTTCATGGATGCGGGACATGAAATCTTGAAGCTTATCTTTGATTACGAAATGGTAATCTTTGCCATAAGCGTATTTGGCAATTTTGTAGGAATCACTTTTGGCTAAATCTTGCTCGGGATAATAATTGTACATTAAAGAAACCACTGATTTAGCACCTTCAACCAGTTTGGTAGGATCAAGCCGCTTATCAAAATGGTTTTCCATATAATGCATTTTCCCATGGAATCCCTTATTGAGCCAATCTTCCAATTTTGGTGCTTCCTCTTCTAGAAATCGAGCTTTAGACACACCACAAAAATCAAAGCCCAAATCGGAGGCAATGGATTTGATGAGTTTGGTATTTTTTTCTTTCGACAAAGACATCAATCAAACAAAGTCCCTAATCTGCCAGGAGGCACAGTTCCTAAATGTTTATAAGCCAATTCCGTAGCTTGTCTTCCTCTAGCAGTTCTTTTTAAATACCCTTCCTTTATCAAAAAAGGCTCGTAAACTTCCTCTATAGTATCAGCTTCTTCACCAACTGCCGTAGCGATAGTTCCCAAGCCAACAGGGCCACCATTAAATTTTTCAATAATAGTGGTCAGGATTCGATTATCCATTTCATCTAAACCGTGCTGATCTACATCCAGTGCATTCAAGGCAAATTCAGCTATTTCTTTTGTGATGGTTCCATTGCCTTTTATTTCGGCAAAATCACGAGTTCTTCTTAAAAGTGTATTGGAAATTCTTGGAGTTCCTCTACTTCTTCTGGCAATTTCAAAAGCGGCATCTTCTTCTAAAGGAGTATTCAAGATAGCGGCTGAACGTTTAATGATTTTCTTCAACAATTCAGCATCATAATATTCCAAACGGGCATTTATTCCGAAACGAGCTCTTAATGGAGAAGTCAGCAAACCTGATCGTGTGGTAGCACCAATTAAAGTAAATGGACTTAAACTGATTTGCACAGAGCGTGCATTAGGCCCGCTATCCAACATAATATCAATGCGAAAATCTTCCATAGCAGAATAAAGATATTCTTCAACTACTGCATTAAGTCTGTGGATTTCATCTATAAATAAAACATCTCCCTCTTCCAGATTGGTTAATAAACCGGCTAAATCACCAGGTTTATCCAAAACAGGACCAGAAGTGACCTTTAAACTAGAACCTAGTTCATTGGCTATGATATGAGAAAGTGTAGTTTTACCTAAACCTGGAGGGCCATGCAATAATACATGATCCAAAGGTTCTGATCGTTTTTTAGCCGCCATCACAAATACCTGAATATTATCCACAGTCTTTTGCTGACCCGTAAAGTCACTAAAAGAGAGTGGACGAAGGGCTTTTTCAAACTCTTTCTCTTCGGGATTTAAATTTTCATCATCTCCTGTCAGGAAATCTTCTCTCATATCAATTGAATATTTGTGGCAAGTTAAGGCTAGTTTAGCATTTTTACTAATCAAAACCCTGCTCTGAAATCCATAAAAATAAATATTTACTTTGCAATTACCTTTTTATAAATTATCCGTAAATGAGCTTGTTACAGTACTTTCTGTAAACACAACAAAATGAAAACTACAAATCAAAACATTGCCACTCCACCCGATGAAGAACATGTGAACTGGCCTGTGGTAATAGGAATTATTACTACTATGATCATCATAGTCCTGGTCTTAAATTTCGCTTAATTTCCAAAAAGGTGGCGTGTAATCAGCCACCTTTTTTATTTCCTAAATAATCCAATCATTCAAGACAATCACCCGTTCAATCTTTTAAAGAAACAATATTTATTAATTTGATATGGAGAAAAGGGAAGGATTTATCCATCAAGAAAATAGTTTTTTAGGTCGGCATCAAAATTACTTAGCGGAATTTGTTTATGGTGGAATTGATGGTAGCATTACCACTTTTGCTGTAGTAGCCGGAGCGGTTGGTGCTGGATTAGACAATTCCATTATCATAATCTTAGGCTTCGCAAACCTCTTTGCAGATGGTTTTTCTATGTCAATTGGTGCGTATATGTCTGCAAAATCTGAAAAGCAAAACTTCCACAAACAAAAAGCTATAGAATATTGGGAAGTAGATAATATGCCGGAGACTGAACGAGATGAAATCAAAGATATCTATAGAAAAAAAGGATTCGAAGAACCCTTATTAAGCCAAGTTGTTGCTGTGATTACAAAAGACAAAGACCGTTGGGTGGATGTTATGATGAAAGATGAGCTGGGATTAATTGAAGATGATAAGTCCCCATTTCAAACAGGACTATATACTTTTATTTCTTTTTTGGTAGTAGGGTTGATCCCTTTATTAGTTTTTGTGGCAGAATACCTAAACATCGATATTTCTCAAAAATTTCTTTGGGCAAGTATTTTAACAGGAATTGGTTTTGTTATCATTGGTTTTCTAAAATCAAAAGTGACCAATAATTCTGTTATAAAAGGTATTACAGAAACATTGCTTTTAGGTGGACTAGCTGCACTGGTAGCTTACTTTGTAGGAGATTTTTTAGAACAAATAATTAAATAAAATGAAGCACATAAGTGAATTACATGACAGTAACAAAGGTGTATCAGCCAAACAAATTTTCAAAGGAAGTTTGGGAGGTAATGCAACTGCAATTCAATTATTGAGGAATCAATCATTAAAAGAACATAGCTCTAAATCAGATGCCCTTTTAGTCTGCATTGAAGGAAAAGTGATTTATGAAGATGAAGAAGATAATGAATATGAACTTTATCCCGGAGATTATATCGATATAAAAGCAGATATAAAACATTGGCTAGATTCACCCATGAATAGCCAACTCCTTTTGATAAAATAATCTAAAAAAGTAGATTAAATAAAACTATCTCCTTTTTCTGTTTTCACTGAATTCACAATTTCTTTAATCTCCTTTTCAGCATTTTTCTTGCAAATCAGAAGAACTCCATCTTGCTCTGCAACCAAAAAATCATGCAAATCCTGAACGACTACTAAATCTAATTTATCAGTAGTCACAATATTTCCAGTAGAATTAAAACTCATCACATTTTTTGGTGAAGCATTATTTTGATTGTCTGTTTCCCTTATTTCGTGCAAACTTTCCCAATTTCCTAAATCAGACCAGCCAATATCAGTCAATAGCACAAAAACATTTTCTGCTTTTTCCATAATCCCGATATCAATGGAAACATTGACACATTGCGTATAAGCTTTATTCACAAATAAGCTTTCATTGGTACCAAAGTACTGTGATTCTCCGTCTGCAAAAACTTCTGCCAAATCAGGAAGATACGATTCAAATGCTTTAATTATACTTTTAGCTGACCAAATGAAAATCCCAGCATTCCATACAAAATCACCACTTTCAATAAATTTCTGTGCCAAGCCTATTTCAGGTTTTTCAGTAAAGGTTTTTACTTTTTTGATAGTAGCGGAATCTGGAATATATTGAATATATCCATAACCAGTCTCTGGTCTATTAGGATGCATACCCAACGTAATCAATTGATCATTTTTAGAAGCGCTATCTAACGCAACGGCAACAGACTGATGAAAAATATCTTCCTTTAAAATCAAATGATCCGCTGGTGCTATTACCATTGAGGCGTTGGGGTTTTTGCTTGCAATCTTATATGCTGCGTAGGCAATACAGGGTGCGGTATTTCTTTTATAAGGTTCTAATAATAGTTGTTGACTGCCAAGCCCTTCAATCTGCTCATGAATTAAATCTTCATATTCTTTATTGGTAACTATATAAATATTCTCCTTTGGGAATTTTACTAAAAATCTTTCATAAGTCATTTGAAGTAATGTTTTCCCTACTCCTAATAAATCATGGAATTGTTTGGGCTTTTTAGAAGTACTCACTGGCCAAAGACGAGTTCCTGTTCCTCCAGCCATAATAATAACAAAATGATTTTGATTCATAAATTTAGTAGTTCCGAGCAAATTGAAAAATTACCCAAATAAAAAAGTCGATTTACACTGATTGAAGTTGCTAATCTACACTTTAACGCCCCCTTCATTATAAATGTTCTTTACGAAAATTTCGAGTTCAAAATTGCAAAATAATATCTACAATGGAAAACTAATATCAGATTCCAAAACTGCATTAAAATGCCTTATTAATTGTACCGTTGGAGCGTATGAAAAATATTTAAGACAAAATTGATGATATTCTTACACCAAGGCAATATTTAATAAAGATATTAAGGCAATCTTTTTAATATTTTTTACTAAATTCAAAGTATCTCATGAATAGGGATTAAATTTGACATGAGAATAAATAAGTTATTAATTAAGCAATTGGTGCTAAAGAAATGATAGAAGAGCAAGAAGCTACTTTAAAAGAGAAATTAAAAGAGGTATTTGGTTATAATCAATTCAGGGGAAATCAGGAATTGATTATGCAAAATCTTATAAATGGCAAGAATACATTCGTGATTATGCCAACAGGGGCAGGAAAATCACTTTGCTACCAACTACCTGCGCTTTCGCAAGAAGGAACAGCCTTGGTTGTATCTCCTTTGATTGCGTTAATGAAAAATCAAGTAGATACATTAGTTGCCCTAGGTGTTAATGCGGCATTTTTAAATTCTACATTAACAAAAACAGAAATTAAAAGAGTGAAAAAAGAAGTCATGAGTGGAAACTTGAAACTTCTTTATGTAGCTCCTGAATCTCTTACTAAGGAGGAAAATGTAGAATTTCTAAAGCAAGCAAATATTTCATTCGCTGCAATAGACGAAGCGCATTGTATTTCTGAGTGGGGACATGATTTCCGTCCAGAATACAGGAGAATTAAATCTATTCTTCAGCAGATTTCCAATATTCCAATTATAGCTTTAACAGCTACTGCTACCCCAAAAGTGCAGTTGGATATTCAGAAAAACCTGAATATGGAAGAAGCTAATGTTTTTAAATCTTCTTTTAATAGGGAAAACCTATATTATGAGGTTAGACCAAAGAATCAAGCTAAAAAACAACTCATCAGATTCTTAAATGAAAGAAAAGGAAAATGTGGTGTAATATATTGTTTAAGCAGAAAAAAGGTTGAAGAAATTGCTGAATTCTTGAATGTAAATGGGTTCAATGCTGCTCCTTACCATGCTGGCTTAGAAAGTGCAACTCGAATGAAAAATCAGGATGATTTCTTAAACGAGGATATAGACATTATTGTGGCTACCATAGCTTTTGGAATGGGAATCGACAAGCCTGATGTTAGATTTGTAATTCATTATGACACCCCAAAATCGGTGGAAGGCTATTACCAAGAGACAGGAAGAGCAGGAAGAGATGGACTTGTAGGTGATTGCTTAATGTTTTATAGTTATAATGACATTCTGAAACTTGAGAAATTCAATAAAGACAAGCCCGTAACAGAGAAAGAAAACGCAAAACTGCTTTTAGAAGAAATGTCTTCTTATGCGGAATCATCTGTGTGCAGGAGAAAGCAATTACTTCATTATTTCGGGGAAGAATTTGCCGATTACTGTGGGAAATGTGATAACTGCAAACATCCAAAAGAAAAATTTGAAGCAAAGGATGAAATGCTCATAGCCTTAAAAACTGTGAAATTAACCAAACAAAGATTTGGCATCAATCACCTAGTAAATGTAATAAGGGGCTCAAAAGATCAATATGTAACCAGCTATGACCATAATAAACTTGAAGTTCATGGCGTGGGAGCAGATCAAGATGTTGAGTTTTGGAAATCTGTCATCAGGCAAACCATGCTTTACGGATATTTAGAAAAAGATATTGAGAATATTGGCGTTCTGAAAATCAATAAAGCGGGTGAAGATTTCATAAAGAAACCGACCGATATTCAATTCACAGTAAATCATGTTTATACGGATGATGGTGATGAAGATCATATTGAAAAAGACACTGTTTCGGCAAACGCATTTGATGAAACGCTCTATACGCAGCTTAAAGCATTAAGAAAAAAGGTCGCGAAATCGAAAAATCTTCCGCCTTATGTGATTTTCCAAGATCCTTCATTAGAGGAAATGGCCACTACTTATCCAACTACGGACGAGGAAATGGCTGCTGTTAATGGAGTTGGTTTAGGAAAAGTCAAAAAGTTTGGAAAGCCATTTATGGAGTTGATTAAGGAATATGTTGATGAGAATGATATCATTACGGCAGCAGATGTCATGGTGAAATCATCTGTCAACAAATCCAAGATGAAGATTTTCATCATTCAGCAAGTGGATAAAAAAATGGATCTTGAAGAAATAGCTGAAATGAAGGATATTTCTTTTGAGGAACTTATAGATGAAATAGAACATATTTGCTACTCAGGCACTAGATTAAATTTAAATTACTATTTAAATCAAATCATTGATGATGATAAGCAAGAAGAAATAATGGAATATTTCCTTTCCGCAGAATCTGATAGCATAGACGATGCGATGGATGAATTCGATGAAGAGTTCAGCGAAGAAGATTTAAGACTTATGCGCATTAAGTTTTTATCCACTTATGCAAACTAATTCCCATGACCGCTATATTTGCGGTCATTTTTTTCATTAATTTTACTTGACAAACTCCATTTTCAAATTGAAAATGAGCAAAATTGAACTATTTAGATGAATATATTAATATTAGGCTCTGGTGGAAGAGAGTACGTTTTTACAGAAAAAATAGCTGCTAGTTCTGAATGCAAACAGCTTTTTGTTGCACCTGGAAATGCTGGAACATCTCAGATTGCTGAAAATATAAATCTATCTCCTACCGACTTTGAAGGGATTGCTGATTTCAGCGTAAAAAATAATATTGAAATGATCGTGGTGGGACCAGAGGCACCGCTTGTTGAAGGAATAAGAGATTATTTTGAAGCTGATGACAAATTAAATCAAATACAAATCATTGGGCCTGGAAAAGCCGGAGCAGAATTAGAAGGTAGTAAAGAATTCGCTAAAAGCTTTATGCAGAAGCATAATATCCCTACAGCTGCATATTCTACTTTCAGTAAAGCTACTTTGTCTGAAGGAATCTCCTATTTACAAACCTTAAACCCTCCATATGTTTTAAAAGCGGATGGATTAGCAGGCGGAAAAGGAGTAGTTATTTGTGAGAATTTGCAAACTGCCGAACAAAATCTTACAGAAATGCTGAAAGATGAAAAATTCGGGGCTGCAAGTGAAAAGGTAGTCATAGAAGAATTTTTATCTGGAATAGAACTATCGGTTTTTGTTTTAACAGATGGTGAAAACTATAAAATTTTACCTGCAGCTAAAGATTATAAAAGAATTGGAGAAGGTGATACTGGTCTAAATACTGGCGGTATGGGTGCAGTTTCCCCAGTGAAATTTGCAGATGCTACTTTCATGGAAAAAGTCGAATCCAAAATCATCAAACCTACTGTTGAAGGGTTAAAGAAGGATAAAATCGACTATCAGGGCTTTATTTTCATTGGCTTGATGAATGTTGGAGGCGAACCTTATGTTATTGAGTATAATGTAAGAATGGGAGATCCTGAAACACAGGTGGTTTTACCAAGATTAAAGAGTGATTTACTCTCTATTTTCAAAAGTATGAAAACCAAAAGTCTTAAAAATGAAGAGTTTGCAATAAGCGATCAAACTGCTGCTACTATTGTTTTAGTGGCGGGGGGCTATCCTGAAAGTTATGAAAAAGGAAAAGTAATAAAAGGCTTAAATGATGTGGAGAATGCAAAAGTATTTCATGCAGGAACCACTCATAAAGATAAGGAAGTAGTAACAGCTGGCGGAAGAGTTTTAGCCATTACTGGAATAGGGAATGATTTAAAAACGGCTTTAAAAAATGCCTATGCAGGCGCTAATAAAGTTTGCTGGGACGATATATATTACAGAAAAGATATTGGCCAGGACTTATTGGCTTTAGATGGTCAATGACCAAATTTTAATTGAATAAAATGTATTCGGATGAATATTCCTCTATTTTTCTTTTGAGGATTTGGTATTCATTTCGATCAAATGTAGAATGCTGTATAGAAATACAGCCTAAATAAATATACTATGGGATGCTCATCATGCGGAACTAAAAATAAAGAAGGCTCCACACCAACGGGATGCCAAAATAATGGGGGATGCAGCACAGGCGGATGCAATAAAATGAATTCCTTCGACTGGCTATCCAATATGGACTTCCCTAATTACGATAATTTCGATATAGTTGAAATTAAGTTTAAAGGTGGAAGAAAAGAATTTTTTAGGAATATACACAACCTAGATCTAGTTACGGGAGATGCGGTCGTAGTCGATGTACCTAATGGTCATCATATAGGGTATGTTTCTATGCAGGGCGAATTAGTTCGCTTACAAATGCAAAAGAAAAAAATTAAAAATGATGACGAAATAAAAGCAGTTTATCGAGTTGCAACTGATAAAGATCTGGAAAAATGGCATGAGGTACAAAACAGAGAGATGCCTACTATGTATCGTGCTAGGGAAGTAATTCAAGAGTTTAAATTAAAAATGAAACTCTCTGACGTTGAATTTCAAGCAGACAACTCAAAAGCAACTTTCTATTATTCAGCTGAAGAAAGAGTCGATTTTCGAGAATTAATAAAAAAACTTGCAGGAGAATTTAAAATTAGAGTTGAAATGCGCCAAATCTCTCTTCGACAAGAGGCGGGAAGAATTGGAGGGATTGGAAGTTGTGGAAGAGAATTATGCTGCAGCACTTGGCTAACTGATTTTAAAAGTGTTTCTACAAGCGCAGCACGCTATCAGAACTTATCATTGAATCCCAGCAAGCTTTCAGGTCAATGTGGGAGATTAAAGTGTTGCTTAAACTACGAGTTAGATACTTATATGGAAGCATTAAGTGGCATTCCAGAAGTTGAAAAACCAATTCAAACCAAAAGAGGGAGCCTGACTTTACAAAAAACAGATATTTTTCGTAAAATCATGTGGTTTAGTTATTCAGAGGATAACATTTGGCACCCAGTAAAAGTGGATAGAGTAGCTGAAATAATTGCTTTAAATAAGCAAGGTGAAAAGCCTGATACTTTGATGGAGGATATTCTTGAAATTGAAGAAGCAGTTCAGATAAACAGTGATCTAATCAAGTTAGACCGTAAGTTTTCTAAGCCCAAAAAGAAAAAGAAAAAAGGAGCAAAATTTAATCCAAACAAAGTAAAGGTTGAGAAAACACCAAATCCTATTGCAAAGGATAAGCCTCAAGGCAATGCTAAAAAGCATAGACCAAAAAAAAGGTTTAACAAAAACAAGAACAAACCTAACAACAAGAAAGATTAATGAGGACATTATATAGTATACTTTTTTTGGCTTTGATTTCTTTCTCTTGCACTGAGGATAGATATTATGAAGATAATCATGATTTTAAAGATAGAATTTGGAATATGGAAGAAACTGCGGAATTCAGTTTTGAAATTGACAGCGTTGAACTTCCTTATCAAATCAAATTGAATGTCAGGAATACAATGAATTATCCTTTTAGAAACCTATATGTAAATTATCATTTGAGTGATTCTATTAATTCTATTGAAGATAAATTATTGAACCTACAACTATTTGAAGGCAAAACAGGGAAACCTTATGGCGACAATCAAAGTGATATTTATTCGCATCAATTGGTACTTCAAGATTCAGTTTATTTTCCTGAAAAAGGAAAATATAAAATAGAATTAAAACAATACATGCGTGAAAAAGAATTAGAAGGGATGGTTTCTGTAGGAATTAGGATAGAGCAATTGAGATAAAAAGGAGCAGTAAAGTGCTTTTAACCGTAGCATTAGCCTTTTTGAAATTTATAAGAATCATACTCTTTCAAAATTCGAGATGCGATTTCATATTCACTTGACCTATTTATAAAAGCAGGATCAAGATCTAAATATTGAATAAAATCATTTAAATCATCTCCTTTTAAACCAGTTAACTCCTTTACAATTTCAGGGTTAAATTTTTTGTTATTAGCAATCGTATTTCCCTTATTCGCTGCAACTTGATAATATTTCAACTTATTTTTGTGAGATTTACTAAGTTTTTTAGTGATAAATGAAATGGGTTTATTTATTGCATAACCTACAGAATTGGTATAATTAGGGTCGTAATTTTTAGGGATTTTGCCCTTTGGCTTAGTTGGCATCAGGCCATCAATCTTCATTGAGTTATCTTGAATTTCTTCCATTGCAAGTATTTTCCTTCTAAAAGCTGATTCGGTTTCAGGTAGATTGGTTACCCGAATCTCATCAAGTTGAATAACAGCAGGATTTAAATTGATTTTTAAGAATGTCTGATTAGTTACAATAAATTGCTTAGTATTAAAATTTACATTTGAAACTACCAATGTATCTCCTTTTTTCGCTACTATTTGAAATCGACCAGTTTCATCTGTAATAGCCATTCTATTTGCCGAAGTATTAACAATATGAGCACCTTCAATTGCTAAACTATCTGAATTAGAAGTAACTTCCCCTTCTAACTCTTGCGCTTGAACAAAGAAGGCAATTGAAAACAGTAAAATAAATAATAAAATTGTTCTCATATACTTATCAACGTAAAGTGATAAAAAAATAGTATTATTTGGAAGTAAATATATCTACAACAAAGCACTTTTCTGAACAGGATAATCTACTCATATGATCGATCTAATAGTCTTTTATCAATACTTTTAGTCGTCTTAGCACCTAATTCCCTTAAGATTTCAGTTCTTCTAATTAAATTCCCTTTACCATCATAAAGTTTTTTCATGGCATCGGAATAGCTATTTTGAGTAGTTTTCAAGTTATTTCCAATCTTCAATAAATCATCAGTAAAATTGGTGAATTTGTCATACAATGCCCCCGCCTGCGTAGCAATTTCAATTGCATTTTTATTTTGCAAATCCTGTTTCCAGATATATGAAATCGTTCTTAAAGTTGCCATCAAAGTCGTAGTGGATACCAAGACAATATTTTTGTCCAATGCCTTTTCATAAAGATTATGATCTTCCTTTAGCGCAATGGTTAATGCAGGTTCATTAGCAATAAACATTAGCACATAATCTGGTTGATTGATATCATAAAGATTTTGATAATTCTTATCCCCTAAAATCTTTATATGTGAATACATACTATCCAAATGATTTTTCAAAAACCTAGACTGTTTCACATCATCATCAGCATCAAAATAGTTACTGTATGCAGTTAAAGATACTTTAGAATCTAGCACTAAATATTTATTATCAGGCATTCTTATGATATAATCTAGTCTCTGATTATCTCCTTCTTCATTTTTATAATTTTTCTCCTTTTCATAGTGCACACCTTTTTGCAAGCCCACTTTTTCTAAAATTGCTTCCAATTGCATTTCCCCCCAATTTCCTTGCGATTTGGAGTCGCCTTTTAATGCTCGAGTTAAGTTTTCGGCTTCTTTGGTTATTTGGAGATTTAGTTCTTTCAGAGAAGTAATCTGTTCTTTTAAAGCACTGTTCCAAATCAAATTTTCTTTATTGCTTTTCTCTACTTTTTCTTCAAACTTGTCAATCTTCTCGCGTAATGGAATAAGTAACTCACCAATATTGGTCTTATTTTGATCAGTAAATTTTTTACTTTTTTCTTCAAAAATTTCTTGAGCTAAATTCTTAAACTCATTCTTAAACTGTTGTTGTAATTCCGCTAACTCTGATTTATGCTCTTCCAATTTAATTTTCAAATTTTTGTAGTCTGATTCAACGGTAGACAATTGTCTATTTAGTTGCACATTCTTTTCCCTCTCTTGAGAATGCGCCTTTTTCTCATTACTTAATTCAGAACTAAGGTTTTCTTTCTGACTTTTGACAACGCTTAGCTCTCTTAAAATTTCTTGTCTTTCTTCTTTCAAACCTTCAATTTCTCCCCCATCTCTATTTTGAGATTTAAGAATAAAATAAGCCAGAATTACCCCAAGCGCCAAACCAACTATGACTGCTATAATTTCCATTATGCTATTATTACTTTTATTGTTAAATAGTTCAAAATTAAAGATTAGAAAGAACAGATTATGTACAAATACAAAATATAAACTTCAAAAATTAAGTCAAAAAAAAAGCCGGAAGAACCGGCTTTTTCATATTATTATGATATTATAATCTAATTCAATACAAATCTGATAGGAATTACCCTCTGAGAACGAACCGCTCGACCTCTTTGTCTACCTGGAGTCCATTTTGGAGAGTTTTTCACAACTTCAACTGCAACCTCATCACATCCTCCACCAATACCTTTTACAGCAGTTACATCTGTTAATGATCCATCTTTCTCAATTACGAACTGAACATAAACAACACCTTCTATTCCCATACGCTGAGCTTGACGAGGATATTTATCTGATAATTGATTTGCTACATAATCGTAAAAAGCTTGTATTCCTCCTGAAGGTTCAGCTTGTTGCTCTACAATTTGGAAAACCTTATCTACCTCCTCTTCAGCTTCTTCTTCGAAAACCATATCTTCAATGGCATCATCTTCTGTCATGTCCATATCTAGATCTAGTTCAATTTCCTCCTCAATCTCTTCTTCATCAGGAATTTCGATGATTTCAGGAAGTTTAATTTTTGGTGGCGGTGGAGGTGGCTGCTCCGTTGGCGGAATTTCCATTATTTCCTCCATGTCATCAGTAACTGAACCTAAATCCATTGCCGGTCCGTCATCATAAAATTTGTATTCAAAAGCAAAAAACACCAAAGAAATAGAAACAACTAGACCAATATTTAGGAATAGCGTTGACTTTTTATCAATGTCCGCTTTCGGATTCTTTTTAAGTTCCATAATTAAAGCATCGTTTAGATAGTAAAACTATTATTTAATAGATAAAATTCAAATTATCTATGCAATCTTTTACAGTTTTTACAAGATTAAATTTTATAAATCAAATAAAATACAAACCATCCTGCAAAAACTCCAAGTGAATTAGCCAGAATATCAGCAAATTCTAAGCCTCTGTCAGGAATTAATGTTTGAATTAATTCAATTGCCAATCCATACGTAAAACTAATGCCAATTGCGAGCAATGCAGCATTGTAACGAATGAACAGAAAGGTATATTGCTTGGAGAAGCCTAGTATCAACAAAAAACACAGGATGCCAAAAACACCAAAATGCGCAATTTTATCAAAGTTTAGAAAATCCCAAACATTGGTTAAAGGCATTGATTCACCAGGTGTTAAGCCTAGCAGCATAATGAGCAAAAACCAGATAATCCCAAACAGATTATACCTGAGAAACATACTTATTCCCCTATCAATTCTTTGTAGTCCTCTGCAGATAATAAATTGTCTACAGACGATGGGTCAGCCAATTTCACTTTGATCATCCATCCTTTTTCGTAAGGATCTTCATTCACTGACTCAGGAGCATCTTCCAACTTTTCATTAAACTCCAATACAGTTCCCCCTACCGGCATAAATAAGTCAGATACAGTTTTTACAGCTTCAACAGTTCCAAAAACTTCCCCTTCTTCAATTTCCTCGTCTACTGTCTCTACTTCAACATAAACAATATCACCTAGTTCGCGCTGAGCAAAGTCGGTAATTCCGATATAGGCGTTTTCACCTTCTACCCTCACCCATTCGTGATCTTTGGTGTATTTTAAATTCTCAGGAATATTCATATGTATATAATTGTTTTTAAGTTGTCATATGGCATCTTTGATTAAAATTCATATTCGATTGGTGTCAATATCAAATTTGAATTTTAATGTCAATTGCATGTGTTATTTATTTTTAATATGGCTACTATTTAATAATTATCCAAAATTACACTCTTTTTTTGGATGCAAAAATAATTATTGCAATCCGAACCTAATTTGTACTCCAAAGGCTGTATTTGTAGTAGGAAAGGAGTTTTGAACTCTTGGTTCGTTGAAATTTCTTTGATAATAAAAATTTAGATTGAGTCGATCACTAACAGTGTAGTTAACTGTAGGACGTAGTTGGAAATTAATAGTTCCATCCACTAAAACATTTCGTCCATCATCTAACGTTCTTTGGACTACTTCCGTATCTCTCACAGTAATACTAAGCTGCATGGTTAAATCATTATCAAGTGAAACCGTTCGCCCATTAACTTTAAAAGGTAAAGTAAAATTTGGGTCAGTAAATCCAATATCAATCACTACATCATTACTTTTTTGATCGGTTATTTGGGAGGTTTCAGTACCTAATGCCACATTCCTCTCTTTTTTATATTCAAATTTCGCTGTTAATCTACCTGAACTTCTCAAACTGACACCAACCAAAGGAGAAAAACGTTCAGAAACTAATACTTGCCCAATTGTATAAACAGGTAAAAAGAATCCACTGTCAGATACTACAGAAGGTAAAGGATACTGCTCAATATTATTGCTAAGATTTAATTGACTTTCAGCACTGTAAACTGCATTATTGATGTAGTTGTTAAAGGTTAAAGTCGATACATATGCATGACTTAAACTTACACTAGGAAAAACATCCTTGATTGCTTTAATATTTGTCAAACCAGTATAGTCAATTCTCCAATTAGGTAAAGGTAATTTTGGAAAAGGATTAGTTGATATTTCCGCTGATGAGGTACCGGAATAAGCAGCAAGAAATGCGGGAATCAAAACATCTTGATGGTTTATTTGGTACTCTCCAATGTTACTATTATTAGCTAACAGTCTTTGCCGGATTCCTTCTCTGTTCTCCCTTACTTCTTCAAAAAGAGGTGAAAAGGAATCATCTGTGGAGACAAAAGAGGTTTTGATCATATTGTAACTCATTACATAATTTCCGCTTCGAGATGGCGTAAGGTTAACAAAGGAATTCTGCTCATCACTAAATCTAAATAGTTCAGTATAATTTTCATTAATGGTTCTATTTACATTTAATTGAATGTTTAAATCTTTTGCAGGCTCAAGAGTAGCCTTTAAATCCAAAGTTTTTACAATAGATTGGGTATAGAAGTTGGACTGTGAATTAGATCTTGCTAACCAATCATTTTCTGCGGCAGTATATCTAATGCTAGGATCTTGACTCCCAAAAACAAATGGTAATCCTGGTGCAGTTAATGAGGAATCCAACCCAAATAAATAAGCTCTATTCCTAAAACCTGGTAATAAAGTTCCTCCCCTTTCAGAATAGCTACCAGTTACATTCTTCAATGACATTAACAATTTCAAAAAGCCTTTTACAATTGGTGCCCCTGGTTGAGCCCAGGTGGTATCTTTTTGATTTGCTCTTAGTCTTGGTGGATTATTAATTCTATTTAGAATTTTTACTTTATTGTAGAGCTTATTCATATCCAACCGAGAGTTCAATCCCCATTCATTACTATTTTGAATAAGGTGACCAAGTGTGTCAATTTGATTGAGGGAACCAGAAGTCCAGTTATAATCCACTTTATAACGTGCTTCTGCAGAAATCCAATCTGTTACAGGAAATTTGTTAAGGGGAACTTGATATCCTGTTACTACACTTTGGTCAAAATTCTTTATTCTCCCCAGATTCTGAAGATTGGTTAAAATAGAATCCCGCTTAATTTCACTATTAATTTCACCTGCGGGTTCGTCTATAATCGAAAATGCTCTTGCCGTATAGTTTACGTTCAGATTTTCAGTTAATTTCCAATCAAGATTATAATTCCTATTTAGGGTAAATGATTTTTGAAATTGTGGTTCTATCCCGTCAATTGTTAACCTATCATTTCTTAATTGAGTTTTTATATAACTTCTGTCTAGATCAGCTCTCATACTAAAAGTTGAAGGCAGTGGGTTAAAATTGATATCTTGAATTAATTTTAAATACGGAGAACTCAAAGATTTCACTTCTTTTAAAGGCGCAATACTTGTATTAGGAAAGCCGTAATTATAGCCGACAGCTCCTTTATAATTTTTAGTATCAAATTCAGCTGTTTGTAAATTGCTTCTTTGAATGTCACTATATGCATATGTGAAATCAAAATTAGATATTGCAAAAGGCAGAACCAACTTATCAGTCTGTTTCCTTTCTTTTCGAACATTAGTGAAATTTAGGCTCCTTCTCACCTCTTGATCAATGACCAATTGACGATAACCTTCTGCCTCTTCAGCAGTTTCAAAACTCTCCAAAGCCGCTGTTAGGGGAATATCTGGGTCTCTAGGATCAAAAAATGGAGTTGCAGTGAAAGTCTGATAACCTAAATACATTGGTATTTTTATTCCAGATTCTTCTTTAAAAAATTTACCCAAACTAATATTAGCGGAAACATCATACGCTTCACTGGTTTCTCTTGTTCTTTGCGCAATATTTTGCTCAATTCCTCCAAATCCAACGGTAGTATAACTTGTACCTAAAGTTATATTTGCGAAATCTGCTAATTGAGCATTTAGAGTAGCATTGGCTGCCCATCCGTTAGTTTGATCAAAATCAGTCACCCTCATTTCATTTGCCCAAATACAAATATCTTGAGGCACCGTGTTGCCTCCTTCTGGATTTCTTATTCCAATCATCATGGTTTGAACAGAACTCATATCCGGCCTACCTCTTACCGTTAAAGTGTATTTACCAGATTGCTCAGTAAATGGTAGTAAAACATTTTGATTACCTAACACACTATTTCGCCTTGCTTTCAACTCATAAAGTCGATTCATATCTAAATCAATCTCATTTTCCAAAGGCCATATTTCTCTTTGATCTGTGGATTGATATGGTGTTATTTTTAAGGGTATCTCAATTTCATAATAGTTATCATCAAAATCAGTACCTAACCTAATAAAAGCAGTTACATCATCATCGTTCGCATTTGGACTTTGGGCGTGAAGAAATAATTTAATTCTGCCATAGTTGACCAGATCAAAGTTTACATTTTTAAATGCTGCAACACCTTTACTATCTTCCAAGTCATCTACGCAAAGTTGAATAGATTTTTCATCTTGACGTACTTGGTTAGCCACAGCAGCAATATCCTGATCCCTTGTTATCCCTGGAGGCAAAACATAAGGAACTTTACCAGGGCCATTCTCAGAATTAGCTTCAATACTAACAGAGGAAATAACAAGATTTGACGGTTTTGCCTCGGGAGTTTCAATAATTCCAGTCTTTGCTAAGGTTCCATCATACTTCCTCCATTGAGAGCCTACCAATCTAAAATCAGCCATCCTTAAAACAACAGGCTGCTCAAATTGCGATAATACTGTTCTGATATAACGTATTGATTTAAAGCCATTAATATCACCTTGCGTTCTTGAAGGATTACGAACTGGAATTCGAAATAAATACCATTTCACATTCTCATTTTCGTCTGAAGCAGCTACTTCATCTACTATCAATGGATTAGTAGCAACGCTAAGGTCACTTTTATTTAATGATACTTCATATTCATAGTATTCTTCCAAGGTAGATACTGTTCTATCATTATTTAAATCTTCTGAGTCTGGATAACGACTTCCTGAAGGATTAAATGTGCCTTCGCCACTGCTTGAAGGGGTATTCCCTTCCGTATTACTGAAATTCTTATATCGCTCGATAACCGGGGCTTCTCTTTGATCAAAATCGTCTCCTAAAAAATATGTAAAATTATCAGCTGCAACATCCTGTAATATTCGATCTTTAGCTTCTTGGGAAATAGAAGCATTTGAATTGATCTCATTTACAAAGTCGCTGTAAAATTCTGCTTCTTCATCATTCCGTACCCCATCTAATCCAACATCTTGATTGGGCCTAGCATTTTGATTATTAGAAAAAACATCTGTTATTGGTGCATCAGCAGGCACCCTTCCTTCCTCAGTGATATCTACTGCTCCTAGATCATTATAATCTTCGGGTAATCCATTTTCGAAAGCTAGCTTATTATCTGGAAGTACATCCTCAGAAACACTTCCTAAATTAAAATATAGCTTCCCTCCAGTAGTATTATTAGTGGCATCTTCAGTTCCATCATCCACCACACCTCTCGGGCTATCGATGTAGGGATCCATCAACCAAAATTCGATATACTCAATATTATTCTTATCAAAATCAACTTCTGATGTTATAGGTCTTGTTATTCCGCCCCAGCTTTGAGTAGGATTCTTTAAAAACCCATCATCGGTAAGATCACTATTAAAATTATACATACCCCTCTCGGAAGGGAAATAAGCAATGTCAAAAGTTTGTAAAATATTTGTACCAATATTTCTATCTCGATTCTTATAAATCTCCTGCATTATAATTCCTCTGGCATAATGATTTTCACGAGCCTCATCGGACATAACAGCAGCATTCTGGCCGTTAGTATTGTAAATGGTTGTATTATCTATATTATACCAGGCTAATTTTGCTCTCTTTTTATTTGCGCCCCATTTTCCTTGATCCATAAATCTGTTATCTTCGGTTTCAGGTGTAGCAGCCATTTTCCAGCTAACAAAATCACTTCCCAAATTATTAACAGTAACCGATTGCTCGAAATCATCTAGGTATGCTGTTCCTTGCCCATCAACTTGACTACTTGTGGAAGGAATCAACTGCGCAAACTCACCTCTAAAAGTTAAAGTAGAAGGTGCTTTAGTATCTAAGAAAGGGAGGAAATCTACCATTTTGGTTAAAAAAGGAACTTCATCACTATAATTCAAATCTAAACCCCATTTAGTATTACTTGATGGTTCAGAACCAATGGTATAACGAGATACTCCTAGTGGTCTTTGAGTATGACGAAGCACTGTAGCGCCAATATTGATTTTATCACTGACCACATAGTCGAAACGAGTACCTATTAAAGTTTTAGATTGGAAATTGAACATATCTTCAGTTTCAAAATCAATATCTATATCTCTGCCGGAACTAAGAATCCCTTCGTTTAGAATAATCACTTTACCCAGATTATAATCTACTCTATAATCTATCCCTTCTTGCAAGGGAGTTCCCCCAGCACTAACTCTTACAGAATTCTCTGCTACATTTAATCCTGGAAGGGCGATTTCCGTGGAAGAACCACTTTCATATTGACCTTTTATAAAGAATTTATCTTTTGAAGTTAATTGTTGCGCATCGTTTTTAGTGGATTCATAAAGTGTGTTGAAAACATATTTACCTCTGAAAGTTTGTTCATCAGGGCGGAATTGCCGGCTTAAGCTATTCCCAAAAGGCTCCAGTACAGGAAAGATAATTTTACCTTCCTGTTGGTTGATCGTTAGTCCATTTATATAATCAAAATTACCATCTGGTTGAGGATCATTATTTTGATTCAAGCTATCCAAATTGAATACTCTTAGCAAGGGAATGTCTCTTAATGAGCTCTCATGCAAACTTGGGTTATCCTGACCAGTTCGGTCATCTCGATAAATTATTCTTAGCTCAAAACCATCTTGAGATACTTGATTTCCCTGAAGATTATAAATATTCTTCATCATTAAATCCCAAGTTGGCACATCTACATTGATTTTGGAAGGTCTTAAAAGTTTTAATAAAACCACTTCATCATTAGATCTACTACCATAGTTTTCGGCCATTTCACCAACTTGAAACCGTTCACCGTTATAGGTATATTCATAGGAAACAGCTAACATCTCATCATTTTGCAATTGCCTCCTCAATGAAATATATCCCAGCTCCTTATTAAAATTAAATTCTGTTGCATCTAATTTCCTTGCTACATTAATAACCTCATAATCAACCGTTCTTGATAGTGCAGCATTAGAGGTTTCTATTGTATTCAGGAAATTATCATAATCTTTATTATAACTACTTATATCTCCCCAAAGCTTATTGGCATCGTTATCCGTTGGGTTATTAGATGAGATATTTGACTCTAATAACTGTTGTTGATTAACATTATTTGGATTGGCTTCTCCTAGATCCATGAATGCTGCCACAGATCTTAGGTTTTGGGTATTTTGATTTCTATTGAGCACATAAACTTCTACCCTTCTTATATCTAAACTAGAATTAATTCTTGGCAACCCATTTAACCATCTTTCATAATTGTTCCTAAAGAAATGACCTAAAAAGAAATGGCGATTTTCATCATAATCGGAGGCCCTTACTTCAAATTCTTTTCTTTGTGAGCCTCCCTCCACTTTTACACTTTCAGCTTTTCCTCTTTGAGTGGAAGCTACACTGGTCACAAATAAATGACCGAATTGCATCTGTGTTTTGACACCAAATAAATTTTGAGCTCCAGACATTAAAGAATTATTGACAGGCATGCTCACATTACCAATTTCAATTTTCTTTAATATTTCCTCCTCATAGCCAGTATATTCTACTTTTAAATCATTTTGAAAATCAAAGGAATTATTATTTGCGAAATTTGCGGTTATAGCCAGTTTCTCGCCAACCTTTCCTACAGCATTCATATTAATTTGCTGGTCAAATTCAAAACTAGAGTATTTTTGCGCTTGTACAGGTAAATTCGGGTTTTCATTTTTTGTTACTCGCCCACCAAAATCAAGAGTAATAAATCCATTAGGCACTAATTCTACAAAACTTCCTCCAAAAAGTCGATCAAAAACAGGGCTCACATAAAGAGGTGGAATAAGTGAACGCCCACTAACTGCACTTTCACCATCCAGCCCTAGAGAGCGCTCTTTCCAATATTCTTTTAAAATTCTATCATCTTGATAATTTGAAAATTCCTCATATGACATGGAAGAGGTAGGTCGGAATTTAATATCGCCAATGGTTTCATAAATGGAATAGTTAAAACCAGTATCGATTTGAACATCCATATTTAAGGCAGCAGGATCTTCCAATAATAATGGGCTATTTCCTGCTTGATTGGAGAAGGGGTTACCGTATCGATCTTGAACCTGATAGGTAGGTCTCCTGGTAGGCTGGTAATTCCTTACACTATCCGTTGCAGTGGAATCATTAACTACAGTATCTTGTGATTGCTGTGTACTTTGCTGAACTTCTTGGAACAAATTTAAAGCAGATCCGTTAAAATTTGCGTATAGGTTTATGCTACCTCCAAAAATGAAAGTAAAAACCAATATTACCCATAAAAGAAGTTGAGTGCTTCTACTTAGCAAAATACAATTTAGTTTAGGCTGATTTTAAGGCTTGCTTGATTAATTGCTCTAAAGTAATATTTTCCTTGTTAGCTTGCAATATCTTATCAATAACCTTTTCAGCAGAATTTTTAGCGAACCCTAAATTTATCAAAGCAGATAACGCTTCATTTCTCAAGCTATTGTTTGAAACAGTTGAAGAATGATAGGATTCGGTAATTAAACCTTCTTTTTTGTATCGGTCTTTCAATTCCAATATTACTCTTTGCGCAGTTTTTCCTCCTATGCCTTTAATGGATTGAATATGCTTTACATTTTCAGCCACAATTGCAGACTTAATTTCATTAGGATTCATTGCTGATAACATCCCTATTGCAATAGAAGGCCCAATGCCTGAAATACCCAAAAGATCTAAAAATACAGTCCTTTCTTCTGGTAAAGAAAATCCATATAGGGTTTGAGAATCTTCTTTTACATGGAAATGAGTTAAAACTTTTGCTTCCTTTTGACCTTTAAAGTCGTCATAAGTAGACAAAGGTATAATGACATGATAACCTACTCCCCCAACCTCTATGATTAGGTGAGTAGGTTCAAGTTCAACTAAAAGTCCTTTTAAATATGAAATCATAAATTTGATCTGTTCTGATGATCTTGAGAATCCACGACTGAAATGGCGACCATATTCACTATTTCTCTGATGGAACTGCCCAACTGAAGAATATGCACTGGTTTATTCATTCCAAGTAGAATTGGCCCAATTGCTTCTGCATTTCCTAATTCCATCAGTAACTTGTAGGCAATATTACCTGATGCTAAATTTGGGAAAATAAAAGTATTTGCACCTTTTTCAGCTAATTCACTGAAGGGATAGGTTTCTTTTAACAACTCCTCATTGACAGCAATATTTGCTTGAATATCACCGTCAATAATTAGGTCAGGCCATCTCTTTTTTGCAATTGCTCTCGCTTTAGCCGTTTTCTCAGGTATTTCACCTTTACTACTTCCGAAGTTTGAATAAGAAAGCACCGCCATTCTTGGTTCAAAACCAAAAACTTTAGCTCCTCTTGCTGTTAAGCCTATAATTTCCACTAGTTCGTCTACCGTAGGATTGGTATTTACAGTGGTATCTGAGAAAAAGAAGGTGCCTTTTTTCGTTAATAAAATATACATTCCCGCTACTCTCTTTCCTTCCTCCGCACCAATAATTTCCAATGCTGGGCGAATAGTCCTAGGATAATCTTTAGTTAAACCAGAAATCATGGCATCTGCTTCTCCCAATTCCACCATCATGCTGCCGAAGTAATTTCGATCACGCATTAATTTCACTGCTTCATATTGCGTAACACCCTTTCTTTTCCTTTTTTCATAGAGCACTTTTCCATATTCTTGACGTTTTTCATCATCTAAGAAATTGTCTATGATAGTGACTCCAGCTAAATCTAGTTGATGTGTTTCAATCAGCTCCTCAATTTTTTGACGATTACCTAGCAAAATCGGTATTGCGATTCCTTCATCAATTACCATTTGAACAGCCTTGAGAATATTTTTATTATCTGCCTCAGAAAAAACAACACGTTTAGGGTCTTTCTTAGCTTTAGTCAATATTCTGTTCATCAATTTCTGATCAACTCCAATTCTTTTCTGAAGTTCAACATCATATTGAGCCCAATCACGAATACTAGTTTTTGCAACACCAGATTTCATTGCTGCATTTGCAACAGCAGGAGAAATGGTAGTGATTAAGCGCGGATCAAGAGGTTTTGGAATCAGGTATTCTCTTCCAAAAGCTATTTTCTGATCGTCATAAGCTTTATTAATTAATTCAGGAACAGGTTGTTTTGCTAATTCTGCAATTGCATAGGCTGCTGCCAATTTCATTTCCTCATTGATAGCTGTAGCTCTTACATCCAAAGCCCCTCTAAAAATATAAGGAAATCCTATTACATTATTTACCTGATTAGGATGATCTGATCTTCCAGTGGCCATAATGATATCTTTACGGGCTGCCATAGCATCTGCATAAGGAATCTCAGGATCAGGATTTGCTAAAGCAAAAACAATTGGGTTCTCGGCCATCGATTTGATATGCTTTTTATTGATCACATTACCCGCAGAAAGCCCTAAGAAAACATCAGCGCCTTTCATAGCATCCAAAACATCCTTTATTTCCGTATTTTCAGAAGCAAACATTTTGCCTGATTCACTTAAATCATCTCTATCTTTAGTAAGCAAACCTTTTCTGTCGAACATATAAATATTCTCGAGTTTTGCTCCTAATGAATGATAGAGTTTAGTACAAGAAATAGCTGCGGCACCAGCTCCAAGCACTACAATCTTTATATCTTCAATTTTTTTATTAACTAATTCCAAAGCATTTAATAAGGCTGCACTAGATATAATGGCCGTCCCATGCTGATCATCATGCATTACGGGAATATTCATTTGTTCCTTTAATGCAGTCTCTACTTCAAAACATTCAGGTGCTTTTATATCCTCCAAATTAATCCCACCAAAAGTTGGTTCAAGAGATTTAATGATTTGAATAAGTTTTTTAGGGTCTTTTTCTTGAATTTCTATGTCAAAAACATCGATTCCAGCAAATTTCTTAAATAAAACACCTTTTCCTTCCATAACTGGCTTGGAGGCATCGGGGCCAATATCACCTAAACCCAAAACAGCAGTTCCATTAGAAATTACACCAACTAAATTCCCCTTTGCTGTATACTTATAAGCATTTTCTTTATCCTTTTCAATCTCTTTACAAGGCTCTGCCACACCTGGTGAATAGGCCAATGCCAAATCGGATTGAGAGCTTAACATTTTGGTAGGTACCACTTCAATCTTCCCTGGTGAACCTTGCATATGATAATTCAATGCATCTTGTCTGCGTACTTTCTTTGGCATAATAAAATAGTATAAAATGGTTTTAATTCAGTCAATTTGAGACATGGTTGAAGTACCCAAATTAAAAAAAAGTAAATAATATGGTAAATTTAGAAAAGACTGCAAGAATCCGCAGCTTTAATCAGGTTTTTTAACAGATTAGTCCTTAATAGTACCGGGGACTTTGGCCGTACTCAATATGGCTTTTAACCTACGCATAGGTTCACGCTTAGATTCACCCGGTGCATCTAAATAGCCTTCAATGTAATACAAATCACCAGTAGCTTCATTAGCAAATAGGTAACTGATGAATGCACCTCCCCTAGAATTATCTGAATATTTCCATAAGCCTCTGGTTCTCAATGCATATTGATTGTTTAGGTTAACTGTATCGATTGCAAAATCAATTTCACTCTGACTGGTTAAATGCAAATCAGGAAGGTCTTTATCTGTGATATATTTTTTACCAAGAGAATTTCTTAAGGACTTTATTTTATTAGGATCGAATATCGACTCATCATTGTAAGGCATTTTCACCATCCATATGTTATATTCCTCTTTACTATCTAATTCCCTAATCCAAATGAAGTTATCTTCTTTTACAGCGATATCAAACCCAACAGGCACAAGCAATTCAAGATTTAATGAATCTTCTATGTAATTCATTATTCCCTTTTGGGCAGTCTTTTTAAAAGATGATTTTAATCTCTCTGCTTCCTTATCATTGAAAAATTCTTTAATTCCTGACTTATTTCTTTTTATATTATTTATAAGTTCTTTTTCATTTCTCCCAAACAAGTATAGTACTTCTTGGCCACGAGCATATACGTCTTGCTGATTGAAGGAAAATAAATCAGGATTATTCTCAATTTGATTTAATGAATTTTCGGTAAAATACCTTTTCATATATTTCCCTTCTGGTTTTTGATTATCTAAGGTAGCCACAAACATCAGATTCTGCGAAGACTTAAATACACTATTAAATTTACTGGGATCAACAGGTTTTAAATCATGTGATTTTTCATCTTGTGGAAGTACTTTCACCTTAGATGTAAAAAGTTCTCTTAATAGAATCCCCAATTCACCATCCCACAAGCTTGGAGGAATTACAAGAATGACTTCCCCAGCTTCTCCTCTAGCTTTCTGCATAGTAGAGCTTTCTTGGCTTTCTCCACCGCCCTTGCCTTCATCATTACAAGAAATCATTAAAAGTGAAGCAATTAAAAAGATGGATAAAAAATATAATCTATTAAATTTCAACATAATGCTAATTTTATGAATTTTCTGTAATCTTGAGAACTTGGCCTGGTTTAATTCCATTTCCGTCCAAATTATTTAATTTTTTCAACTTCTCTACCGTTAAGCCTTCAAATTTTCTGGAAATACCCCATAAAGTATCTCCATTCTGTACTCTGTACTCTCCCGATTTCAAGGCTGCAGCATTATTAGAACTACCTTTTTGACTAATTGCTGTAAGTTGCTTATTGACTCCATCATAAAAATCATCGGTAATCCAAATATTTATGGGCTGACCAACTCGAATAACTGATCCTGTCAAATTATTCCATTTTTGTAAATCTGCAATCCTAACATTGTAGGTTTGTGCAATTTTACCTAAAACATCTCCTGACCTTACCTTATAAGTTAGTTTTTGCCTTCCGTAGGTACTTCCGACTTCATTTTTAGCCAATCGTTCAAAGTGTTCTTTTCCTTGTCCAGCAAAACGCATAATATCACTAAGATTTTCCGCTACAAAATCTTTTTGATGGGAAGGAATTCTTAATTGATACATTGGATGACTATCAGAAATAACACCTCTCTTTAACTCAGGATTAAGATCATTTAATGTTTCTAGGCAAATACCTGAATGCTCCGCAAATAAGGGCAAACTTAGAAAGCCATTTATAGAAACCGTTCCATAGTCAGGCATATATTCATACTCTTCAATAAAGAAATTATGTTCTTCTAAATAGTTCATACTATACATAATCGCAATAAATTGAGGAACATATGATCTGGTTTCTCTGTAGAGATAAGGGTAAATTTCCCAGAAATTCTTTTTATAGCCGCTTCTTCTAATGGCCTTTCTTACGTTTCCTGGCCCAGTATTGTAGGCAGCTAATGCTAATGGCCAGTCGTTATAAAAATATTTATATAGAAAAGAGAGATATCTGCATGCAGCATCGGTGGACTTTTCCATATCCATTTTTTCGTCTAAATACCAATTCTCTGACAAGCCATAATCCAGTCTGCCAGTTAGTGGCATAAACTGCCATAAACCAACAGCTCCAGCTGGTGATTTAGCCTTTGGATTTAAACCAGACTCTACGATTGCCAAATATTTTAATTCATCGGGCAAATTATACTTTTTCAAATAACCTTCAATCATCGGAAAATACTTAGTCTGCAGCTTGGCTACCCTCTTTGTATATTCTCGATTTGTCACAGTAAAGTAACTTATAAATGAATTAACTATAGGATTATAAGTCAATGGTATTTGATTCTCAATTTCAGATAATCTTGCCTGAATGATTTCCTCTTCATATTCAGGAACATACTCATATTGATGAGAAAATTGAACTAGCTTCTCTCCGTCTGTATCTGAAGCAAGCACAATGGAATCTGTTGATAAGGTTGCCGAAAGAGAATCAGGCGTGACAGTTTCTGTGAAAGAGTCCGCTTTCTGGGCATAGGTCAGCGAAAGGCTAAGAACCCAGGATGTTCCAAAAATCAATATTTTTTTCACTTTCTCCTTCATAATATTAGGATTATGAATGCATCAAATAATTAGCAAATGCATATAGTTCGCCTTCTTTAAATACATCAGTCATGATTTGTAAGCCAATTGGCAAATTCTGATCATCAGTTCCATTAGGAATTGAAATAGCAGGAATTCCGCTCACGTTAGCTTGAACGGTAAAAATATCCTCTAAGTACATCTCAGCAGGATTATCTCGATTTGCGCCTAGTTGAAATGCAGTAGTTGGGGTGGTAGGCATTAGAATGAAATCGTATTCTGAAAGCATATCCCGAGTTTCATCCCTGATAATTCTTCTTACTTTCTGTGCTTTTGTATAATAAGCATCAAAATAGCTAGCAGAGAGAACAAAAGTTCCTAACATAATTCTCCTTTTCACTTCTTCGCCAAATCCTTGTGAACGGGAAAGTTTATACATACTTTCCATATTATGCGCTTCAGGTGCTCTGTAACCATAACGTACACCATCAAATCTAGATAAATTCGTACTTGCTTCTGCTGTGGTTAAGATATAATAGGTTGGTAAAACATAATCCAAGTGGGGAAAGGTAACTTCCTCCACTTGATGTCCTTCATTTTTCAGCCACTTTAATTTTGAAAGGGTTGCTTCTTTAATTTCGGATTGTAAAGCTTCATTTTCTAAAGTCTCCTTTATGTAAGCAATCTTCAGTTTTTTATTAAGTTGAAGATTATCCGAATAAGCTGGCACCTCTTCTCTGGAAACGGTGCTATCATACTCATCATGACCTGCTATCACCTCTAAGATTTTAGCATTATCCCCAACATTATTAGAGAAAATACCGATGCAATCAAAGGAAGAAGCAAAAGCTATTAAACCATAGCGAGAAACTCTGGAATAGGTAGGTTTAATTCCTACTACACCACAAAAAGCTGCAGGTTGTCTTACCGAACCACCAGTATCAGTTCCTAAAGAAGCCATGCAGAGCCCAGCCTGAACTGCTACTGCTGATGCACCAGATGAACCACCTGGCACTCTTGAATTGTCAGCCGCATTTAAAGTAGGGCCAAATGCAGAATTTTCATTGGAAGAGCCCATTGCAAATTCATCACAATTTTGAGCTCCAATGATAATAGCATCCTCATCTATTAATCTCTGGACTGCCGTTCCTGTAAATTGAGATTCGAAGCCTTCAAGAATTTTGGATGCAGATCGAACTTCATGATTTTGATGAACTAGAACATCCTTAATACCTATCACTAATCCAAATAATTTCCCTAGTGGCTTTCCAGCGTCTAACTTCTTTTGAAGTTCATCTGCCTTAGCCAAACCTTCGGTTGCATACACATCTAAAAACACATTAAGGTGCTTTTGCTCCTCAATTTGCTTTATATAATGTTCCACAACTGACTTTAGGGAATACTTTTTTTGTTCAAGCTCCTGCTGAAGTTGAAAAAGACTGTGATAGGTTTCCAATTTTATTGGTCTTTAGTATTGCTACTTTCAGTACTATCCGTTTTAGAGGTTGTATTTTTAGTACCTCCGTCTTCTATATTGTCTTTAATTTCATTTGTTGCGTCCTTGAATTCTCTGATACCTTTTCCTAATCCTCTTGCAAGGTCTGGAATTCTTTTAGCCCCAAAGAATATTAAAATCACTAACATGATCAGAAGAATTTCCCATCCTCCTAATCCTCCTAAAAATGCAAATACTGTGTTCATTGCTTATTTATTATAAATGTGAATGTAAAGTTAAATAATATTTGACTGCCTAAGCAATCACTCATCAAAAAATTGCCCGCTTATTATTGAGAAAGGTTTAGAATTAGAGAATAGTTCAGGAATTGGATTGGTTTTGACTTAAAATTTCCGAAATCTTATTGATCAGCTTTTTACTTGGTTCAATTAATGGCATCACTTGGTTCTGATCGTAATCGATATAATCACTATAATCAGCAGTATGCCTCATATCAAAAATATAAGAATAAAACTTCCCTAAATCACGATCAATAATGTCTGTTTTCACAAAATGCAAACTCAGCATTTGTCTTACACCAGCATGTGTAACGGCTCTTATATTCTGAGATATTAATAAAGCCGAAACTGCGTAATAATTTGCATAATAAATCCTATTAACGGCAGTATTCCATAATTCATTCTTTATTAGGATATCAACTTCTTTTAGTGTTTCTTCCGCCTTAACTATCCGATATTTAACTAATGAAATTCTATCCTCATTGTTCTTAATAACTTACCTTCTTCCAATACATTTTCAAGAAAAATAGATTTATGTTTCTTGAAATTCCATTCAGATTTTGTCATAATGATAGGACTTATAATTATACCAGATTCTATCTCAATTTCGTAAAGGGGATATTTAAGATTAATCTCCTCTTGAAAATTAGCAGGTTTTTTATCAACCAATAGAATTATATCAATATCAGATTCAGTATTAAAATCACCTCGCACAGTGGAACCAAAATGAATTATTTCAGCAGTTTCATCTAACTTACTGACTTCAGATTTAATCTTATTTAAGACTTTTGATAGTTTATCCATATCTATTTTTTTTCCGTTCAGGAGAATTAAAACAACTCGTATCTGAAATTATTACTTCAGAGTCGATTGGCATCTTTAACAAATTCTTGAGGTGAGTAATTTACTAATGAAACATCATAATCAGCTAATATTTCAGAAAAAGCTACTTTTGAAAGGCCTGCTAAATCAGCAGCTTGTCCTAAAGATAATTTCCCTGACTCATATAATTTAGCAGCCAAAAAACGCCTTGTTTCTCGCTCATCGAGATTTAAGTTATCAGGGATATTTAAAGTTAAACTATTCATTTTATTGAAAATTAAAAGTATTTAGAACCAATACTAATATAGTTAAATAATATTTGACTGCCTACGCAATCACTCATCAAAAAATTGACAGCTTATTATTGAGAAAGGTAAAGAAAGAGAGAATAGTTCAAGGATTAAAGGATTCTATATCAATGTCGTTTAGTTAAGGTTATAATTTCTTGTAATTCATTGAATAAGGCTTTTTTGGTTTTTTTGGTCTAGGTTCAGACCTATCTGGCCTGACTATTTCTCTTGTTTTGTAAACAATTTCATCAAAAGTTTCGAGGCTTTCATTAA
>Ga0008835_100402_pt1 | contig 43193 bp, 36 predicted proteins | sample HotLakConsoUCCRE_FD_62215 | JGI IMG/M metagenome (GOLD analysis project Ga0008835, IMG submission 62215) | Hypersaline microbial mat communities from Hot Lake, Washington, USA - Hot Lake Consortium UCC-RE (Hybrid Assembly) ... | reverse complement strand
ATATATGGAAATTGAATGAATAGAAGGTAGTTTAATTTGGCTAGATCAATTTCAAAAATATTTGAAAAGAGGAGAAAATGCATGAAAAGGCATCTATAAACTGAAAATCTCACGCCTGTAAGATTTACATGTAGGTACACATAAATGAATTATTTCACCAAATCGGTATGCAAACCACATTCAGTTTTGTTCATTCCGTACCATCTGCTTTCCCTTTCCTGCATATCTAAATCAAATTTTCGGGTGCAAGGCTCACAACCAATGCTGAAATAACCTTTGGCTTCAAGCGGGTGATCAGGTAATTGGTTTTCCTTTAGGTAATCATGAATCATTTTGGAATTCCAATCCAACATAGGGTGTAGACGGATTGTGCCATGAGGAGCTTGTTGCTCTACTTTCATAGCTGAGCGGGTTTTGCTCTGGTCAGCACGCACCCCATTAATCCAAATATCATTTTTCATTAAAACCGCATCCATTGGTTGTGTTTTATTGAGATAGCAGCAATAATCAGGATCAGAAGTGAAGAACATTTTTCCGCTAGCGTCTCGCTGCATGTTTTTAGGAGTTAATGGCTTTAAATCCACTAAATTGGTCAAACCAAAATCAGCCATGATTTTATCTCGAAAAGATACAGTATCAGGAAAATGGTATCCGGTATTGATAAAATAAACAGGGATATCAGAATCTATCTTGCTTAGCATATGCAAAAGCACTAAACTATGCGACTGAAAAGAGGAAGTAGTGAAATATCGCTTTCCTTCTTTTTGGTATTGCTTGAGTTTATATTCTAATTCCTTAAATGTCATTTTTAAGTATTTAGTATCGGGTATCTAGTCCTTAAAGCCTTACAAAGTGAAAATCAAGAGAGATAACAAATATTTTCTTTGCGAAAACTTTGCGTCTCCGCGACTTTGCGAGACTTTTTTAGCGTCTTTAGACGCCTGCGGTCAATTCTTGTTACATATTAGTAAGTGGTTTAAAACTTCAACTTTCATAGATTAATTCTTTGCTTTTTTCAACCGATTCTATGAAAGAGGGTTTTTTTAATGATTTAATGGTGACTAAGTCTATGGGCTTTTTCAATAGACTTTCTAATTTTTCAGCTAAATCGAAGTAGTTGTCAGCATAATCTCCAAAATCCATATCATTAAAATCCACCAAAAAATCTATATCACTATCTTGATTATATTTTTCAGTATTGATTGAGCCAAAAGTATACAGTTTGTTTACATTATGAAGCAAACATAAATCTTTTATTTTTTGAAAATGACTCTTTTTTAACCTTTCCATTTCCTTATAAATTAAAGTTAAGTTAAAAAACATTACGCATTTGAAAGTGATGCTACTGTTTTTTAGTAGCAGGTATCAAGTAATCTGTCTTACATTATACCTAAAACTTATTACTTACAACCTAAAACCCAATCTGTAAAGTTCAATTATTCATACTCTCAAATCTTTGTTCTCTGTTCCTTATACCCAACATCATCAAGAAATCGTACTTCCTGGATTCACTTTATCTCCTGGCTGCATAAACTGTAAATTACCTTCTGCATCCTCTGCCATCAATACCATGCCTTCTGAAACTTCTCCCATCATTGGGCGTGGGGCTAAGTTTACCAATACAGTCACTTGCTTTCCAATTATTTCTTCTGCTTTAAAATGCTTTGCTATTCCACTTAGGATTGTGCGTTTATCTAAACCAGTATCAATAGTCAATTTCAATAACTTATTCGATTTCTTGACCTTTTCAGCAGTTAATATAGTACCCACACGCATATCCATTTTCATGAAATCCTCAAACTTGATTTCTTCTTTCATAGGTTCCACTTTCGCACTTCCGCCAGCATTGGCTTTTTTGGCTTCTTCTAATTTATTGACTTGTTCTTCCACGGTTTTGTCTTCAATTTTTTCAAATAATAACTCTGCTTCCTTGATCTGATGTCCGGCTTCCAATAAATCGACACTTCCTGCCAAATCCCATTCATAAGCCTCAATATTCAACATCTTTCTCAACTTAGTTGCCGTAAAAGGCAAAAATGGCTCACAAACAATGCTTAAATTAGCAGCAATCTGTAAAGCCAGATTCATAATGGTTTTTACCCTTTCCGGATTTTCTTTTTGGAGTTTCCAAGGCTCCGTTTCTGCCAAATATTTATTTCCCAAACGGGCAAACTCCATCATGTGAGCTAAAGCCTCACGGAATTTATAATTCACAATTTTCTCTTCAATCAAATCTGGATAGCTTTTCAATTCACCCAAAATCTCTTCATCATAATCAAACCATTCGCCTCTTTGCGGTACTTTTCCATCATAATATTTATGCGTTAAAACCACCGCTCTATTGATGAAATTCCCAAATATGGCAACCAGTTCACTATTGTTTCGGGTCTGGAAATCCTTCCAAGTAAATTCACTGTCTTTGGTTTCCGGTAGGGTAGAAGCCAAAGCATATCTCAATACATCCTCTTTACCCGGGAATGCTTCCAAATATTCATGCAACCAAACGGCCCAATTTCTACTGGTGGAAAGTTTATCGCCTTCTAAATTTAAAAATTCGTTGGCAGGTACATTTTCAGGCAAAATGTAATCTCCATGCGCATGCAAAATCACAGGGAAAATAATACAGTGAAATACAATATTATCCTTTCCGATAAAATGAATTAAAGTGCTATCATCTTCAGGATTTGGCTGCTTCTTCCAGAATTTCTCCCAATCATTACCCGTATCTTTTGCCCATTGTTTGGTGGCCGAGATATAACCGATAGGAGCATCCAACCAAACGTATAATTTTTTACCTTCAGCGCCTTTAAGTGGCACATCTACTCCCCAATCCAAATCGCGTGTCATGGCTCTAGCTTGCAAACCTTGATTCAGCCATGAACTGCACTGCCCGTAAACATTGGATTTCCATTTGCCCTTTTTGCCTTCCACTAACCATTTTTCCATCCATTCCTGATACTTGTCTAAAGGAAGAAACCAATGTTTGGTGGTTCTTAATTCAGGCGTTTTTCCACTCAAAGTAGAAACAGGATTAATCAAATCAGTTGGATTCAGTGAGCTACCACATTTTTCACACTGGTCGCCATAAGCGTTTTCATTCCCACATTTCGGACATTTACCCGTGATGTATCGGTCAGCTAAAAATTGGTTGAATTCAGCATCATAATATTGCTCACTTTCCCTTTCTTCAAACTCACCTTTTTCATACAAATTGGTGAAAAATTCCTGCGAAAGCTCATGGTGAGAAGGCTCTGAAGTGCGATGATACATATCAAAAGCAATTCCGAATTTCTCAAAAGTGCTTTTATTTAGTTCATGATATTTATCAATAATGGCATTGGGCGTAATCCCTTCCTTTTTAGCTCGAATAGTAATAGCTGCACCATGCTCATCACTTCCGCACATAAAAGCCACTTCTTTTTTACGCAGTCTTAAGTAGCGCACGAATATATCAGCAGGCAAATATGCGCCTGCTATATGTCCAATATGTAAAGGTCCATTGGCATAAGGTAATGCCGCAGTAATGGTATATCTATTATTCAATTTTTGCATTGCTTGTAATTTGTGGCAAATATAGGAAAGTTAGGAGGAATTGAATATAAAATTTAGTCATCTTAATATTTAAAAGGAGATGAATTAAATTAGTAATCAATACTCCCATAGTTATCCTTAATATTATTTCGTCAAACTTTAACGGCTCATCTTCTTTGCAAGCCTGAAAAATAACCAAAGGTTATTTTCTTTTGTGTTCTATTGCCTCTTTTGTGGTTAAAGAATGGCGTTAGCTTGTTCTACTATCAGCAGCATATTTTCACCACAAGAGATACAATAGAACAAATGGATTTTCGCTTAAGCGAAAAACATGTTAGCAGAATATGTCTTAAATGTAAAATATACAATTATTTCTTGACTTACTGCATTAATAGAATGTTTAAAATTACTGCTATATTAACTTAATCACCCAATTTCCCTCCATTTTCCTTCCCTTTTTAAGAATCCCTTTTTATATTCAGCATCCTTAATAAAAAAGCTTAAAAACAGACGATACAAAACATCAATATGACAACCCAACTTTTTGAAATCAATAAATTATTAGTGGCCAATAGAGGCGAAATAGCCATCAGAGTATTACGTGCCGCATCGGAACTCCGTATCCGCACCGTGGCGGTTTATACTTATGAAGACCGATATTCGCTGCACAGATATAAATCAGATGAAGCCTATCAAATAGGTAAAGATGATGACCCGCTAAAGCCTTATTTGGATATAGAAGAAATCATCAGCTTAGCTAAGCATAAAGGCGTTGATGCCATCCACCCCGGCTATGGTTTCCTTTCAGAGAATGTAAAATTAGCAAGAAGATGTAAAGAGGAAGGAATCATTTTCGTAGGTCCTGAACCTGAAGTGATGAATGCCTTGGGTGATAAAGTGAGGGCAAAAGATATTGCAGTAAAAGCTAATGTACCCATTATTGAAGACAGTAAAATTGATTTGGTAGATACCAAAACTGCCTTAGAAGAGGCAGAAAGAATTGGTTATCCGATTATGGTGAAAGCTGCTGCCGGTGGTGGTGGTCGTGGTATGCGAGTGGTTCAGAATAAAGACCAGTTGAAAACTGCTTTTTCGGATTCAAAAAGTGAAGCAGGAAATGCATTTGGGGACGATACTATTTTTCTTGAGAAATATATTGACCATCCTAAGCACATAGAAGTGCAAATCATGGGTGATAATTATGGGAATATCGTCCATCTTTTTGAGCGGGATTGCTCTGTGCAAAGAAGATTCCAGAAGGTAGTGGAAGTGGCGCCTTCAGCCAATTTATCACAAGCCACCAAAGATAAGCTTTATGAATATGCACTTTCTATCACTCGTTATGTCAACTACAATAATGTAGGTACGGTCGAATTCTTAGTCGATAAAGATGAGAATATCTATTTTATTGAAGTCAATCCGAGAATTCAAGTAGAGCATACTATCACAGAAGAAATCACAGGAGTGGATATCGTCCGTTCTCAAATTCTCATTGCCAAAGGGCATGCTTTGGATGATCCAAGAATTTATATTCAAAGCCAAGATGATGTTACTTGTAACGGTTTTGCGATTCAATGTAGAATCACCACAGAAGATCCTGAAAATGGGTTTAAACCAGATTATGGAACTATCATAGCCTACAGAAATGCAGGTGGTTTTGGGATTAGAATAGACGAAGGGAGCTCCTATGCAGGAGTAAATATTTCCCCTTTCTTTGATTCTATGTTGGTGAAAGTTTCTTCTCACGGTAGAACCTTAAAAGGGGCAGCTCAAAGATTGAACAGGGCATTAAGAGAATTCAGGATAAGAGGAGTAAAGACCAATATCGGTTTCTTGGAAAATGTGATTTCGCATCCAACATTCTACAATGGAGAATGTACTGTGAAGTTTATAGATGAAAACCCAGACTTATTTATAATCACCCAAAAATTCGATAGGGGAACTAAAACACTTCGATTTCTAGCTGATGTCAGTATCAATGGACATCCTGATTTGAAGGTGAAGGAAGATAATAAAACCTTCAGGCATCCTAAGGTTCCTGATTTTGATAGATATGGCACTTATCCTAAAGGCACGAAGAATATTTTGACGGAATTAGGCCCTGAAAAATTTGCTGAATGGCTGAAAAAGGAAAAAGCCATTCATTACACAGATACCACTTTTCGTGATGCCCATCAATCCTTATTAGCCACTAGAATGCGGGGGATTGATATGATGAAAGTAGCGGAAGGCTATGCCAAAAATAATCCTGAGATTTTCTCTATGGAAGTTTGGGGAGGCGCTACATTTGATGTTTGCATGCGCTTTTTACATGAAAATCCATGGGAGCGATTGGCTAAATTCAGAAGGGCAATGCCTAATGTTTTATTGCAGATGTTGCTAAGAGGTTCTAATGCTGTGGGATATAAAGCCTATCCTGATAATTTGATTGAAAGATTTATAGAAAAATCTGCTGAAACAGGAATAGACATTTTCAGAATATTTGATTCTCTCAACTGGTTGGAGGCAATGAAAGTCAGCATTAAAACAGTAAGAGAAAAAACAAATTCCATTGCTGAAGCTTCCATTTGTTATACTGGAGATATTTTAGATCCCGAGCAAAAGAAATATACGCTGGATTATTATATCGATTTTGCTAAGCAATTGGAAAATGAAGGAGCGCATATCATTGCCATTAAAGATATGGCGGGCTTATTAAAACCTTATGCAGCAAAAGAATTGATTTCTGCATTGAAATCTGAAATCAAATTACCGATTCATTTGCATACGCATGATACTTCTTCTGTGCAATCGGCTACTTATTTACAAGCCATTGAAGCAGGAGTAGATGTAGTAGATGTGGCATTGGGCAGTATGTCAGGATTAACTTCTCAACCTAATTTCAATTCTGTAGCCAGCTACATGAAAGGTCATGAGCGCGAGCAGAAATTGAATATCAAATCGCTAAATGATTATTCTACTTATTGGGAATATGTGAGGGAATATTATTATCCATTTGAATCGGGTTTGAAAGCAGGAACAGCTGAAATTTATGATAATGAAATCCCGGGTGGTCAGTATTCAAATTTACGCCCACAAGCGAACGCTTTAGGTTTGGGCAATAAATTTGAAACGGTTAAAAAGAATTATGCGCTGGTCAATAAAATGTTTGGGGATTTAGTAAAAGTAACGCCTTCTTCTAAAGTGGTAGGGGATATGGCACTTTATATGACTTCCAATAATTTAACTCCAGATGATATTTTTGAAAAAGGGCATACCCTTTCATTCCCCGATTCTGTGGTAGATTTATTTCGGGGTGAATTAGGTCAGCCGGTTGGTGGGTTTCCTGAAAAATTGAGTAAGATCATTTTAAAAGGAGTAAAGCCATTTACCGATAAGCCCAATAAGCATTTAGAACCCATAGATTTCAAAAAGGAAATGGAAGCCTTCAAAAAGAAATTTGATGGACATGATAATGAATTGGATTTGCTGGCCTATCTGCTTTATCCTAAGGTTTATGAAGATTTTTACAAGCATCAGCAGACTTATGGAGAGGTAGGCTATATCCCAACTTTAGCCTTCTTCTATGGTTTGAAAAATGGAGAGGAGATTTTGGTGGAGATATCAGAAGGTAAAACCATTATCATCAAATTGCTCTATATCTCAGAACCTAATGATGAAGCCTTAAGAACAGTTGCCTTTGAATTAAATGGCCAAACCAGAAGGGTTAAAATCAAGGATAATATTGCTAAAGTAGATAAAGTTACCAATCGCAAAATTTCAAGTGAAAATGAAATAGGAGCACCATTGCAAGGAAAGTTGGCTTCCATCAAAGTAAAACCTGGAGATGAAGTGACGGAAAATACTCCTTTATTTGTGATTGAAGCCATGAAAATGGAATCCTCCATTACTGCTCCAAGAGCAGGTGTGGTCAAAGAAGTACATTTAAAATCAGGAGATATGGTGCAACAGGATGATTTGGTGGTGAGTTTGGAGTAAAAATGATAGATAAATTAGAGCTTAGTAGAAAACTAAGCTCTAATTAACTCTTTGAAATTATTCAATTCTGTCTAAAACCAAGTATGTTGAGTCAGGAAATGCGTAAGCTATTATTCCTTCTGAATAATTAAAGAAAACAGAAGTGTTATGATAATCCGTACTTTGATAGATGTCTTCAAATGACTTTTCATAAAGTGTGGTGTCTCCAATATATCGGGAATATAATTCATGGAAAGGTTGCTGATCAACATCCACCTGATTACCTCTTTCATCTACAATTAGATTTATGTCTCCAAAAGTGAAATCCTTATCAATACTTGATCTAATAAAGAGGTAATCGAAAAAGCGTATATCATCGCTTCCAGCAGTTTTCTCATCAACAACTACATTCAAATTTGCATAAAACTGTTGATTTCCATTTTGATCAAAGAAAACTACAGTTTCCATTTCACTTTCATAATATTCCCTAGAATTATCAAATTTACCGTTTGTACAGATATTTTTGACTGTAATACTAAGTGGTCTAGTTTCTCTTGAATTTTCTCCATAAAATTTGGTTTCCTCTCCATCTTGATTTTTAAATATTAATGTTTCTTTTCCGCTATAAGGGAAGCTGTTTTTAGATGTTTCAGTTAGGTAAACCTGACCTAAAAGAACGTCAGGACCACAATCACAAGAGACCATTAAAAATAGTAATAACAGGGCGCTCAATTTAAAAGGTTGTTTTTTCATATTGATAGTTTATATTTAGTTTAAAGTAACCTAAGTAGTTTATTTTAGTTTATTCTACTGTAAAGAAACAATTCTATATAAATTAGTTGGAATTCAATTAAAACTTTTCACTATGCATAAAGATCCATACAAAATTGTTAAAGAGCTTGACAGTAAAAAAGGAAAGCTTAAATACTACAGCCTAACAGAATTACAAAAACAAGGACATGATATATATAAATTGCCTTTTTCTATCAGAATTCTATTGGAAAATGCAGTAAGAAACTTTGATGATTTTGCTATTACCAAGGAAAATGTTGAAACTTTGCTCAATTGGAAGCCTGAACAATCTGATAAGGATATTCCATTCAAACCAGCCCGTGTTTTAATGCAAGATTTCACTGGAGTTCCCGCTGTGGTTGACATAGCTTCTTTACGTGCTGAGGCAGTACGAAAAGGGAAAGACCCTAAAAAAATCAATCCCTTAATTCCTGTTGATTTGGTAATTGACCACTCGGTTCAAGTCGATTATTTCGGAACCAATTATTCTTATGCAAAGAATGTAGATAAGGAATATGAAAGAAATGGTGAACGTTATCAGTTCTTAAAATGGGCACAAAAAGCCTTTGATAATTTCTCAGTTGTGCCTCCCGGTATGGGAATTTGCCATCAAGTAAATTTAGAATATCTAGCTCAGGGAGCCATCGAAAGAGATGGGTATGTATTTCCCGATACTTTAGTAGGAACAGATTCCCATACGCCTATGGTCAACGGAATTGGTGTAGTAGGCTGGGGAGTTGGCGGAATTGAAGCAGAAGCAGCAATTCTAGGTCAGCCCATTTATTTTATCATGCCTGAGGTAATCGGACTGAAATTAACCGGTGAACTTCCGTTAGGAACAACAGCCACTGATATGGTTTTGACCATTACGCATTTATTGAGAAATCACGGAGTGGTAGGCAAATTTGTGGAGGTATTTGGTCCGGGATTAGATAAATTGACCATCCCCGATAGAGCAACTATTTCCAATATGTCTCCTGAGTTTGGTTGCACGGTTACTTATTTCCCAATAGATGACCAAACATTATCCTATATGGAGAAAACCAATCGCTCAAAAGAACAAATTGATTTGGTAGAGAAATATGCCAAGGCAAATATGTTATGGAGGGAAAATGAAGATAAAATCAATTACTCCACTGTTCTGGAATTGGATTTAGGTACTGTGGAACCTACGGTTTCTGGTCCAAAAAGACCACAGGATAAAATATTGGTAAGGGAATTTGAAGATAAATTTAAAGGTTTACTCAAAGAAGAACATGGTCGTAAGTATCTTGGATTCAATGAAAGACAAATCAGCAGATGGTATGCAGAAGGCGGGTCTCAGACTGACCAACAAACAGAACAGGTAGGTGATGATGTTGCCATTGAGGAGAAGGAAAGCAATGGCTTAAAAACTGTTAAAATTAAAACTCATAATGATGAGTTTAGCCTAAGCGATGGTTCGATTGTAATTGCCGCCATTACAAGTTGTACTAATACATCCAATCCGAGCGTGATGCTTGGTGCTGGTTTGGTAGCACAAAAAGCCATTGAAAGAGGAGTGGATGTGAAGCCTTGGGTGAAAACAAGTTTAGCGCCAGGCTCAAAAGTGGTAACGGATTATCTGGAGGCAGCAGGCTTATTGGATGATTTGGAAGCATTAAAATTCCATGTGGTAGGATATGGCTGTACTTCTTGTATTGGTAATTCAGGCCCATTACCGCCACATATTGCGAAAGCAGTAAAAGAAAATGAATTAGTGGTGTCCTCAGTTTTGTCAGGAAATAGAAACTTTGAAGCTAGAGTGCATCCTGATGTGAAGATGAATTTCTTAATGTCGCCTATGCTGGTTGTGGCTTATGCCATTGCGGGTAGGGTGGATATTGATTTAAATAATGACCCATTAAGCTATGATGTAAATGGCGAGCCGGTTTATCTGAAAGATTTATGGCCCACTCAGGATGAGATTTTTGATGTGATGAGAAAAGTCCTCTCACCGGATTCTTATAAAAAGAATTATGGCGAAATATTCGATGGAAATGAACAGTGGAGAAGCATGAAAGCTCCAGAATCAGAAGATTATGAATGGGATGCTAATTCTACTTACATTAAAGAAGCTCCATTTTTTAAAGGCATCAGTGCAGATCCTGAAGATTTCCAAGACATTAAGGATGCTCATGTACTATTAAAATTAGGTCATTCCATTACGACTGACCATATTTCACCAGCAGGAGCATTTTCAGAAAATAGCCCCGCAGGACAATATTTGAAAGGAAGAGGAGTGGAGAAAAAAGATTTCAATTCCTATGGTTCCAGAAGGGGAAATGATGAAGTGATGACCCGTGGTACTTTTGCCAATGTGAGAATTAAAAATCAGTTGGCAGAAAAAGAAGGCGGTTATACGAAGCATATCCCAAGTGGAGAAGAAATGACTGTTTTTGATGCGGCTCAAAAATATAGAGAAGAAAATACGCAATTGGTAGTCTTAGGCGGTAGGGAGTACGGTAGTGGTTCCTCCAGAGACTGGGCTGCAAAAGGAACTTTTTTATTGGGAATAAAAGCAGTGATAGCGGAAAGTTATGAACGTATCCATAGAAGTAATTTGGTGGGTATGGGAGTTTTGCCCTTACAATATGCCAATGGAGAATCTGCTGAGTCTTTAGGTTTAGATGGCTCTGAAAAATTCTCAATAACCGGAATAAGTGAAGGATTATCTCCTTCCAAAAAGCTTTCTGCAGTAGCCAAAAAATCAGATGGAACTGAAGTGAAATTTGAAGTATTGGCAAGATTGGATTCTCAAATTGAAGTGGAATACTATAAGAATAAAGGTATTCTGCAATATGTTTTGAGAGACTTTTTAAGAAAGTAAAATAGTATTAAGTAATAAGTTTTAAGAAAACCGATTTGGTGGAGGAATCATCAAATCGGTTTTTTATTTTAGGTCATTTTCTTCTAGAATAAGTGTTTTTAAACAAAGCATCTCACATCAGGTTTTTCTATTAAATACCTAATTAATACACCTTCTAAAATGAGAAAACCTATTACCTTGGTTTGGCTAAAAAGAGATTTAAGGCTGGAAGACCATGCGCCACTGCTTAAAGCTGCAGAACTCGGTCTGCCTACCTTGATTTTTTATGCATGGGAACCCAGTTTATTGTCTTCTCCAAATTATAGTAATCGTCATTGGAATTTCATTGCTGAGTCTTTATCAGAAATTCGGAATGAATTAGTCAAATATAATTTATTTTTACTTCAAGCACATGCGGAGGTGATTGATTTATTGAAATCTATTCAAGAAAAACATGAAATAAAGTATTTGTTGTCTCACGAAGAAACTGGTCTTAAAATCACTTACAATCGAGATTTATCGGTAAAAGCATATTGCCAAAGTCGGAATATTCAATGGCTGGAATTCCAGCAATTTGGTTTGCAAAGAGGAAGACAGAACAGACAGGATTGGTCTAAATTGTGGTATGGCTTTATGGCACAAAATGTGATAAAAAATGATTTTGATGGAATAAAAGGGATAGAATTAGGCGAACTTTCTGAATTAGAAATCATCCATAGTCCTCAAGAATTAAATATATTCAGAGAGAAGGGGGTTGCCCAAACAGGTGGGACTTCAAAAGCTTACCAATATTTGAATAGCTTTTTAAAAGATAGACATCGAACTTACAGCAAAACCATAAGCAAACCTACCGAAGCAAGGAAGTCTTGCAGCCGCTTATCTCCATATTTAGCTTATGGAAATATCAGCATGAGAATGGTTTTCCAGTCGATGATGAATGCAAAAGAGTATGGTAATAAAAGTGCATTGAACAATTTTGGGTCTCGTTTGCGATGGCATTGTCATTTCATCCAAAAATTTGAAATGGAAGCCCGATATGAATTTGAAAATATCAATAGAGGATATAATAGTATCCGTCAAAATGAAAATGATATTTTATATGAAGCTTGGGAGAAAGGTGAAACGGGTTTCCCGCTGGTAGACGCATGCATGCGATGTGTAATGGAAACGGGCTATTTGAATTTCAGAATGCGCGCTATGTTAGTTTCTTTTTTGGTTTATCATTTATGGCAGCCCTGGAAACGGGGTTCTTTACATTTGGGAAGGCAATTTCTGGATTTTGAGCCAGGCATTCATTATCCTCAATTTCAAATGCAAGCAGGCGTTACGGGTATTAATACGATCAGAATGTATAATCCAGTGAAGCAATCCATGGAACATGATCCTGAGGGAGTATTCATCAAAACTTGGGTTCCTGAGTTGAAAGATATTCCTGCCGCTTTCATCCATGAACCTTGGAAATTGAATTTTTTTGAGCAAAAAGAATTGAATTTCGAGCTAGGTAAAGATTACCCAAACCCTATTATTGACTTAGAGGATGCAGGAAGAAAAGCTAGGAAAATAATTTGGGATATGCGAAAAGAACCATCGGTAAAATTAGAATCAAAAAGGATTTTAGCTCTGCATACGGTCGCTAATCGAAGGCCATGAATTTTAAGACTTGAAATCCAAATGTGTTCTACATTTCGTTTCTTTACTTTTGGGTTTTACAATTACATTTGCATTTGAAAAAAATAGCCAAGCAATTTTATAATAATTTTAACGAGAAAGAATTCCGTCTCATGCTTTACGCTGTTTGGCTAATCAGCATCGCTTTCTTCATTTCTCAATTCCCTAAGCTTTCTGTCGCTTTCGAATTCGAAAAATTTTTTGCTGATGGTAACGAGGATAAAGTATTCTTTGAAAAGCATGTGGAGAAATTTGGTTATGATAATGACTACTTATTAATTGCCATCGAAAATCAGCCTACTATTTTTGACAGTGATTTCTTAACTAAAGTTGAAAATTGGAAAAATCAGTTGGATACAATGTCTGGATTGGTTGGAATGCAATCTATTTTTGATTTAAAGCATTTAGTAAAGTCACCATATGGAATTGCGGCAATTCCTTTAATACACAGTAAAGATGCCCAAAAGCTAAAAAGTGATAGTTCAAGAATTATGAGCCATCCGCTTTACAGTGATTTTGTTTCGCTAGACGCTAGTGCATTAATTATTCAGCTCAATCATCAACATTTTAAATTGCCACAAGCTGAGCAGAAATTTTTCCGTAGCTTAAATGCTTCTTTGGCTCAAGCTGAAATTAAAGAGTATAGGTTAGTAGGGAAACTAGTGGCGCAGCAAAGCTTTATTAATCATATACGTTCAGATTTCAGTATCTTTTTAGGATTGGGAATTGTAGTCACCATCATATTGCTTTTGTTAATTTATCGCTCTTTCAATATTATGCTTTTGCCTCTGTTGATGAGTATTTCTTCCTTGGTTTATTTGTTAGGATTTATGGCGATGTTTGAAGTGGAATTAAGCATTTTAAGTGTTTTAATTCCCCCCGTCATTCTTTTTGTATCCACTTCTGATGCAATTCATTTTGTTAATGCTTATCGTCAAAATGAAGAAAAGGACTTTCTGAAAAGACTAAAATCTTCTATCAGAAAAGTATTTTCTCCTACTTTACTGACATCAATCACCACCGCATTAGGATTTTTTAGTTTGTTGATATTACCGACACAGCCGATCAGAGAATTGGGTGTTTTTGCAGGATTTGGAGTTTTAATAGCCTTTGTGGTGAATTTTCTATTTGGACCTCTTTTAATTCGAAGAAGTTATAGGCAACAATCCATTAAATTACCCTATAAACTATGGACTCTTCGCTTGATTCAAAATAAAAGAATGGTGATAACAGTATATGTGATGCTTATAATTGTCTCCATATTTGGTTTTTCCCAACTCAAAACCGATGCATATCTTCTGAAAGATTTACCTGAGGATTCTCAAGTACGAAGTGATTTCGAATTTTTGGATAAAACTTTTGATGGTTCAAAACCTTGGGAAATTGCAATTTTACCTGTTAATGAATCGAATAATGTTTTAGATTATGATTTTCTTAAAGAGGCTTTAAAAATAGAGTTATACCTGAAGGATTCATTTGGCATTAAAAAAGTATTATCTCCTTTGGATTTGGTTAAATATGCCAATCAAATTGATAAAGGAGGCGCTACTAAATTCTTTCAATTTCCTAATAGAAAAGATTTTGAAAAGCAAAAATCTATCAGAAATCAGTTGAGCAATAGGGGAGTGACTGATGGACTGATGGATTCCAGCAGCAAGTACGCAAGATTTGCAGGATTTATTCCCGAATGGGGTTCTCATGATACTCAAAATCGAAACCATGCCTTAGAAGCTTTTATAGAGAAGGAGATTAATGAAGATATTTTGAAAGCGAGAATAACAGGTACCACTTATTTGATTGACAAAAGCAATGAAAGCTTATCTGTTGAACTTATGAAAGGATTATTATTAGCCGTTTTGATGATTGCCATTGCATTGGCTCTCTATTTTAAATCCCTTAAAATGTTGTTGATAAGCCTAGTTCCTAACTTCATTCCATTATTATTCACAGCTGGGATTATGGGCTTTATGGGAGTGCCCTTAAAATTGACAACCGCCATTATTTTTGTAGTGGCTTTCGGTATTGCGGTAGATGATACCATACATTTTTTAGGAGCTTATAAACATCAAAAAGCCAAAAGTCCAGTTTGGCGAATTATTAAAACTTTTAAATCAGCGGGTCTGGCTATTTTAATCACTTCTGTTTTAATCATAGGCGGATTTGTCCTTTTCACACTTTCTTCATTCGCCACCACCTTCTATTTAGGATTTTTTCTCTCCTTGGCTATGCTTTTCGCCTTGCTGACGGATTTGATTTTGTTGCCATTGTTGTTGAAGAATGTAAAATGATTTTGTCAATTGTCAACTTTCTCCTCCCTACTTCTTATCCTTACTATCCAAAATAATAGTAACAGGACCGTCATTAACCAAGCTAACTTTCATATCAGCACCAAATTCTCCGCTTTGTATTTTGGTGGGAATTGCCATATCCAGTGACCTTAACATTTTTTCATATAGAGGAATAGCTATTTCGGGTTTCGCAGCTTTAATGTAAGAAGGTCTGTTTCCTTTTTTGGTACTGGCATGCAAAGTAAACTGACTGATTAACAATATTTCTCCATGCACATCAATTAAGCTTTTGTTCATCACTCCATCTTCATCATTGAAAATGCGCATGTTCACGATTTTTCTGCCAAGCCACTCAATATCTTCTTCATTATCGGCTTCTTCAATCCCAAGTAAAATCATTAATCCATTCTGGATTTCTCCTTTTACTTCATTATTAATTCGTACTGAAGCTTCTAACACTCTTTGAATTAGGGCTATCATTTTCCTAGTTTTTCAATTTCATCCGAAGGAATTATTTTAAATTTCTCTGTTCCGTTTTTTGCAGTTTGAAGCATTGCATTAGCAATTGTTTTAGCATGAACAGCGGCATATTTTTTTAATGGACCAGAGAAAAGGAAATCTAATTTATCGGCAACCCAAAGGGCGGCTTTTTCTGCGGCTCGTTTTTCTACTCTTTCGCCAGCTATAAATGAAGGTCTGTAGATGTAAGCTTTTTCTAATTTCATAGCTTGGATGGCATCTTCAGTTTCCCCCTTTACTTTATTATAGAAAATCATGGAGCTTGAATCTGCTCCCATGGCGGAGACTAAATGAAACGAATTTGCATTATTTTCACGAGCAATTGCTGCTAATGTCGTAGGATATAGAAAATCTACTTTTTTGAATGCTTCTTTGCTTCCAGCTTTTTTCATGGTAGTTCCTAAGCAACAGAAATAATCGTCTGCTTTAAGGTCTGTTGTAAAGCTTTCCATTTTGTCGAAATCTTCAATGATAATTTCTTTCAATTTTCCGTCATCACCACCTAAAGTTCTTCGGCTTAAAACTTTGACGGTCGTATAGTCATCATCTTCCAATAATAAATCTAAAAGATGACCTCCGACTAATCCTGTTGCTCCTGCAATTATTGCTGTTTTTGCCATTATCTTATACTTTTTAACAATTTCTTGAATTCATTCGAAATCGTTTTATTTTTGTCAATTGCGTACCATTTATGTATGCTTTCTATAAATTTGGGTTGGTCTAGATTAGGTTTTTCTTTTGCCTCCATTACCATCTTCTGCACTGGTTCTGGTCTAGGACCCCAAGTAGCTAAATCATTGAAATTTTCATCCATCATGACTAGAATTGGTATAGATTTCGCCCCATTCGTTAGGTATTGATCCATTATTTCAGGATGCTCATCTCGCAGGATAAATCGCAAATCAATAGTTGAATTCTCAGCAGCTAACTTAGCAATAAATGGAATGTTTTGAGCCGCATCTCCGCACCAGGCTTCTGAAATCACCAACCAGTTCGTTCTAGTTAATTCAGCTATTTCGTTTGACAGCTCGGCTTCTAAATTTATTTTCTTATCCCATCTATTCATCCGCTGTTCATTCATTTTAGTATAAGCTATCATAGCTTCCGAATGATTGCTTCCCGTTGTTTTATTTTCAGAAAGTAAGGATTTTATTAAACTTCTATAAGTTGGATAGTCAAGACCTTTTGAAAAGGTTTCAATTTTTATTGAGTTGGTATACTTCTCCGTCATAAATTTACTTTTCTTCTTGCTTACTCTCCCAAGCCGTGAATTGTTGCAATTCTTGTCCTAAATGATTGTAAAGCCAAAGAATAAGTGAAGCATCATCTAAATATCCGGAAATGGGAAGGAAATCTGGTATAATATCCATTGGAGTAATAAAGTAAATAAGAACCCCAACTGTATAGAGCATACTTTTCAAGGAAATATCCCTGTATTTTCCTCTAGTGTAGGCTTTTACTAATCGGATCAGTGTGAGAATCTTGTTTTTTAGGTGGGCAATTTTCTCTGATGCCTTAGCTCTACTGCTCAAAGTATCTTTTGCTTGAGTAATCAACTTATTAGTAAGTCGCTTGTCAGCAAGTACTTTTGAAGCCCTTTTAAATGCATTTTTATAATTAAGTTTCTTAGCCATCTTCTGATTCTCTCAACTTCTTATTTTTCTGTATTGGCATCCATATATACGCAGATAATGTATACAAGGTGAACGCACCAATCAATATTAAGTATAAATCATGCAATAGATCTTTGTAGATAAATAAACCCCAGGCGATGATTAAACTAATTACACCCACCCAAATTCTGATATTATTTGCTTTAATTTGGCTACTTTTGTGCGGATTATTCATAATTCTTTTTGATATTTAAACGTTAGGTAAATTTACGATCTTTGAATCAATTTTTCTTTTTCATGTGTATATTATTTGCTTTTTAAGAACCATTTATAACCTTTAATAAAATTAATTTCGGTCTTACAACTCGAACATAAATTTTTAAAGTTGAATTTTTATGAAAAAATTATCTCTTATCTTCTTCCTTTTATTTTTAATGAAGCTTGTTGTTTTTGCTCAAATTGAAGATCCTCAAATTGAGAGAACGCTGGAGAAAGATAAAACCAGAATAAAAATTTATCTCAAAACGGGAGAGATTTATAAAGGGTATTTTATTAGTCAAAACAAGGACTTTTTAGAAATAAAAACAGAAAGTGCAGGAACTTTGAAAATTCCGACTCAGCGGATAAAAAATATTGAATCTTTAGATGATGATGACGGTCAAATAGTAGGTGAAGAGAAGGAGCGCTTACAGCAGATAAATCCAGTAAGGTATATGTTAGGAACGAGTGCCTTTAATTATGAAAAAGGGGTTAATTATTTGCGTAATAACCCAATGACTTTTCATAGAGGGATAACTGATAATTTTTCAATAGGGGTTGGGTCGAGTCTATGGGCATTAGTGTTGAGAGTACCCCTCATTTATGTAAATCCTCAATTCACCCAAAAAATTGGTAAAAATGTACGTTATAAAATTGGTTTAGACGCATTTGCTGCAGCTTCATTAGAGGTAGGTGGAGGAGCCTCTGCAGCAATTTTGAATACAGGATTAACCATCGGAGATCCGGATTTGAACTTGACTGGAACGGTCTATTTGGGAGCAATAAGTGATATCGAAATTTCACGACCATTTTACTCATTGGCTGGTATGGCTAGAATTTCTAAGAAATTAATGGTAATTTCCGAAGGTTTTTACATTCCAACTGAATTTGAAGGGAATATAAGTTTTTTCTTCTATGGTGGTCGATATATTACTGAATCAGCTAGTTATGATTTAGGCTTCTTTTTAAATGAGGAAATCGCTGAAATAGTGCCTTTTGGAATTCCATTTTTTGCAGTAACTGTAAAACTTTAATTTATTACGATGAAAAAATTTCTTCTATCTGTATTGATTCTTCTACCTTTTAGCTTAGTAGCTCAAACGCCAACTGAAACAGTCAACCAATTTATGGATAATTGGCATAAAGCTGCCGCTACCGCTGATGAAGACGTATTTTTTGGAAGCATGACTGAAAATGGAGTTTATTTGGGTACAGATAAAACTGAAAAATGGCAACGTGATGAAATGGCTAAATGGGCTGATGAATATTTTCAGCAAGAGTCTGCCTGGTCTTTTGTAGCAACAGAAAGGGATGTGTATTTTTCTGAAGATGGTAAAATTGCATGGCTAAATGAGAAACTGGATACTTGGATGGGTGTATGCAAAGGAACAGCAATTCTAGAGTTAAAACCAGAAGGATGGAAAATAGCCCTCTATGACTTATCCGTAACTGTGGATAATGACAAAATCGACCAATTTTTAGAACTCATTAAGGAAAAGTGATTGTAAGAGAAAGATTTTTAGATTTTTTTTAGCAATTGAGGAAGTCTATGAAATGAGAATGTAAGATTAAGCTTTTCAACCTTTTACCTAATACTTAAAACTTATAACATCTTAATCAAAACTCCTGTTGTATCTCATTTTTGAGAAAACTCAAGCCGTATTCTATACTGTCTATTTTCTTTTCTAGAGATTCTTCATATATTTTTTTAACCAATTCTATGCTTTTAGCTTCAGGGTCTAAATCTTTAGCAGATTGATTTACCACCATTATTAGTTCTTCTTTTGCGTTTTTAATGATTTTCCAAGCCTCATCACTCATATAAACTTGTTGAGACAGATTATGATTAAATTCCTCCCTAATCTCATTCAGAACTAAATATTGAAGCTCAGCTACATTCATATCACTTTTCTGTACGCGCTTAATAATTTGATCAGGTGAAATTCTTTCCAGAAATAGACTCATTCTTTCATAAGCTTGAAGCCTGATGGGAAGAACGATTTCTTTATTCTTAGCTTTAATTTCAATGATTTTAGCTTCATTTTGCTTTTGCAACATGGTTTTTACTGTCAAAAACATGGCGTAAAGCACAATCCCTGCAGGAATGGTTATTTTTATTAAGTCCCAAATAGGCTCCATAAACTTATTTTTATGTAGTGATGCCCAAATTTAGTTAATTTCGCAGTAAATAAAAGAAAGGGAATATCTCAAACTTTAGTTTTTTGTCAATCGTTCTTAAATAAAACTTACAATTTATGATTCCGGTAAAGATTTCAGAAGAAGCAATTAGGGAAGTGAAGAATATCATGGAAAATAAAAATATACCTGAGGGCTATGGATTACGAATTGGGGTTCGTGGTGGTGGAGGATGTAGTGCGGCAGGTATGAATTATATGCTAGGATTCGATAAGCTTAAAGATTCAGATAAAGTTTTTGAGGTGGAAGGAATACCTGTGTATATAAGTAAAAGCCATGTAATGTATATCATCGGAATGGAAGTAAAATTTCATGAAGGTAATGACGCAAAAGGCTTTATTTTTGTGAACCCGGAAACAGAAGAACGTTTAGATTAAATGGTCTAATCTCGGTCGGTGTTACGGATTATTTTTTTTATAGATTTATTTATATGTGATTATTTAAAGTTTTAATGTTCATCATTTATAATAATTATAATAAATTTCGATAAACGGCCTATAAAAGCCCTCTAATGTTTTGCCTGCGTTAAATCTTTGTTAAGTTTGTTTTTGAGTAAATAAATTTTTAACCTAAACAAACAGTAATGAAGAAGATTCTACTAACATGTTTCATGTTGGTGTTCGTGCTACACGCATGGGCCCAGGATCGCACCGTAAGTGGTAAAGTAACTGACGCTGAGTCAGGCGAAGGCTTACCAGGTGTGAACGTTTTATTAAAAGGTACCTCTCAAGGTGTTAATACTGATTTAGATGGAAACTATAAGATTTCTGTCCCTTCAGATGGTGGTACTTTAGTTTTTACTTTTATTGGTATGGCTAAGCAACAAGTTGCTATTGGTTCAAGATCAGTAATTGATGTGCCGATGGAGTCAGATGTCCAACAATTAAGTGAAGTCGTTGTGACTGCTTTTGGTGTAGAAAGACAAGAGAAGGCGATTGGATATGCAACGCAGCAAGTTTCAGGTGATGATATCACTAAAACTAGAGAAACAAATGTTGTTAACTCTTTATCTGGAAGAATTTCTGGTGTAAACGTAACGTCAGCATCTGGTCAGCCAGGTTCATCTTCTAGAATAGTTCTAAGAGGTGCAAACTCTTTAACGGGTAATAACCAACCTTTATTCGTTATCGATGGTATTCCAATTGATAACTCAACTAGTGGTTCTGCAAACAGTACTAATGACGGTCCTTTTGGTGGTGTTGATCATGGTAATGGTGCTATGGATATTAATCCTAATGACATTGCTTCAATTAACGTACTAAAGGGCGCGAATGCTGCTGCACTTTATGGTTCTAGAGCATCCAATGGTGTAATTTTAATTACTACCAAATCAGGAAAAGGAACAGAAGGTATAGGTGTTTCAGTAAGTTCTAATACAACTTTCAATACTCCATTAAGATTACCTGATTTCCAAAATTCATATGGACAAGGTGCTAGCCTTTACAATTTTGAATATGTAGATGGCTCAAATGGTGATGGAGGTATTGACGAATCTTGGGGACCTGCCTTGGATCAAGGCTATGAGTTCACTCAGTGGAATTCTTACCAAAATGGTGGAGCTCCGTTACCGTGGGTATCTCAGTCTAATAATGTAAGAGATATGTATGACACTGGAATTGATTTACAAAACAGTATTTCAGTTGCTGGAAGTAATGATCAAGGTTCATTTAGATTGTCTTACACTAACTTAGACTCCAAAGGGATGATCCCAAATACGGATTATTCAAGAAATAACATTGGGTTGAAAGCAGCGCAAACGCTTTCTGACAATTTGAAAGCTGATTTTGGTGTTAATTATGTTAAAGCGCATTCTGATAACAAAGCAGCAGGAGGGTACAGTGCCGCTAACCCAGTACAGCAAACAATTTGGTCAGGTAGAAATGTTGATTTCCAAGCATTAAGAGACCACGAAAATTTACCAAGAGCTACTGCTGGTACTGGTGCTGGAATTGTTCCAGTTAACTGGAATACAAGATATCAAAATAACCCATTTTGGGCGCTTGACAATAACTTAAATGGTTATGATAAAGATAGAGTTTACGGTTATGCAAGATTAACTTATGATTTTACTGAAAACTTATCCTTGTTTGTAAGATCAGGTATTGACAGCTATAATCAGCAGCAATCAACTGTAAGAGCGGTGGGTACAAATGAAAATCCAAACGGTTTCTTTAGTACTTTTGGTCAAGTATTTAGTGAAAGTAATAGTGATTTCTTATTAAACTATAACAATGACTTTGCAACTGATTTTTCAGTGAATGCTTCATTTGGTGGTAATGTAAGAATTAATAATTACTCATCTATATATGGAGAAGCTACTGAATTACAGATTCCTGGTGTTTATAATTTAAGTAATGTTAGATCTGGAATTACGCCAGTTTATCAAAATTATTCAGAGCAGAAAAATGTACAAAGTTTGTATGGTTCAGCTCAATTTGGTTACTTGAATGCAATATTTTTAGATGTAACAGCCAGAAATGACTGGTCTTCAACTTTACCATTAGATAATAATTCTTTCTTTTATCCATCAGCATCTTTAAGTGTTGTGGTATCTGATTTATTAGATTTTGGAACTGACGCATTATCTTTCTTAAAAGTAAGAGGTTCATGGGCACAAGTAGGTAATGATACTGAACCATATGAGTTACAGCAAACAATTTCATTTGCTAGAGATCCATTCGGAACTATATTGGAACCAACAGAAGGCAATAGATTATTAAATCCTGAATTAAAGCCTGAGATTACTACTTCAACGGAATTTGGTTTAGATGCTAGATTCTTCTCAGGAAGAGCAAACTTACAAGCGACTTATTACAATGCAGTATCAACTGATCAAATTGTGCCTGTACAAATCACAGGTTCTACAGGTTATACTTCAAGAGTAGCAAACGTAGGTAGAGTAAGAAACTCAGGTATTGAATTGCAATTAACTGCTGATATCATTAGAAATGATGATTTCCAATGGTCTGTATTTGGTAACTGGTCGTGGATTGATAATGAGGTAGAATCATTAGGTGGAGATTTAGAAGCTTTGACTTTAGGAGGTCAGTGGAATGTTGATGTTCAAGCTAGAGTTGGAGAACCTTATGGTGTTTTATATGGCCCAGCTTATTTGAAAGATCCTGAAGGAAACATTGTTCATGATGCAAATGGTTTACCTAGAGTTGATGAAACTTTCAGAGAATTAGGTAATGTTACTCCAGATTGGACTGGTGGTCTAGGAACTTCATTAACGTATAAAGGGGTTACTTTGAGTACACTAGTTGATGCTAAATGGGGAAATGACATTTATAGTATGACCACCACTTGGGGTCGATATGCAGGTATTTTAGAAGAAACTCTTTTAGGAAGAGAAACAGGACTTGTAGGTGATGGTGTAATTCAAGTAGGAGAGGATAGCTATGTTCCTAATAATATAGTTGCTACTGCAAGAGATTACAATAAGAGAGCTTTTTCTAACAGTGTAGCAGAAGGTTCTGTATTTGACGGAAGTTTCATAAAATGGAGAGAATTAAGCATCGGGTATACACTACCTAATTCATTATTGGGTGATTTCCCAATGAGAGATATCAGCGTGAATTTAATAGGAAGAAACCTTGCTATTTTATACACTAAGATTCCACATATTGATCCTGAAACATCTTTTGGTACTTCTAATGGTAACCAAGGTCTAGAGTTTGGGCAATTACCATCTGCTCGAAGCATGGGATTCAATGTAAATTTCAAATTCTAAAATCTGAATTAAATGAAATCAATAATAAATAAAATAAGTATGATGGTACTAGGAGTAGCTGTTTTAGCCTCTTGTACCGATAACTTCGAGGAAATTAATGAGAATCCGAACGCTGCATTAAGTGTTCCATCTTCTCTATATATCTCAACATTAGCTGAAAGTACTGCTGATGGTATGTTTAGCATGTTTTGGGGTGGTGATATGGGCGGTAACTGGGCTCAACATTGGTCAAAGGTTCAGTATAATGACGAAGAAATGTACCAGCCTCGTAATACTGTAATTGAAGGTACTATCTGGAACGGTTTGTATGCAGGTACTTTGCAGGATGCGAAGAATATGTATGAAACTGCAGTAGAAGAGGAAAATGATAAAACTAAGGGTATTGCTTTAGTATGGCATGCGTATGGTTATTCTATTTTAACTGACATGTTTGGTGATATTCCTTATACGGAATCACTTTCAGCTAAAGATGGAATCAATGCACCTGTTTATGATGAGCAGTCAGCTATTTACCCAGCATTAGTGGATAGTTTAACAAATGCTGTTAGCTATTTGAATGGTGCTGGTTCTATTGATGGAACTGCTGATATCATGTACGGTGGAGATGCAACGGGTTGGATTAAATTTGCTAATTCTTTAAAATTCAGGTTGTTAATGAGAATGTCTTCTAAAACGGATGTATCTTCTCAATTGACTGATTTAATGTCTCAGCCAATGTTTACTTCAAATGCGGACCAAGCAGCCATACCTTACTTAGAAACTAATCCAAATGCTAATCCATTGTGGAATACAGTTGTATTTGGTGTTAGAGAAGAACATAGAATGAGCTCTACTTTAATTGACGAGTTAGTTAGTTTGAACGACCCGAGATTATCAGTTTATGCAGAAGAGAATGCTGATGGCGAATATAGAGGTAAGCCAAACGGTATCAATTCTGTACCTAATGATGATTATAACTATACAAATGTTTCTGGTATTGGTGAATATTATTTGCAACCAGATTTACCAGGAATATTTATGTCGTATTCTGAATTAGAATTCTTCAAAGCTGAAGCAGCTGCAAGTGGATTTATCGGTGGAAGTGCTGCAGATTTCTATAATAGTGCTGTAGTAGCAAACTTTGAGTGGAATGGTATTGGTGCTTCAGCTCCAGCTTACTTGTCAAATAATCCTTATTCTGATGTAGAAGGAATTCATTTACAGAAATGGATTGCATTATACGGACAAGGTGTAGAAGCTTGGACTGAGTGGAGAAGAACTAAGGTTCCTGCATTAACTCCAGCTATTGATGGTGTTGTAAACGAAGTTCCATCTAGATTAAATTACCCTGCTGCTGAGCAGTCATTGAACAGTGGTAATTATAGCTCTGCTGTTTCAAGACAAGGAGCAGATGTTTTGACAACACCAATATGGTGGATGAATTAATTAATTTAAATTGATAATTATATGAAAACTATAAATTATATATTCTTAGCACTTTTCATTGGCCTTGTGTCAAGTTGTGTAGAGCCTGTTGATTTAGTAACAGCGGATACCAAAGAAGGAGCTTTATTGAATTTATCTGGTTCAGGTTCTCTTTCAGGAGCACCTGAGGTTGATGTTCCAATTGAAAATGCAAAAATCACCTTCCAAAGAACTGTTTTGGATTATAAAGTGACAATTGCTTCAAATGCAGAGATTGTTGATCAATTGATCGTAACAAAAACCTTGGGAGACCAAGTGGTTGAGGTTGGATCTTTCAGCCCAGAAGAAGGAGTGTCACTTCAGATTTCTGAAATGAGTGGATTCCTTGATGGATTTTCAGGCATTACAGCTGATGATCTTAGAGTAGGTGATAGAATTACATTTAAAACGGAAATGGTTTTGAGTGATGGCCGTCAAGTAATTGATAACGAAGCTACTTTAGGTGTTAGTGTTTCTTGCCTTGCAGATTTAACTGGAACTTATTTGGTAACAAACTCATGGTGTTCACCATCTTTCGAAGCTGAGATAACTCAGAACCCTGATGGATCATACTACTTAACTGTTGCTGATGGCGGTGGACTTTCAAAATGTACTGTAAATGAAAGTTTATCTAATGCTGGTACTATTGTAGAGCAGTGCGGTGAGATACTTCCAAGTGCTGATTTAGATTACGGTACTGATGGTTCTGGTAACGCAATTGGTGATATTACTGGCGGAACTTGGGATGCTGTAAATGGTATTTTAACAATGGAGCACACTCAAGCTTTTACGCCAAACTGGCCTTCTGAGTGGGAATCAACTTATGTAAGACAATAAAATAGAAACATGAAGACACTAAAATTATATTTAATCGCACTTTTCCTCATTGTTTTGGGGTCAAGTTGCGAGCAAGAAGACTTTACAGGTAAAGCGAAAATTGAACCTGTCTCAGGTATTACAGCTTCTGTTGATGCTAGTGATGTTGCGGGGACATATCTTGAGTCGGATGAAGATACTATTAGAGTAACTGTAACTTTAAGTGATTTGCAAACTACTGCTGATGTAGTAGTACATGCAATTCAAACTGGAGGAGATGCTGTTTTAGGTGAGGATGCTGAGTTCATTAATGAAGATGGATTTGGTGTAACTAGGAAAGTAATACCTGCTGGTTCTGGAGTGACGTCTGTAACGTGGACATTGGTTATCTTGGATGACTGTATGGCTGAAAGTACTGAAACACTAGAATTGCAATTTGGTGATGAAAGAACTGCTAATGTTTCTATTGATCCTGTTTCAGCTTCACTCTCCATTGCAAACTATAGAAGTTTTGCTCCAAGTATTACAATGGAGTGGGGAACAAGTGTAGATGGAGAAGACTTAAGCGTAGGCGGTTTAGATGTAGCAGATATCGATATGGATATTTTGTTGCTAAATGATCAGGGAGCAGATGTAGGAAATTATTCTGCTGCAACAGGTGCTAATCCTGAAGAATTGGTTTTTACTGCTGCAGATGGAACAGAGTTGCCAGATGGAACATATTTCCTTTTGGTAGATATGTATGCATCTTTTGAAGTAGGTGGTGATATAGATCCTGTGGAATTTCCTATTTTCTTTAATTTTTCTAGATGTGGAGCTTCTTTAAATACTGATGCTGTTTTAACCGGTTTTGATTCTAATGGATACTTTTTTGATGGAGCATATCAAAGCGGTATTTTGGCGTATCAAGTAACTAAGCAAGGAGATGACATCACAGTAAATGATGGCACAGTTGATATCGCTTCAGGTGAAATTGAAGCAATCAAATCGCAGATTAATAAGTAATTAATAGTATATTTTTTAAAAAAGGTTCACTCTTCAGTGAACCTTTTTTTGTTTTAAATCATTGCCATAATTATATTTTTATATGTACAGATTAATTTTACTAATACTTCTTATTCCATCAGTTTCATTTAGTCAAAATACTCTTGGAACCCAATCATCAGGAATTGATTTTGATAGTTATTCTTTCGGGTCTATTGATCAGTTCGATCAAACAAAAAGTAATTTGACAGGTTCTCCTTATTTGTTTGAGAAATTTAGAGATTTAATTGTCATAACTGACGCAAACGATTCCATTGTCTTTAAGGAATCAAATTTTAATTTAAGCACCATGAATCTAGAGTTCAAAAAAGATGATGGTATGCATTTCTTTTCTTCTAAGTATTTCAATACTTTCTTTGATAACCAAATTTTTGAAAATGGCTATATTATTAAAAAATTTAGTTCAATAGAGGAGAAACAAGTAACAGGCTTATTCAAAATTTTAAAGGAAAAATCTAATTACTCTTTAGTCAAGCATTTTCAATTTAAAATTAAGGATTCAAATTACAACCCTGTATTAGAGCATGGAGATAGAAACGATAAAATAGTAATTAAGGAAGATATTTATTTACTACATAATTATCAATTAATCCCAATTAGCGGGTCAAAAAGAAAATTCTCAAAGTATTTTTCTAAGAATAATGAAATTTTGAGTTATATTCGAGACAAAAATTTATCCTTTAAGAATGTGAAAGATCTTTCAGACCTTACAGAGTTCTTAGATAGCAATGAATTTGAGGTTAAACTGTAACCTTATTTCAAGTAAACAAACCAATAAAGTAAATTAAAATGAAAAAAAACTACTTAAATTACGTTTTAGCCATTTGTATTTTGGCAGTCGTAGGTTTATTCTTTTCTATAAACCCCACTGTTGATCAAACTCAAAACATTGGCGATGCATCAAATCAAAAAGAATTATGGTCCACTAAAAAGTCAAAAGTTAAGTCAGGTCAAGATGCTTATATGAAGCCTGATGGATTTATTGAATACTTTAATTCAGTGTCTAAAAGAATTGATCAGAGTACGTCAGAATATGTGTCTGGTTATCGCTTTAATGAAATATCTAAAGCTGCAAAAATTACAGCTCAAGCTAGAGTAGAAGCTTTAGATGTTGAGTTTATTTCTAGAGGACCAGGCAATGTAGGTGGAAGAACCCGTGCTATTGCAATAGACCCGGCTGATGATACACATTGTACTTGGATTGCTGGAGCGGCAAGCGGTGGTCTTTGGAAAACTACTGATTGTGGGCTGTCTTGGACTAATATTTCTGAAGGTTTACCCAATCTTTCAACAAACTCTATAGCCCAAGCTGCATCAAATCCTGACATTATTTATGTAGGTACAGGTGAAGTATTTGCTGGTAATAGCACATTTGTAAGAGGTGATGGTATATACAAGTCTACTGATCGAGGAACATCATGGGAGCTACTTCCATCTACTGTGGATAATACTGATTATATTTCTGTAAATAGAATAGCAGTGGACCCTTCAGATGAAAATATTGTAGTAATTGCGACCAATACAGGAATATACAAATCTACTGACGGGGGTGCTTCATGGGCCGAGACTTTCGATGCTCCAGTTGGTGCTTCTGTGCAAGATTTACAAGTTGATCCGACCGATTACAATATTCAGTATGCAGGCGTAAATAGCAACGGTATCGCAAAGTCTACTGATGCAGGAAATACTTGGACTATTTCTTCGGATGGAATTGCTGAAGGTGTACGTTTTGAAATAGCAGTTTCACCTAGCAACCCTGATATAATTTATACATCAACTTTCTCAGGTCCAAATACTTTGCTTTATTTTTCTGACGATAAAGGAGAAAATTGGGTGTTAGCTGATGATCCTGATTATGATACTAATTTCTTAGGAGCTCAAGGTTGGTATGATAACACCATTGCGGTTAATCCTTATAATCCATACGAAGTTTTCGTTGGGGGAGTAAGTATTGGTAAATATGTAATTGACCCTGAGAATATAGGTGAATCTGATAGACAATATTTAGGATCAGATTTTGAAAACACTGATTTCTTATCTTTCGTGAATTTTGGAGCTGATTTTGAGGGTGGCACTATTAATATTGCCACTGGTTCATTATCTCCTTCTCAAAATCCTATGACAGTTGAGATTAGATTTGGAGAAGATAATACCCAAAAAGCTCATAGATTCACTGTTCCATCTACTGGAGGTTCTAATGGTGATGGCGGAGCTGGAATTCCTGAATCTGATTATACCTATCAGGATTATATTGATGTTCCATTTGAAGTTTGGGATATTGAAAATAATCGTCAATTGATGGTTTCTTTTAGAGATCAAGAAGATAATGGAGTATTTGATCTCAATCCAAGAGATGATGCTAGTGATCCCAATCTTTTAAAAGCTAGAGAATACCTATATATACATGATATTGATTATGATGCAGCTGCACCAAATGCAGAAGTTACAGATCAAACTGGAGGGATAGCTTATGCTAATATGTATTATTTTTGGCCAATCTTAACAACAGGAGCTACTTGGGATCCAGCAACGTTTAGCAATGCAATAATGAGATTGAATTACGGTTCTCAATTTGTTGCAGCGGCAACAGCTGTAGCGGTATATGATGCATATGGCAACTGGGAAGGACAGAATTCCAATACACTTCATCCTGACCATCATCACCTAACATTTATTAAAACGGATGAAGCTAATGAGCAATTTATGGTAATCAATGGAAATGATGGCGCCTTTGGTTTCTCCACAGATAATGGAATTACTTTTGAGGAGCGTGAAGAAGGTTATGTAACTTCTCAATTCTACGGGGCAGATAAAAAGCCTGGTGAAGACAAATACATTGGAGGGATGCAGGATAATGGTACATATGTATCAACTGGTACAACAGTAGATGCCACAAATCAGTACAGTTTTGAAATCGGGGGAGATGGATTTGAAGTTATTTGGCACGCGACAGATACGGATTTAGTGATTGGTGGTTCACAATTTAACGGCTTGAGAAGATCTACTAACGGTGGTCAGTCTTTCTCCAATGCAACCACTGGAATGGTTGATGATGGCCCGTTTATTACAAGATTAGCAGGATCAAATACATCGCCTGATGTAATATATGCTTTGGGAGCAGCAGGCGTTTATAAATCTAACGATTTTGGTGCGTCATGGAACATGAAAGAGATCACGGCAGCAACGTGGAGTGGAGATTCACAAGCAAGTGATGTAGAAGTTTCTTTAGCCAATGATCAAATCGTTTGGGCTGGAGCTGGAATGGCCGAAGGAGTGCTAGATATATTTGTATCGACTGATGCTGGTGAGACATATGAGCCAGTAAGTATAGCTTCAATAAATCCAAATGCTAGTACAACAGGAATTTATACGCATCCTACAGATGAAAATACAGCTTATGTCTTATTTTCAGTAGCTGGTCAAGCAAAAATCCTGAAGACTGAAGATTTAGGCCAAACATGGACTGATATCTCTGGTTTCGATGGATCTGAGACTAGCTCTAATGGCTTCCCAGATGTTTTCACACATAGTTTATTAGTAATGCCTTTTAATACCGATATTATCTGGGTTGGTACTGAAATTGGTCTTTTTGAGTCATTAGATGGTGGTACATCATGGAATTTCAGAAATGATTTCCCTTCTGTTTCAATATGGTCAATGAAAATTGTTGACGATCAAGTAGTGATGGGGACTCACGGAAGAGGTATTTGGACTGCCACTATTGAGGAATTGGCTTTATCTAGTTTAAAGGTAGAAGCTTTCAGTTACTTAGGTTATGGTAATGCTGAAGTTAATGTAGACTTACCAGTAGAATACGATCTTGTAAAGGTTTATGTAAATGATGTAGAAGTAGGTACTCTTGACGCACCTACTGTTGGAAGTAACACAGTTGCAATTTCTGATTTCTTTGAATTCAAAGGTGCAGAAGTTAAAATCGTTGGGAATATCGCAAGTGTTGATTATGAATCTAGAAAATTTGATACAGAGGAGATAGATGTTGCTCCACAGATCTTTAGTTTCGAAAGTGCTATAGATGGAGATGTTTATCCAGTTTCAATTGAAGTAGAAAATAATGAGCCTTTTGATAAAGTAGAAGTACTTTTCAATGATGAAGTAGTATATACAGATGAACAAATTTTGACCGAAGGAGATGCAGCCAGAGTGATTAATTTTGATTATGATCAACAAGGCATTAACAGATTGCAAATACGCGCTCATATCCAAGGAGAGATTTATATCACTGATGCTGATTCTAATATTATTACTTCCAGCAGTGAAAGATTAAATAGTAGTATTAAGGTATATCCAAATCCAACAGCTAGCTATGTTAACATATCATCAAATGGAATAGTAGTAGATGAGGTGAAAATATATAGCAGCAATGGTGTTCAAGTAAATAAGATTGATGTAAGTTCAAATTCTAAAAATACGCAGATTGACTTAACTTCATTAAATCGTGGTGTTTATTTGATTCAAATTGTTGGTCAAGATGGTAGAATAATTAGCAAAAGAATCATTAAGGAATAATGAGAGTTCTTATATCCTTATTTATAATAAGTTTTTTGGGAGGTTGTGCTAAGCAAAGCACGACCTCTTCAAATTCTTCTATGGAAAATTATAGAAAATTAGCTTACGAAAGTTTGAAAGTTGAACCTGTTGAGTTTTCTGAAAATTCGGAAAAGGATTATGTTTTGGCTACTTATTATAAGAATGACAGAAATGTTTCTGGCGCTGGTACTTTAAACTATGTAGTTATTAACATAGCTGAAGAGAAAGTAGAAAAAAAAGGAGTGTTGCCTAAAGGTCATATAAAATGGATTTCAGAGTATGAATTAGAAATATTTAGTCCGCCTGGTATCCCTAAAGATCAGACTGAAACAGCAGATGATTACAAAACCATTTATAATGTTAAGAATGGTAGTACAACTAATAAAAAAGGAGCGTCTAACTAAAGCTCCTTTTTTTGTTTTATCTATTTAATAAAAATTCTGAGCTTTCTTTAATTATTATCGAAAATGAATCAGGTAAACTGGTTTTCTCCCAAGGATGGGCAGCTCCAAACACATGATTTTCATTTTGCATAATCACCAATTCGGTATTAGGCTTCCATTCTTTAATTTGATATGCCATGTCCACTGGAAGGGTTTCGTCTTCGGTGCCATGGAAAGCCAACAAAGCTTGCTTCATTTCCTTTACTGCTTTTGGTATTGAAAGTCTATCAGGGTTATTTAAGACATCATCATACAGCTGTACATATAGTGGCATCATTTGATTGGTTCTGGAGTTTTCGATATACTGAACTCCTTCTGTTCTCCATTCATCTAAAAAACTCTGTGGCCATCTTTTACTTAAATCATTTATTGCAGCGAGTGTAACTACTTTTTTGATTCTCTCGTCCTCTTTTGCTTTTAGTAGTACTAATCCACCACCTCGGCTATGTCCCATCAAGTTTAGATCATTTAAATTGAGTTCTTTTTTAGGTATTATATTAGATGACGAAAATAGATAATCAATACTATCCTTTAAGTCTGCTAATTCGATAGTGAAATTATTGTTTCCAAAAGCTTCTAAATCTGCAAAATCTGTCAATTTTTCTGGTGTAGTTCCATTATGGCTTAAATTTATTTTCATAAAAATAAATTCATTTTTGGCAAATTCATCAGCCATCAAATTGAACACACCCCAATCTTTAAATCCTTTAAAACCATGAACAAAAAGGATCAACGCTTTCTTATCATTACTAGGAATGTATCTTAAATCAGCCGTAATAGGCTTATTATGAACCGTACTTGTAATAATTATATTTTCTTTAATCATTTTATTGGTTTGCATTGCTTAGATATTCATTTGGTAGTAATATTGCACACGCATGGGGAGTAAAATTAAAGAAATACAATCACCAATAGCCAATGAAATGGCAGAATTTGAAATAAAATTCCGTCAATTCATGAAAAGCAAAGTTTATTTGCTTGATAAAATAATGGGCTATATAGTGAAACGAAAGGGGAAGCAAATGCGACCTATGTTTGTATTTCTTTCAGCGGGAGTACATGGTGAAATCAACGAGGCTACCTATCGTGGTGCTGCTCTAATTGAGTTGCTGCATACAGCTACTTTAGTTCACGATGATGTGGTGGATGATGCAAACTACAGAAGAGGCTTTTTTTCTATTAATGCCCTTTGGAAAAATAAAATCGCGATTCTAGTGGGTGATTACTTACTTTCAAGAGGATTACTTCTTTCTATAGATAATGACGATTTTGATTTATTGAAAATCGTTTCTGAAGCTGTTCGTGAAATGAGTGAAGGAGAACTCCTTCAAATTGAAAAGGCAAGAAAACTCAATATTACGGAAGATATTTATTATGATATCATAAAACAAAAGACTGCTTCTTTAATAGCGTCTTGTTGTGCCGTAGGTAGTAGATCTGTAATTAAAGACGATGATGTAAGTGAAAAAATGAAGCTCTTTGGTGAGAAGGTCGGGATGGCATTTCAGATTAAAGATGATTTGTTTGATTATGGTACAATTGATATCGGTAAACCACTAGGGATTGATATCAAAGAAAAGAAAATGACTTTACCACTGATTTATGCGTTGAATAATGCCGATAAATCAGAGCAAAAGCAAATTATCAGATTAATTAAAAATAAGAGTGAAAAAAATTCAACGGTGAAGACTGTAGTCGACTTCGTTATAAGGAAAAATGGGATTGAATATGCGGAAGAAGTGATGCATAATTATTACGATGAGGCTATGACTATCATCAAAGATTTTCCTGACTCTGAATATAGAAAATCCTTAATGGGATTAGTGAAATACACCATTGAAAGAAAAAGATAATCTATTTTAATTCGTAGCGTTGTAAATGAGAGCTAGCAATAGGTTTTTCTGAAAATAATACTTTTGTCGCAGGCCAAACTTTACCAAAGGTTTCTGACTTTCTATATTTATTCAAATATTCTTCACTTTCCCACAAACTATAAGTACTAAAAATATTTGGATGGTTTTTGTCCTGCCAAAGCTCTAAATGGTGACATCCTGCTTGATTACGAATAGCTTCTTTATTTTCTTCAAATATTTTGATGAAGTCATCAGTCTTATCTGCTTGAAAAGTCATTTTTACTATTCTGATTAACATAATTTTAAAATTTAAGGCCGACAATATGCCGGCCTTTTCAATAAATTATTTTCTTTTTAATACTTTTTCAACTGCAGCAACAATATGATCAGCATCCAATCCATATTTTTTCATTAATTCTTCTGGCTTACCGCTCTCTCCGAATTGGTCATTAACAGCAACATATTCTTGAGGTGTTGGGTTGTTTTGAGCTAGAACCTGCGCTACCGCATCTCCTAAACCACCATTTCGCTGATGTTCTTCGGCAGTTACCACACAAGCTGTTTTAGCTACTGATTTTAAGATCGCTGCTTCATCTATTGGTTTTATTGTATGGATATTGATTAATTCCACACTTATTCCCTTATCTCTTAAAATAGCCTCAGCCTCAATTGCCTCCCATACTAAGTGGCCTGTAGCAAAGATGGTTACATCAGAACCTTCAATCATGTGGATTGCTTTACCAATTTCAAATTTTTGGTCATCAGCTGTAAATACAGGGACTTTTGGCCTACCGAACCTTAAATAAACAGGTCCTTCATGATCAGTGATAGCAAGAGTTGCTGCTTTTGTTTGATTATAATCACAAGGATTTATAACCGTCATGTTTGGCAACATTCTCATCATACCTATATCTTCCAAGATTTGGTGAGTGGCACCATCTTCACCCAAAGTAACACCAGCATGAGAAGCGCAAATTTTAACGTTTTTCTCAGAATATGCAATCGATTGGCGAATTTGATCATAAACTCTGCCTGTTGAGAAATTAGCAAAAGTACCAGTAAAAGGTATTTTACCACCAATTGTCATTCCTGCTGCCAAGCCCATCATATTGGCTTCAGCTATACCAGTTTGGAAAAATCTATCGGGAAATTCTTTTTGGAAATCACCCATTTTTAATGAACCAATTAAATCAGCACAAAGTCCAACTACTTGATCATTTTTTCTACCGGCTTCTAAAAGCCCATCTCCAAAACCTGAGCGTGTATCTTTTTTTTCTGTAAATGTAAATTTAGTTTCTGCCATCTTGCTCTTATTAGTATATTTTTATATTTAAAGTCTGTCCTGATTGTATTTCGAATTCTTTTATTTGTGTGTATTTACTTCCCATTGCTTTATCTGATCGAAAAACATACTTGTATTTCCCTGGCTGAATGCCAAAGCTTTGTTTCCCCCCTCTTAGGTCTAATTTTTTGATCCATTTTTGTCTCCCACTTTCATCAATTGCATACAAACTTCCAATGCCTTTACTGCTATAGATTATATTAATTCTTCCTGGTGCTGGAAGATTTATAGTTTGAGTTTCTCCTTGTCTGATTTCGAAATCACGGAAGGTAATCCTTGGTAAAGTTAAAATCTCTAAATCATAGTTACCTATCAAATATTTTTCCTCTGAGCTCATCTCTTGAGTATTTATAATTTCTGAATCAGATGGCTTTTTAACTAAGACTTGCACATCATGATCATATTCAAATGTGTTTTTTTGATTAATTTTCAACCCACCTTGAGGCGTTGTGATTTTTATAACATTGTGTGTTCCTCCTTTTAAGAAAATATTCTTTTTTACCACTGGAGGTACTGTATTTACTACAACATTATAACTTAAAACTGGATCTACTTCTACAGTATCTGGCTTTCCATTTTCATCTCTAAAATGTATGAAATCAAACTCAGACATGCCTGTAAAAGTATTTATAAAAGAAACATTAACATCTTTCTCTACTGGTCTTCCACTTTGATCTAATAACTCAACACTTGCAGTAGTTTTGCTTAAAGATTGTGAAAGTATTCCATTCAAAACGGTTCGAAAGGCATTGATATTTTTGGCGTTGAAATATTCGCCCATGCAATCAAATTCAGAGGCAAACTTTTCCTCCATCCCTAAGCCAATTACAAATGGGCGTAGAAAAATATCTTTTTTCTGTAATTCTAATGATACTGCACAAGGGTCTCCATCACAAGATTCTATTCCATCAGTAATTATAATGATAATATTCCTGTAGCTTTTATCTTTTGGGAAATCATTAGCAGATTGCTGCAATGAATAGGCAATAGGAGTGGTGCCTCTTGGGTAGATATACTTCAATCTATCAATTATTCGGTCGTTGTTATTCGGGGCGAAAGGGATTTCTAACTTGGTATCCTGACAATTTTGCTCTTTAGAAGGAGTTAAATGTCCGTATGGTCTTAATGCTAATTCAATTTTATCATTCACTCTTAATGAATCAACTAAGTCAGTTAATACTTTTTTTGCCGCATCGATTCTTAACTGATTTCCCCATGGAGCCAACATACTTCCCGAAGCATCAAACAAAAAGAGAATTCTTGTTTTTTCAGGGATGCTTTGTTCCACCCTTTGTGCTTTTGCATTATGCAATACAAAGATAAGAAAGAAGGACGATATGATGATTTTATAGGTCATTCAATGAAAATAGCATCAGGATGGTGATCCTGATGCTATTTGTTATCACTTAATAATCTCCGAGAGTTTCTTCTAATTGAGATAAAGCACTTGCTAATTCTTCATCATTTGGAGCAACTCCATGCCATTTGTGCGTTCCTACCATGAAGTCGATTCCATAGCCCATTTCTGTTTTCATTAAATTCAAAACAGGTTTTCCTTTTCCAGTCAAACTTTTTGCATGTTCTAGTGATTTTACAATTTCAGCCATGTCATTACCATCGCTCTCTATCACTTCCCAACCAAAAGCCTGCCATTTTGCTTTTAAATCTTTTAAGTCCATTACTTCTGAAATAGGACCATCAATTTGTTGACCATTATAATCTACTGTTGCAATTATATTATCAACTTTGTGGTGAGCTCCATACATGGCCGCTTCCCATATCTGACCTTCTTGCAATTCGCCATCTCCCATCAAAACATAAACCAAGTTATTTTCCGTGTTTAGTTTTTTGGTTTGCGCAGCGCCCAAAGCTGCGGATAAGCCTTGGCCTAATGAACCAGAAGCAATTCTGATTCCAGGAAGGTTTTCTTCCGGTGTCGGGTGTCCTTGTAATCGGCTATCAATTTTTCTAAATGTGCTTAGTTCAGATGTTTCGAAATAGCCACTTCTGGCCAAAACGCTATACCAAACTGGCGAAATATGGCCGTTTGATAAGAAAAATAAATCTTCATTTTTTGCATTCATGTCGAAATCGACATTGTGCTTAAGAATGTGGAAATATAATGCTACAAAAAAATCTGTGCATCCTAAAGAGCCTCCTGGATGACCGGAATTAACCGCATGAACCATCCTTACGATATCTCTTCTTACTTGAGAAGCTATTTTTTCAAGCTCTTGAATGTTTGCCTGACTTGCCATTGATTATGAATTTAAAATTTGTGCTGTGTGTTCTTTTGTCTTTACTTTTTCAATAATATCTTCAATTTTACCTGCTTCATCTATTACAAAGGTAGTGCGAAGCGTTCCCATATAGGTTTTTCCGTACATTTGTTTCTCACCCCAAGTGCCAAATAAATTATGCACAACATGATCTTCATCCGCTATTAGCGAAAATGGTAAACTTTGTTTTTCTATAAACTTCTGATGCGATTTTTTAGAATCTTGACTAACGCCAATTACTACATAACCTTGTTTTTGAAGTTCTGCATAATTATCTCTCAAATTACAAGCTTGAGCTGTACATCCAGGCGTATTATCTTTTGGATAAAAATAGAGTACTACTTTTTTACCTTTAAAATCACTTAGTTTAATTTCATTACCATCTTGATCTTTGGCATTGAATTCTGGTGCTTTGTCGCCTATCTTTAATTCCATATTATTTATAGTTTAGTGATATATTCAGTTTCGTTTCCAGCTTTATCTGCAACTTTTATCACAAGTTCGCCAGTTTTGTTCACTTCTTCATTCAGCCAATCTATCCAAATCAATTTATCTTTTGGTTCATATTTCATTAATACCCAATCGCCATTTAGATATGCTTCAAATGATTTAATACCAGATAATTGATCATCAATCAAGAAATTATGTTTTTTTGAGGTTTCTTTTACTAATGGCGGAATACTATCAGTTAAAATAGTATAATCAGCTAAATCTCTGGTGCTAAACTTGATTTTTTCTTCTTTCCATTCTCCGCCAGCGAATGAGAAATCGCCTGAGTCATCTGCTTTGTAAACATGACTATTTTCCTGATTGTAGCGATTCATCCTTGGAAACAATTCAATATCAATCGAACTTTTAAGTGGAGAGCTTATAGGGCCTAAAGAGAATATTTCTAATGAATCTGAGGTTTTAATTTCATAAGCTGTTTCAAGATATAGCGTATCAAATAATGAATATGGACTAAATTCTACATTCATTTTTTCAGTTGATACTGTTTTAGTTTCTTTAGGGAATATCTCATGAATAGTCCTTAAGTTTAAGCCTTTATCACAATTTAATATAGATTCGGGGATTCCGTTTTTTAAATCCCACAAATAAACAGCCGTACTATTTAGATAATATTCTGGCTTGAGGGATTCAATCTTTTCACCGAAGTTTAAGTTTAACTCTTCCCCTTCATCATTACAGTTAGTGCTGGTGTATACTTTTAGGAAGTTCTCTTCAATTGTGTAATTGATTTCATCAAGTTCAAAATCTATTGATTTATTCAAGTTTTTCTCTGCTTTTTCACCTACAATTATCGTTTCTAAAACACTCAAGTTTTCATATGGATCGTACATTTTGATTTTGACTTCGTACAAATTTCCATCTTCTATTTTAAGATTTCCATTTTCTGATTGAGTCTCATAGAATCGTAATTGGTTACCATCATCCACATATAACTTATGGTAACTGGAGCCAGTGGCTACTTTAACATCATAAGGATAATGCACCAAGATATGTCTTTGTAAACTAAAACTCATCACATCAATATTTTGATAGAAATGTGTTTTTCCATTAACAATTACTTCTATTTTGCTAATACCATTTTTATTAGCAGATCCATTTAATTTATCATGCCCCCATAGTTCTAACCCAATTTTCCCTATAGCCTTCACAGTGTCCATAGTCTTATAATTAAAGCCAGTTCTATTAATTCTAATATCGGTTCTTTTAAATTCATTAGATATTCTTGAATTTAAATCCATCGGTCTGATGGCAAAGCCCTGAACAATAGGAGGGATGTTATCTTTGATTTCATCAAAACCATAATGAAGAGGATTCAACACTCTTTGTTGAGAATCTCTGATTTCAAAATGAAGATGAGGCCCCATAGAACCACCGGTATTTCCTGAAAGCCCAATAACTTCTTGAGACTTAAAGGCAAATTGATAAGGTTCAGGAAATAATTCAATTTCAAAAGTTTTTTGTTTGTACTGCTCCTGCTTTACGTATTCTTGAATATCTGATGAAAATTCATTTAAGTGGGCGTAAACAGAAGTATTTCCATCTGGATGAAGCATATAAAGTGCATTTCCATATCCAGAGGTGGCAACTTTTATTCTAGTAATATATCCTCGTTTAGTGGCATGAACTGGTTCGCCAATTTTACCACCTGTTTTTATATCAATTCCTGCGTGAAAATGAGAAGAGCGTAATTCCCCCATTGTGCCAGAAAGGAAATTAGTTTTATTTGGTCGGATTGGGAAAGTATATGGGTCAGAATTTTGAGCTAGCACCGCAAGCGGCAAACTGAATAAAAATAGTAGGAGCGTTACTTTAGTTTTATTTAATTTCAAAATCCAATAATTTTTGATTTTCAATATATCCTTCGAGCTTATCACCAATTGAAATTGGGCCAACCCCTTTTGGAGTTCCAGTAAAGATAATATCTCCAGTTTTTAAAGTGAAAAATTTTGATAAATATGAAATGATGTAGTCAATTGGGAACAACATCAGTGCCGAATTCCCTTCTTGTTTTACCTGACCATTAACTTTCAGGGAAAAATTAATATTCTGCAGGTCTTCAAACTCTTTCTTATCTAGCCAATTTGATATAGGTGCAGCACCATTAAACCCTTTCGCAATATCCCAAGGTAATCCTTTTTCTTTCGCCTTAGACTGTAAATCTCTGGCCGTGAAATCAATTCCTAAGCCAATTTTATCAAAATATTTATAAGCATGCTCTTCTTTTACGAATTTTCCTTCTTTACAAATTCTAATAATCAATTCTACTTCATGGTGAATATCATTACTGAAAGATGGGTAATAAAAAGGGTCGTTATTTTTTAAGATGGCAGTATCTGGTTTGGTGAAAATCACAGGCTCATCGGGGCGTTCATTTTTGAGCTCTTTAATGTGATCTCCATAATTTCTACCTATTGCCAGTATCTTCATTTATAAATTTTTATGCAAAAATATGCTTTCTTTTAACTATAAAAATGAAAGCTACGTTAAATGTTAAAAGAAATCTTTGAGATTGTATTTAAGGGGTTTTAAAATGTAATTTTACAATCTAATACACTATAAAAAATGATTATGAAAAAAATATTAAGCATTTTAATTCTTGTATCCATTCTTATGGCTTGTAAGAAAGTTCCATTAACTGATAGGAATCAATTTAATGCTATTCCAAATAGCCAGCTAAATTCTTCAAGTTTCACCTCGTATAGTCAAGTCATGAAGGAAAGTAAGCTTTCCTCTAATACTGCACAGGTTGATATGGTTAAAAAAGTAGGCAATCGTATCAAAGATGCAGTAGAGCAATATCTTAAAGAGAATAAATTAGAGGATGCTACGGAAGGCTTTAAATGGGAATTTAATTTGATTGCAGAAAATACAGTTAATGCATGGTGTATGCCTGGTGGTAAGGTGGCTTTTTATGAGGGTATTTTACCTGTTTGTAAAGATGAAGCTGGTATTGCAGTGGTGATGGGGCATGAAGTAGCTCATGCGATAGCCAAACACGGTGGAGAGCGAATGAGTCAAGCATTGGCACAACAAGGATTAGGTATGGGATTAAGTGTTCTAATGAGAGAGCAACCTGAGCGAACGCAGGCTTTAGCGATGACGGCTTATACTGGAATTAGTACAGTTGGCGCAATGTTGCCATTTAGTAGGTTACATGAATCTGAAGCCGATGAATTAGGTTTAAAATTTATGGCTCTGGCAGGATATGATCCGGCAGAGGCGCCTGAATTTTGGAAAAGAATGAAAGCTTTATCAGGCGGTGCACCACCCGAATTTTTAAGCACCCATCCAAGTAGTGATACTCGCGTTAAAGACCTAAATAAGCTATTGCCAGAAGCTAAAAAATATTATGCAAGAAGTAGTAAGGCAAGTAATACAGTTATTCCAAATTTAGATAAGATCTCTACTTCGGATAGTCAACAAAAAAGTGGTGGAAGTAAAACTGAATTAAAAATGAAAATTGGCAATTGATTTTATATTACTTTACTTGAATCTAGAATTGAAATTTTAAACAAAATCAATTCTAGATTCAATAATGAAACAAACTTCAAGTACAGAGGAGAACTTGTTTTATTCAGGATTTAGCAATCTTATCGTTTCTGTCCTGATAGTATTGCTTCGATTTCCCGCTCTATCTAAAATATAAGCCTCAAGATACATTTCGTAATCTCTGAAAATAAATGAAAAGCCAGCACTTTTCATTTCATACGTTAAGGAACCATTAAGTGGTCTACTATAATCTTCTGTATTTAAAATTGGGAATCTTCCATGAAAAGTTTGGTAAAAATTTGGTTCAGTTTCCCATTCAAATTGTTCAAATTCATTGCTTCCGGGAAGTTTACGATAGAACGAAACGAAAATATTAAAATAGCGCTCATTAAAATCCACTAAGATAGTATCGTTCGTTAAAAGAGTGTTATTTATAATAGCCGAGTCAGGTGTAATATAATAATCATAAAAACTGAATGAGGGTAGTTCAGGTGAACTTCCAAAAAATATTAATTCTCCTTGTTGATCAACTGGGATATCAAATAAATGATAAGGTGGATCTAATTCGCTGCTTCTTAATCCTAAGTCTCCATCTCCATCTTCGAAAAAAATGGTCAAACTTATCAGATCCTGATTTAATATCTGTCCACCTGTAGTTGTATCAGAAATTTGGCTAAATTCGATATTTTCATATTCTATTTTTGGAACGTCTTCGAATTCTGGTGGGGTAGGGCAGGCCGTTGTCAATAAAGAAATCGACAGAATAAATATTGAATAAGAGATAAGATAACAAGCCTTATTTATAATTTTGCAGTGCATAATAAATTTTACAAATGTCAGAGAGAGAACGCTTACTAAAGCAATTTGATGCCCTAAATGTTAAAAATTTTCAAGATTTTGCTTTAAAATTGTTCCGATACCAAAGTAAATACAATTTGGTTTATAAAAAATATATTGATGCTTTAAATATCGATGTGGAGGCTGTTAAAGATTTGCGGTCAATTCCATTCCTGCCCATAGAATTTTTTAAAGAACATAAAGTCTTAACTCAAGCTAAAGAGTTTGAAAGCTTTGCTGCAATTTTCGAAAGCAGTGGAACGGGTTCAGGAACTATTAGTCAACATTTTGTACCGGATTTGGGTCATTACTTTCGACATGCCCAAAATATTTTTGAGCAGCAATATGGAAGCTTGAATGACTATATAATTTTAGCACTTTTACCTTCCTATTTGGAAAGGAAAGGCTCTTCCTTAGTCGCCATGATAGATGATTTTATTGAAAAGACGAACTCTGCTAACTCTGGATTTTATTTAAATGATTTAAATGAATTAGTTGAAAAGGTAAAATTACTAAAAGCAAATAAGGATGAAAAGAAAATTATAGTATGGGGAGTAAGTTTTGCTTTGTTAGATTTGGCTGAAAATTACCAAGTTAATTTTTCAGATTGCATTGTAATGGAAACTGGGGGGATGAAAGGAAGAAGGAAAGAGATTACCAGAGAACAGCTTCACGAAATTTTATGTAATGGGCTGAATGTTAAGACAATCCATTCTGAGTATGGAATGACTGAATTATTATCTCAAAGCTATAGCAAAGGAAATGGTGTTTTTCAACCATCCCACAGTATGAAAGTTATGATGAGAGAGGTGAATGATCCTTTTGATATTAAATATTTCGATAAAAGAAGTGGCGGATTGAATGTGGTTGATTTAGCAAATATTGACAGCTGCGCTTTTATAGAAACGCAAGATGTAGGCTTAGTTAATGAAGATGGAAGCTTTAAAGTTTTAGGTCGTTTTGATAATTCAGATATTAGAGGATGCAATCTAATGGTGTTTTAAGTATTCAGTATCCAGTAGCTAGTATCTAGTAAATCACTTCAACACTCCAATACTTCCCGCTTTTTTATCTAAATCATATTCAATAATTAGGGTCTGCTTAAAAACTATTTAAAGATATCAATAATAAATCGGCCTGAAAACCACCACAGGCTGATTTATTATTTTCAGTTCACTAAATATTAACCTCAATGCATGGTTTACAG
>Ga0008835_100397_pt1 | contig 43901 bp, 37 predicted proteins | sample HotLakConsoUCCRE_FD_62215 | JGI IMG/M metagenome (GOLD analysis project Ga0008835, IMG submission 62215) | Hypersaline microbial mat communities from Hot Lake, Washington, USA - Hot Lake Consortium UCC-RE (Hybrid Assembly) ... | reverse complement strand
GCGCAGGGCTTCGAGGAGCGTCTGCCCGAGGTCTGCCCGAACGTGACGCTGGTGGAGACCCAGCCCGGCGACTGGAACAGGGAGAAGTCGCAGCAGGTCATGGAGGCCTTCCTCGTCAAGTATGACGACATCGACGGTGTCTATGCCGGCGACGACAACATGGGCGTGGGCGCGCTGAACGCGGCGCTGTCCGCGGACCGGGCCGAGGGCATCACCTTCGTCGGCGCGACCAACTTCTCGGTCGGCTACGAGGCGATGGAGGCGGGCACCTACTGGGGCTCGATCTACCAGTCGCCCGTGGACGACGCCGAGGCCGCGCTGCAGACCGCGCTCGACATCCTGAACGGCGAGGACGTGCCGTTCCTGAACTACTTCGACACGCCGAAGATCACCCAGGACAACATGAGCGAGTTCACCAAGCCGGTGTTCTGAGGCACCTCCCGGGGCGCCGGGCGCGGGGGGAGACCCCTGCGCCCGGTTCCTTCGACAGGATGACCTGAAGACCTGGGAGGGGTCATGGGAAGAGTATCTGGGCGCTCGTGCATCGTCACCGGAGCGGCGCGCGGCATCGGACGCGCCATCGGAGAGGCGCTGCTGGACGAGGGCGCCGACGTCTGTTTCGCGGACATCAACGGGACGCAGGCGGCAGAGGTCGCCGAGGCGAACCGGGCGCGGGCCGAGAGGGGCGGCGGCAAGGTCGCCCATGCGGCGGTCGACGTCACCAGCCGCGAGCAGGTCCGCGAGATGATCGCCCGGACCGTGGAGGCCTTCGGCAAGCTCGACGTGAAGTTCAACAATGCCGGCGTGAACAAGCCGATGAACTTTCTCGACGTGACCGAGGACAACTGGAATTTCATCATGGGCATCAACGGCCTCGGCTGCATGATCGGCATGCAGGAGGCCGCGCGGCAGATGATCGCCCAAGGCTCGGGCGGCAAGATCGTCAACACCGCCTCCATCGCGAGCCGGCAGGGGTTCGACAATGTCGCCCCCTATTGTGCCTCGAAATGGGCCGTCGTGTCGCTGACCCAGTCGGGGGCGCGGGATCTGGCGAAACATGATATAACCGTCACAGGCTTCGCCCCCGGCGTGGTTGCGACCGAGATGTGGGAGGAGGTCGACCGCGACCTCATGGAGATCGGCGCGGCGCAAAGGCCCGGCCAGGCGATGGAGGAGTTCTCCTCCGAGATCCTGAAGGGGCGCGTCGCCAAGCCCGCCGACATCACCGGGACGACGACGTTCCTCGCGTCGGCGGACAGCGACTACATGACCGGGCAGATCGTGATGATCGACGGCGGCATGACACTGGTCTGACGACCGGGAGGAGAGTGCAGGATGACCGAGGCGAGCGACAAGACCCCGTCGACCGGCAGCGCGGCCCGTGGCGGCGCGACGGCACAGGCCCCGACGGGCGGGCTGAACAGGGCGGGGATCGTCGGATTTCTGGCGCGGCAGGGGATCCTTGTCGCCTTCGTGCTGTTCATGATCGGCTTCACCCTCGCCAACGAGCGGTTCATCAGCCCCGACAACGTGCTGGGGGTGATCCGGTCCTCGGCGATCCTCGGCGTCATGGCGCTGGGGGTCACCTTCGTGGTGATCTCGGGCAATCTGGACCTCTCGGTCGGGTCGATGATGTCGTTTTCCACCATCGTGGTGCTGGACCTGCACGACCAGATCGGACCCGGGCTCGCGATCCCGGCGATGTTCGCGCTGACGCTGTGTCTGGGGGCGTTCAACGGGTTTCTTGTCGGGTATCTCAAGCTCAATTCGCTGATCGTGACACTGGGAATGCTGTCGGCCATCCACGGCCTGACGCTGACCTGGTCGGGCGGCAAGAACATGGACATCGCCGACAAGGCGGGGACCTGGTTTTCCGTCTTCGGGCAGGAGCGGGTGCTGGGCATCCCAATGCCGATCCTGATCTTCCTGCTGCTGGCCTCCCTGCTGGGGATCATGCTGGCCAAGACGCCGTTCGGGCGAAAGGTCTATGCCGTGGGCGGCAACGGCACGGCGGCGACCTTCTCGGGCATCCGGCGCGCGCGGACGGTGTTCACCTGCTATCTCATCTCCGCCTTCTGCGTGGCGACGGCCGGCCTCCTGCAGGCGTCGCGGTCGCTGGGCAGCCAGAACACCGTGGGGCAGGGCATGGAGCTCGAGGTGCTGGCGGCGGTGATCCTGGGCGGCGCGTCGCTGCTGGGCGGGTCGGGCACGATCTTCAAGACGGTGATCGGCGTGCTGATCCTGGGGTTCATCCAGAACGGGCTCTTGCTGGTGGGCCTGCAGTTCTACGTCCAGTACGTCGTGACCTGGGTCATCATCATCCTGGCGGTCTGGCTCGATATCGCGGCCAAGCGCGGCCGGCTTCTGTCTCCGATAGCGTGAGGACGAGATCATGAAACCCGGGAACCTCTCCACCTTCCTGCGCACCGGCGCGATCTGGGCCTTCGTGCTGCTGGAGCTGGCCTTCTTCGGCATCGTGGGCGACATGGTGTCGTCGTCGAACACGGCCTTTCTGGCGCCGAACAACCTCTTGCTGATACTGAAGCAGGCCGCGCCCATCGGCATCATCGCCATGGGCATGACGCTGATCATGATCAACGGGAACATCGATCTCAGCGTCGGCGCCATCTTCGCTTTGGCCGCCGTGATCCTATTGGACAGCCTGAGCTGGCCCTTCATGGTGGAGATGGGCGACTGGGCGATCCCGCTGGCCTGGTTCTTTGCGCTCGCGGTCGGGGCGGTCCTCGGCGCCATCAACGGGCTGATCGTGTGGAAGACCGGGGTCGATGCCTTCATCGTCACGCTGGGGGCGATGCTGGGCTACCGGGGCCTTGTGTTCATGTACAACGGCGAGCAGCCGACGAGTAACCTGAACTGGACGCTGGTGGATTTCGCCGAGGCGAAGTTTCTCGGGCTGCACACGCCGACGTGGTTCCTGTTCGCGGTCACGCTGTTCATGTGGTTCCTGAGCACGAAGACGGTGCATGGGCGCAACGCCTATGCCATCGGCAACAACCGGGAGGCGGCGGTGAACGCGGGTATCCGCGTGGGGCCGCACATGATGATCAATTTCGTGATCATCGGGTTTCTGGCGGCGCTGTCGGCCGTGATCTTCTATTCCGAGAGCGGGTCGGTGAACCCCAACGACGGGCAGCTCTTCGAACTCTGGGTCATCACCGCGGTGGTTCTGGGCGGCACCAAGCTGACGGGCGGCTCGGGCAACGTGATCTCTACACTGGGCGGCGTGATCGCAATCCAGGTGCTGAGGAAGGGCCTCGGCCACATGGGGGCCGCGACGGAGACGGTGAACCTCGTGATCGGTCTGATCCTGATCGCGGTTCTGTTCCTCGACCGGCAGCTGAACGTGAAGGGCAAGGAGGCCTTGAAGACATGACCGTGCCTGCGCTTCGTCTCGAGAATATCGTCAAGACCTTCCCCGGTGTCCGCGCTCTGGATGGTGTGTCCTTCGAGGTCATGCCCGGCGAGGTTCACGCCCTGATGGGCGAGAACGGCGCGGGCAAGTCCACGCTGATGAAGGTGCTGGGCGGGATCTACCAGCCCGACGAGGGCCGCATCGTGGTGGAGGAAAAGCCCGTCACCATGCGCACGCCCATGGAGGCCAAGGCGCAGGGGATCGTCTTCATCCACCAGGAGTTGAGCCTCGCCACCGAACTGACGGTGGCGGAGAACATCTATCTCGGTGAGCTGCCGCGAAAGAGCTTCGGTCTCGTGGACTGGAAGACGCTTTATGCACGCACCGACGCCATCCTGAAGAAACTCAAGGTGGGCTTCAATGCGCGCACCAACGTCGGGTCGCTGTCGATCGCCAACCAGCAGATGGTGGAGATCGCCCGCGCGCTGACGGTGGACGCGAAGGCGGTGATCTTCGACGAACCCACGGCCTCATTGACCGATGCGGAGAAATCCGTGCTGTTCGACGTCATCGCCGATCTGCGGTCCAGTGGCGTGGGCATCATCTACATCTCGCACCGGATGGAGGAGATCTTCAAGATCACCGACCGGATCAGCGTGCTGCGCGACGGCTCCTACCGGGGGACGGTGAAGACGGCGGAGACCGACGAGGATGCGATCACGCAGATGATGATCGGTCGGTCCCTCGACCTGAGCCGCAATACCTCGCATCACGAGCTGGGCGACGTGGCGCTGGAGGTGCGCGGGCTGAGCTGCGGCAATCTCTTCGAGGATATCAGTTTTTCCGTGCGCAAGGGCGAGGTGCTGGGGTTCTACGGCCTCGTGGGCGCGGGGCGGACGGAGATCGCGGAGACGCTTTTCGGCCTGCGCAACCCCTCTGCCGGGGAGATCCGGCTGAATGGGGAGGCGGTGCGGATCACCTCGCCCCATGATGCCATCGCCAAGGGGATCAGCCTTGTCCCGGAGGACCGCAAGGGGCAGGGGCTGGTGCTGGGCATGAACTGCCGGGACAACATGACCCTGCCGCAGGTGGACGACCTGAAATCCGGGCCCTTTGTTGCCGAGGGGGCCGAGGTCGCGATCTTCGACCAGTACCGCGACCGGCTGGATATCCGCACGCCGGGCTGGCGGCAGATCGTGGGCAACCTTTCGGGGGGCAACCAGCAGAAGATCGTCATCGGCAAGTGGCTGTCGATGCATCCTGAGGTCCTGATCGTGGACGAGCCCACGCGGGGCATAGACGTGGGCTCGAAATCCGAGATCCACAAGCTGATCCGGGAGCTGGCGGCGCAGGGCTATGCGGTCATCGTCATCAGCTCGGAAATGCCCGAGGTGCTGCATGTCGCGGACCGGATCGTGGCGATGTATTCGGGGCGGATCATGCGGACCTTCACCTCCGAGGAGGTGACCGAGGACAACCTCATTCAGGCGATTTCCGGCATTCGCGCCGACAAGGATGCGCCGGTCGCCGAACCGGCCTGAGAGGAGAACGACGATGAAGGCAGCGCTGTTCGTGGGCGGCTGGGAGGGTCATGCGCCCACGGCTTTCGCCGACTGGTACGAGGCGCTGTTGCGCGACAACGGCTTTACGGTCGTGGTGCACGACACGCTGGCGCCTCTGGCGGACCCGGGGGGGATGGCCGATGTGGACCTGATCACGCCGATCTGGTCCTCGGCCCGGTCGGGCCACCGCGCGGAATTCGGCAACATGACCGCCGAAGAGGAAAAGGGCCTTTTGCAGCTCATCGGCGACGGCTGCGGCCTTGCCGGCTGGCACGGGCACATGGGCGACGCGTTCCGCGACAGGCCGACCTATCACTTCCTCATCGGCGGGCAGTTCGTGGCGCATCCGCCGGGCTGGCCCGACAACCTCCAGCCCGAGGAGGATTACATCGACTACGATGTGACCATCTGCCGGCCCGACCATCCGCTGGTGCGGGGGATCAAGTCGTTCCGCATCCGGTCGGAGCAGTATTACATGCTCACCGACCCGTCGAACGAGGTGCTGGCGACGACGACATTCTCGGGCGAGCACCTGTGGTGGATCGAGGGCACGGTGATCCCGGTGACCTGGACACGGCGCTGGGATCGGGGGCGCGTGTTCTACTGCTCCATCGGGCATGAGTTGCGCGACCTGAAGATGCCGCAGGTGACGGAGATGATCCGGCGCGGCGCGATCTGGGCTGCGGAAGGCCGGGCGGCGGCGCGGGCGGCGGCGGCCTGAGGGCGCTTGCCGCGCCGAAGCAGTGCGCCCAGTTCGGCGTCGGGTGGCCGTGTCAGTTGCTTTGGGCGAGGAGCAGTCCCGCGCCCATGGCCAGTTGATCGGGGTGACCCGACTCGTCGATCAGGACGAAGGCGGCCCGGTCATGCTCGAAGAGCGCGATGGTTCGGCCCTGGTAATCGAAGGAGGTCGGCGGGTCCTCGGTGTCGTCCGGGGATCGGGCCACGGCCATCAGCAGGATCTGCCCGAAATCCGGTGCGTCGAGGCTCAGCGCCACGCCGGGACGGTCGGGCGTGGCGACGATCTGCACATCCCGGATGACCCAGTCCTCGGGAAGGGGCGGAAGGTCGATCCCGAGGGCGGCGCTGATCTCCTGGGCATCGAGCACGGCGCTCTTTTCCTGTGACGCCATCGAGTGACGAAGCTCCAGCGCCGCCTTGGCATCGAGGGCGGCCTCGACCAGCGGATGAGGCGCGGGAGGGGCCGCGCCCTGCCATGCGACATGGCCCATCCATCCGGCGGCGAAGAGCATGACCGCCGCCGAGATGGGGGCTGCGCGCCGCGTCAGGCGCTGGCGCCGAAGTCGGTCCTGCAGCCTTCGGGCCTCTTCCACGAGCCGGGGCGGGGATGGCCTCTCTTTGAAGGACAGGCTGCGCCGCAGGGCGGCGGTGTTGCGGGCGTCTCTCAGAAGCTCGGCCGCGCGCTGGGGCCGTCTGAGGAGGTGATCGACCGCGATCCACACGCGGTCTGCATCGGGTCGGCTCTCGAGGGCCGCGAGGAGTTCCGCCTCGAGGTCGCTCTCCGGATCCGGGCCACCGGTACGGTCATCACTCATCCTGTCCTCCGACGATCCTGAGGGAGCGGACCGGCCCGGTCTCGCCGGTGCGGTCCTCGAAGGCCCGCAGCGCTGCGCGCGCGCGGGCGACGCGGGACATCAGCGTGCCTTGGGGAATGCCCAGGATCGCGGCCGCTTCTGCCACGCCGAGCCCTTCGAGGGCGACGAGGTGCAGGGCCTCGCGCTGGTCCGGGGCGAGGGCCAGAAAGCCCGCGCGCAGCTGCGCCAGCCGCGCCGCCACCTCCCCCGAGGGCTCGACGAAGGTCGGTCGCGTCTCGGCCCATGCGCGGTCGCGCGCCTCGGCCGCCTGAACGCTGCGACGGGTATCGATGAAGAGGTTGTGCAGGATAGTCATCAGCCAGACCTTGACGTCGGATCCGTCGCGGAAGGTCTCGCGCCGTTCCTGCGCCCGGACGAAGGTCGCCTGCACCAGATCGTCGGCGCTTTCGGCGTCCCGCGTGAGAACGAGGGCGTAGCGGCGCAGCGCATCGAGCTGTCCGACGACATCGAGATCATCCCGGCCCATTGCGGCTCAGCTCCCGTGTTGCAGCCTGTTCATGCGGGGTCGCCCGCCGGCGCTGGCGTCGCGGCACGATAGGCCGAACCCGTTGCGCCGACAAAGCGTGCATTCTCCTCGCGTATGCGGGCCGCGGCGTCGTCGTAGAGGAACGGCAGAAAGGCGTAGCGGCGGCCGCGGCTGACCTTGCTGACCTTGTGAAGCAACGAGCAGGAGAACACCACCGCGCCGCCGGGAGGCGCCTTGAAGCTGCGCGGGCCATATTCCGGGAAGCTGACCTCGCCGCCGTCGAAATCGTCGTTGAGGTTGACCGACACGGCGAAGCGGCGATGCGCGGTCCCCTTGGTGGTGTTGTCACGGTGCGCCTGGAAATGCCCGCCATCCTCTGCCGCATAGCAGCTGACGATGTAGCGCTCCATCCGTGTGACCCGGAACTGATGGACCTTGGCGATCTCTGGCACGACACGGCGCAGGAACCGGGCCTGCAGCGCCGCGATCAGCTCCTGGTCCGCGATGTTGTAATCCTTGCGCCGCTTGAAGCCCGGGTCGGTGACGCCTACGGTCCGGCCGCCGATCTCGCGCATGAAGCCGCTCTCCTCGCCTCCGTTCTCCTCGTAAAGGCCGATGAGGTGGCGGCAGACCTCCGGCTCGAAGACGCGTGGCAGAAACAGAACGGGCGCCATGATCTCGGTGCCTGCGTAGCGGTCCGGGGGAGGCTGGCTGGCGAGCACCGCCATGACCTCCGCGAGGTCGCTGCGGTCGTCCTTGAACGGGATCGCGGCGAGGACCCGCATCGTGGGATCGATCACCACCCATTGCCGCAGCAGTGCGACGGGTCCGGCTTCCGGGTTCGCATCCCGTGCGGCGACTCCGTAGAGGCGCGCGGCGGTCAGGTCGAAATCCCAGAAGTGGCGGAAGCCGGGCAGGCGGTTCGTGACCCGCCCCGAGACTTCGTCCTCGGGATCGGCGCTGACGCCGAAGAAGCTCGCGTGTGTGTCGTCGAAGAGGTCGGGGCGGTCCTGTGCCGCAGCGAGGGCGGCCGCGGCATGGGGATCGGCCACGGTGCCGTAGAAGCACAGGACGAGATACCGGCCCGCCGCCGTATCGAAGGTGAACCGGGAGTTGCTGACGCTGCGCTGAGTGAAGCTCGGCGCCGGGTCGCCGGGTGTCAGAAGGGTGGTCGCGTCCATTTGCGGTGCCGGGGCCATGCTGCTCGTCCCTTCTTTCGTTCAGACCGCGTACGAAGGCGTCCGGGGGTCTCATCCCCCGGGCGGCGAGAATTTTCGTGGGGATGACCGGAGAGAAGACGATTGAACTCCGTCGGCGCAGCGTGGGACATTGTCCTTCGTATGGGGTACGGGGTTTGACGCAATGAGTGCGGGTCGGCCGATCAGGGGCGGGGGCGACGGATCGCGTACCGCGAAGGGGCGCACCCGGTGATCCGGTTCCTGCATGGGTCCGACGTGCATCTGGGCAAGCCCTTTGGCGGGTTTCCCGAAGCGGTGCGGCACCGTCTGCGGCAGGCGCGGCAGGACAGTCTCGGTCTTCTGGCGACCGCGGCCCGGACCGGGGGGGCGAGCCATGTGCTGCTCGCGGGCGATACGTTCGACGCGGAGACGCCCACGCGGGCCACGCTGCGCCAGGCGGTGAACGCCATGGCGGGGCACGATGACCTGACGTGGGTGCTCATGCCCGGCAACCACGATCACCTCGGTGCGGCGGAGATCTGGGGGACGCTCTCGCGGGAGAAGCCGGGCAACGTGATGCTGGCCGTGGCGGCCGCGCCGATGGCCCTGACCGGCGGGGCGGTGCTTTTGCCCGCGCCCTGCACGGCGCGCGCGCCGGGGCGTGACCTGACCGAATGGATGGGTGAGGCGCCTACGGGCGAGGCGGTGCGCATCGGACTCGGCCATGGCTCGATCCGTGATTTCCGGTCGGTGGAGGAGATGGGCGGCGAGGGCAGCGCGGTGATCCCGCCCGACCGCGCGCGGCTCTCGGGGCTCGATTATCTGGGGCTTGGCGACTGGCACGGGCGGATCGAGGTGGGGCCCCGGACGTGGTATTCCGGCACGCCCGAGCCCGACAGTTTCAAGCCCCATCGCCCGGCGGGGGCGCTGCTGGTCGCGATCCCTGCCCCTGGCGCCGAGGTGGAGGTAACGGAGGTCGAGACGGGGCAGATCGGCTGGACGCGCCTGACGCTGGACCTGCTCGACGGAGAGGATGCGGCGGAGCGGCTGGCCGCGGCTCTGCCCGGACTGGCGCTGCGGGCCCGGACGCTGATCGACATTCGCGCAAGCGGGCGGACCGGTCTTGCCGCCCGAGCGGCGCTCGAGCAGGCGATCGCGGAGGTGACGCCGGATTTCCTGTGGGCGGAGAGCGATCTTTCGGGGCTGAGCGTTCTGCGCGAGGGCGGGGATCTGGCGCTGATCGACGACCGGGGCGCCGTGCGCGATGCCGCCGAGGCGCTCGCCGCCGCAGCCGAGGCGGGGGATGCGGTGGCGGGGGCCGCGCTGGCGCGGCTCTATTCCTATGCGCTGGAGGATCAATGAAGATCCGTGGGCTTACTCTTGAGAACGTGAGGAAATTTGCTGGGCGCAGGGTGTCCTTCGGGGGTGTGGGCGACGGGATCACGGTGATCTGCGAGGCCAACGAATTCGGCAAATCGACCTTCTTCGATGCGATCCAGGCCGTGGCCTTCGAGAAATACACGTCGAAAGGCAAATTGGTCGGATCGCTGCGCCCGCGCGCGGGCGGCGGGGTGCGGATCGAGCTCGAGATCGAGATCGAAGGCGGGCGCTATGTCCTCGAGAAGCGCTTTCTGGCGAAGCCGGGGGCGTCGGTTACCGATCTCGTCCGGGGGACGGTGATCGCCCGCGACGGAGAGGCGGAGGACTGGATTGCGCGCCACGTTGGCGCTGCGGATCAGGGGCCGGCGGGACTCCTCTGGGTCAGGCAGGGGGTTCTGGGGCTGGAACCGGCGGACGCCAGGCCCGCGGAGCGCGAGCGGCTTACGGAAGCGCGGCGCGATCTGCTGAGTTCGGTGTCGGGAGAGATCGAGAAGGTCACGGGCGGGCGCACGATGGACCGCATCCTGCGGCGATGCGAAGACGATCTGGGCCTTCTGGCCACCGGCACGCGGCTGTCGCCGAAGGGGCCGTGGAAAGAGGCCGTGGAAAGCGAAAGGGCGCTGGCGGCGGACCTCGAGGTGCTGGAGCGGCAGTGCGCCGAGCTTGCTGATGCGCTGCGGGAGCGCCGGGCCACCGAGGCGGAGCTGCGCCGGATCGACGATCCCGAAGAACGGCTCCGGCGGGAGCGGGACCTGAACGCGGCGCGGGAGGCGGCGCGCGCGGCGGAAAGCCATGCGCAGAAGATCGCGACGGCCCGGGGGGAGAGGGATCTCGCGGCGATGCAGGCGGCGGAGGCGCTCCGGCGGCGCGATGACCTCGCAGGCGCGCTGAAGCGAAGCGAGGAGACGGCGGGAGAGGTCGCGCGCGCCGATGCCGCAGCACGCGCTGCGCGTGCGCGACTGGAAACCGCGCGCAGCGCCGACGCGGAGCTGCGCGCGGGGCTGGCGGAGGCCGAGGCGGCGGCAAAGGCACTGCGGGCGGAGCGGGCGCTGGCGGAGCGGGCCGCCCGGCTCGAGCGCGCGCGGGACGAGGCGGAGCGGCTCGGGGCGCAGCTCGAGCAGGTGCGGGAGCATCGGGCGGCGGCCGCGGCGGCCAAGGCGCGTGTCGCCGAGAACCCGGTGACGGCAGAGGCGCTTGCCGCCCTCGAAGAGGCGGTCCGCGAGGTGGCGCGACTGCGCGGGGCGACGGCTGCGGCCGCGGTCCGGGTGACGGCCCGTTACAGCGGGGAGGCGCGGGTATCGCTGGAGGGGGAACCTCTCGAGGCGGGCATTCCCGTGGCGCTCGAGGATGGGTCGGAGTTGGAGCTGCCCGGGATCGGGCGGCTGCGCTTCGACCTGCCGCAGGGGTTTGAGGCGGAGGATGCCGAAATGCGGTTCGCCGAGGCGCTGGCGGCGGAGGAGGAGGCCTTTGACCGGTGCGAGGTCGGCGCGCTCGCCGAGGCCCGGGCGCGGGCGCAGCGGCGGCAGCAGGACGCGAACGCGGCGCAGCTTGCCGAAGCGATGGGGCGGTCGCTGGCGCCCGAGGGACTCGAGCGGCTGGAGCAGGCGCTTGCGGCGGCGCGGGCCGTGACCGGGGAGGCGGGCGAGGGGTCCGCGCGCCCGGCGGAAGAGATCGCGCGGGAACTCGAGCAGGCCGAGACGCGGGAGGCGGAGCTGCGGGGACGGCTCGGGGTTGCCTCGGACGCGGTCGGCGCGGCCCGGGAGACTGCGGCGGCGGCGGAGGCGGCGCTGACCGGGGCGCGGGACCGGCAGGAGGCCGCGGAGGCCCTGGCGGGGGTGGAGGGTACGCGGCAGGGCAGGCTGGCGGCCCTTGCGGCGGTGGCGGAACAGGCGGAAGTCGCCGCCCGGGCGGCGGACCGGGCGCTTGGGGAGCTGGCCTCCGATGCGCCCGACGCGGCGACCGCAGTGGCCAATCTCAAGCGCGCCGAGGCGTCCCACGAGAATGCGCGCAAGCGGCGCGAGCACCTGCTGGAACGGCGGGCCGATCTCTCGGCGCGGATCGACACGCGGGCGGAGGAGGGCGTGGAGGAACGGCGCAACGAGGTTGCGGACCGGCTGACGGCGTCGCGGACCCGGGCCGCGCGGCTCGAGGCCGAGGTGGCGGCGCTGGTGCGGCTGCGGGATGCCCTGGCACAGGCGCGCGACGGAGCGCGGGAGGCCTATTTCGAGCCGGTGCAGGAAGAGCTGCGGCCCCTGCTGCGGATCCTCCACGAGGACGCGGGCATCGACTGGGAGACCGACAGCATCATGCCGAACGCCTTGCGCCGGGGCGGCGAGACCGAGGAGTTCGAGACCCTGTCTGGCGGCACGCAGGAACAGATCGCGATCCTGACGCGGCTCGCCTTCGCGCGGCTGTTCGCGCGGCGCGGCCAGCACCTGCCGATCATCCTCGACGACGCGCTGGTCTATTCCGACGACGACCGGATCGTGAAGATGTTCACCGCGCTGAACCGGGTGGCGCTGGACCAGCAGATCATCGTGTTCTCCTGCCGGCAGATGGCCTTCGCCGGGCTGGGTGGCGACAGGCCGCGGATGCGGATGGAGGAGATCGGATGAGCTTTCTCCGCTAGAGGTCTGTCGGGCCGAGGATCGCGCGGCTGACCGCCATCAGGTAGGCCGTGTCGTCGGTGCCGTGCTCCGGAACCGCGTGCTTCATGTCGATGGTCAAGAAGGAATGGCCGTGGACGAAGGACCAGAGCATGTAGGCGCGGCGCTCCACGTCGGGATTGTCGCGGGGCAGGCCGAGGCAGGCGGCGGCGGCGAAGCGGACGACGTCGTAGCACTCCTCGCCCTTTTCCAAGAGGTCGGGGGCGTTTTCATGGCCTTCGGTCAGGCCGAAGACGAGTCGGAAGACCCCCGGTTCGGCCCTGGCAAAGTCGACATAGGCTCCTCCGATGGCCGCCATCGACTCCAGCGAGCCCGACGGATGGGCCGCCGCACCACGCTCCATGGCGGAGCGCAGCCGGTCCATCCCCGCGCTCACGACGGCGCGGAGTATTTCGGGCCGGTCCTTGAAGTGCTTGTAGGGTGCTGCGGAGCTGACGCCGGCGCGGCGCGCGGCCTCGGCCACGGAGAAGCCGTCCGGCCCGTGGGTCTCCACAAGCTCGCGCACGGCCTCGATCAGCTGCGCGCGCAGATCGCCGTGGTGGTAGCCGGATCTGGAGGTCGCAGCTTTTGCGCGGGTGGGATCGTCGGACATCTGCTCGGGTCGCCGATCTGGTAAGTGATGCTCACTTTCAAGCTTGACCGACGTTAGGCGAGTCTCCCATAGCTTGGCAAGCGGCGCCACGGTCGGCGGGCGGGCGCTGTCGGGCTGCCGCTACGTCCGCCTGTCCCGGCCGTCAGGGAGGCGCTGCGAATGACACCTGTCCATGTCTCGATCACCGGGTTGCGGTTGCGCAGGTTGCGGCATGGTCCGGCCTTCTGGTTTCACGCTGTCCGGTCCATGCGGCAGGCGCAGGCGGCGCCGGGCAACATCTCGGCCGAGGCGAGGACGATCAACGGGGTGCACCATACGCTGTCGGTCTGGACCGACGAGGCCGCGATGCGGAGCTACTTGCGGACCGGTGCCCATCTGCAGGCAATGCGCCGCTTCGACGTGATCGCCACGGGCAAGGTCGTGGGCTTTGCCACCGATCGGGTGCCGGACTGGTCGGAAGTCCATGACATCTGGCTGGAACGGGGGCGCGCGGTCTCCGGGGGCCGTCGCAAACAGGAACCGCAAGATCGGCCCTTGCCAAAGTGAGTGTGACTTACATATGTAAGAACATCTCACTTTGGACGGGGGCGCAGACATGGGCGACGCGGCGACATCGGGCTTTCGGCGGGCGGTCCGGCGGACCCTGACCTTGACGGCGACGATCCTGGTCTTTGCAGGTGCGGGTGCCGCGGTCTTCGCCGGGCTGGAGGTTCTTTCGCATGAGGCGGGCGCCGAGGCGGGACCGGACGCGCCGATGACCTCTGTCGGGGTCATGCGGGTCGAGACGCTCCCGGGCTACGCGGTCACCCGCCGGTTCACCGGGCAGGTGGAGGCCGCGGCGCGGATCGACCTCGGGTTCGAGCTGGGCGGGCGCATCACGCAGGTTCTCGCGGACGAGGGCGACCGGGTCGCGCAAGGCGCGGTTCTCGCCCGGCTCGACACCAGCGCGCTGATGCCCGAGCGGGCGGCGCTGGAGGCGGAGCTTGCCGCCCTCGGCGCGGATGCGGAGCTGGCGCGGCTGACGCTGGCGCGCAACGACGCGCTGACCGAGAGCGGCTTCCGGTCGGTCGCGGCGCAGGACGACGCGCGGCTTGCGCTGGCGCGGGCGGAGGCCGGTATGGCGGCGGTGCGGGCGCGGATCGCGGGTGTCGACGTGCAACTGGAGAAATCCGTCCTGACCGCGCCCTTCGCCGCCCGCGTCGGAGAGCGGCTGGTCGATCCGGGCCGGACTGTGGCGGCGGGCCAGCCGGTGCTGGTGCTGTTCGAGGACGCGCCGCCGCAAGTGCGGGTGGGACTGCCGCCTGCACTGGCGGCGGAGCTCGATCTGGGCGGGACGGTTCAGGTCGAGCTGGGCGGCGTGCTTGAGCCCGCGGTGATCCGGCAGATCCGCCCCGATCTCGACCCGAACACGCGCAGCCGGTCGGTCGTGATCACGCTTCCTGATCCGGCGTCGCCGGTTCTTGGCGACACGGTCGCCCTCGTCCTTGAACAGAGCGTGCCGGAGCCCGGTTTCTGGGCGCCGCTCTCGGCGCTGCGCGAAGGCGCGCGCGGCAGCTGGTCGGTCATGGCGCTGGAGGCGACGCCCGAGGGCGACCGGACCCTGCCCGCGGCGGTGGAGGTGATCCACAGCGACGGGGCGCGGGTCTTTCTGCGCGGCGCGCTGCCGCCGGGCGCGCGCATCGTGGCGGAGGCGCCGGACCGGGTGGCGCCGGGCCAGCTTGTCCTCGCGCTGGCGGAGTGAGGGGCATGGACACGCTGTTCTTTCGGAACCCGCGCCTTGTGCTTCTTGCGCTGCTGGTGGTGCTGTCGGCGGGGCTGTCGTCGCTGATCTCGATCGGGCGGCAGGAAGACCCGACCATCACCAACATCTACGCCACGATCACCACCGTCTTTCCCGGCGCGGACCCCGCGCGGGTGGAGGCGCTGGTGACCGCGAAGATCGAGACGGAACTGCGGACCATCCCCGAGATCGCGACGGTCGAGTCGACATCCTCGACGGGCATCTCCGTCATCTCCGTCGAGCTGATCGAGACCGTGGTGCCCGAGACCATCGAGCAGCTCTGGGCGCAGGTGCGCGACGCGGTGGCGGATGCCCGGCGGGAGTTTCCGGCCGGCGTGCTGGAGCCCGAGTTCGACAGCGACGGGGCGGGGGGCTATGCCGCGATCTTCGCGCTGACCCTGCCGGAGGGCTTCAGTCCGACCCGGGCTGCGCGCGAGGCGGAGGCCCTTGCCGACCGGCTGCGGCGGGTGCCGGGCACGAGCCTCGTGGACCTGCACGGCCTGCCCGAGGAGGAGGTGCTGGTGACGCTCGATCCCGACCGCGCCGCAGCGCTGGGGCTGACGGCGGACGCGGTCTCGGCGGCGGTGCGGGCGGCGGATGCCAAGGTGCAGGCGGGACGGCTGCGCGGCGAGGGGACCGACCTCGTGCTGGGCGTCACGGGCGAGATCACCTCGCTCGACCGGCTGCGCGCCGTGGTGCTGCGCGAGGATGCGGCGGGCCGGGTGACGCTGCTGGGCGATGTCGCCCGCATCACCCGGGGCGCGCGCGAGCCCGTGGCGGAGGCCGCGCTCTACGGCGGAAAGCCCGCGATCCTCGTGTCGGCGAAGCTGTCCGAGGGGTTGCAGGTCGACCGCTGGATGACGGATGTCCGCGCGGCGGTGGAGGCGCAGGCGGCGGCGTTGCCCTGGGGCCTCGCGGTCGAGACGGTCTTCGACCAAAGCCGCTATACCTCCGAGCGGCTGGCCGAGGTGGGGCTGAACATGGCGGTCGGGGTGGCGCTGGTGGTGGCGGTGCTCTTCGTCACGCTGGGCTGGCGGTCGGCGCTGATCGTGGCGATGGTTTTGCCGGTGGTGTCGCTGGCCTCGGTGGCGACGCTGAACGCGCTCGCCGTGCCGATCCACCAGATGAGCGTGACAGGCCTGATCGTGGCGCTGGGCCTTCTGGTCGACGCGGCCATCGTGATGACGGACGAGGTGGGCAAGAGGCTCCGGGCGGGGCTGTCGCGGCTCGAGGCGGTGGCGGGATCGGTGCGGCGGCTGACGATGCCGCTCGCGGCCTCCACCGTCACGACGATCCTGTCGTTCCTGCCGCTCTTGCTGCTGCCGGGTCCGGCGGGGGATTTCGTGGGCTCCATCGCGATCTCCGTCATCGTGATGCTGGCCTGGTCCTTTGTAGTGGCGATCACCGTCACTCCGGCGATCGCCGGCCGCTGGCTGCGGCAGGGCGATGGCGCGCCGGTGCGCGAGGGGCCCCTGATGCGCGGGTTCCGGTGGCTTATGACGTTGTCGATGGCCAATCCGCTGCGGACCGTGGCGCTGGCGCTGGTGATGCCGGTGCTGGGCTTTCTGTCCCTGCCGGGGCTGACGCCGCAGTTCTTTCCGGGCGTCGACCGGGACCAGTTCCATATCGAGCTCGACCTGCCGTCCGGGACCGGCATCGGGGAGACGCTGCGCGTGGTGCGCGAGATCGACGCGCGGCTGCGGGCGGAGGACGAGATCCGCGATGTGGCCTGGGTGGCGGGACGCTCCGCGCCGGCCTTCTACTACAACATGGTGGGCGACCGCGATCAGGCGCCGGCCTTTGCCCAGGCGCTGATCCGCACCGCCTCGCCCGCGGCGACGGCGCGGCTGCTTGCGGAGTTGCAGGCCGACCTGCCGCCGGCCTTTCCACAGGCCCGGCTGGTGATCCGGGGTCTGACCCAGGGTCCGCCGGTCGATGCGCCGGTGGAGCTGCGGCTGGTGGGGCAGGACATCGACGCGCTGCGGCGCGCGGGCGACGAGGTGCGGTCGCTGCTGTCGCAGGTTCCGCAGATCGCCATGGTGCGCACGGGTGTCGCGGGCGGGACACCGACGCTGACGCTGGAGGTGGACGAGGCGCGGGCGCGGCTGCTGGGGCTCGATCTGGGCCAGATCGCGCGGCAAATGGAGGCGGGGCTGGAGGGCGTCACCGGCGGGTCGATGCTGGAAGGCACGGAGGAGTTGCCCGTCCGCGTCCGCCTCGGCGCGGGCCTCAGGGGCGATCCGGTGGCCATCGGGGACATGCCGATCCTGCCGCCGGGGGCCGTGCAGGTCGCCGCCTCGGGCGCGTTTCCGGCAGTGCCGCTGTCCACCCTGGGCACCCTGCGGCTGGAGCCGTCCGAGAGCACGATCACACGCCGCAACGGGGAGCGGGTGAACACGGTGCAGGGCTTCCTGATGCCGGACGTGTTGCCCGAGGTGGCGCTTGTCGAGGCCATGGCCGTGATCGAGGCGGCGGGTTACGTCCTGCCCGAGGGGGTCCGGCTGGAGACGGGGGGCGACAGCGACGCGCGCAACAGCACGGTGAGCGCGCTGGTGGCGCCGCTGGGCCTGATCGTCACGCTGTCCATCGCGGTGGTGGCGATGACCTTCAATTCCTTCCGGCTGACGCTGATCGCCTTCACCGTGGCGGGCCTCTCGGCGGGGATGTCGATGCTGGCGCTGGCAGTCTTCGACTATCCGTTCGGGATTAACGCCATCATCGGCGTCATCGGCTCCGTCGGCGTGTCGATCAACGCCGCCCTCATCGTGCTGTCGGGCCTGCAGGAGGACCCGCGCGCGGCCGCCGGCGACCGCGCGGCGATGGTCGACGTGGTGGCGGGCTCGGCGCGGCACATCACCTCAACGACCGTCACCACCTTCGGGGGCTTTCTGCCGCTGATCCTCGGCGGGGGCGGGTTCTGGCCGCCCTTCGCGATGTCGGTGGCGGGCGGGGTCGCGCTGTCGGTGACGCTGGCCTTCGCCTTCACGCCGCAGATGTTCGCCCTGACCCTGTCGCGCCGCCGGGCCGCCGCAAAGTCCGACCTTGCCGCGCCGCCCCAGGCGCCCCCTGCAGTGCTGCACGTCGCGGCGGAATGAACCCTGTATCAACGAAAGGATGCATCTTGAGCGGAAAGAATACCATGGAGCGCGCGCTGGCGCATCGGTTCGGGCCCACGGCCCTTGTCACGGGGGCGAGCGACGGGATCGGACAGGCGTTCGCGCGGCGGCTGGCCGAGGACGGCTTCGACCTGATCCTCGTCGCGCGGCGGGAACGGGTGCTCGAGGAACTGGCCCTGGACCTGTCGGGTCGTTTTGGCGTGGACGTCCGGGTCGTGGCCCTCGATCTTGCGCATCCCGGCGCGGTGACCGAGCTGCTGGATGCCACGCAGGACTCGCCGGTCGGGCTGGTCGTCGCGGCGGCGGGCTATGGCTCCATCGGGCCGCTGCTCGAGCTGGACCCTGCCGGCGAGACGGGGATGGTCGATCTGAACTGCCGGTCCGTGGTCGCGCTTTGTCATGGCTTCGGCGCGCGGATGGCCGGGCAGGGGCGGGGCGGGATCGTTCTCTTCGGGTCTCTCGTCGGGTTCAGCGGGGCGCCGCTGTCGGCGACCTATGCGGCGACGAAAGGCTTCGTCCAGAGCTTCGCCGAAGGGATCGCCGTGGAGATGCGGCCGCAGGGGATCGAGGTCCTGTCGGTCGCGCCGGGGCCCGTGGGGACCGGTTTTGCGGCGCGGGCGGGGATGAGCATGGGGCAGGCCGCGACGCCCGAAACGGTCGCCCGGGGGGCGCTTGCGGCACTGGGCCGGCGGGGGACCGTGCGGCCCGGGGGGCTGGCGAAACTGCTGGGCTGGTCCCTCGCGCTCTTGCCGCGGCCACTGCGGGTGCGGGTGCTGGGGCAGATCATGAAGGGCATGATCGCCCGGAATCCGGCGGTCTGAGGCGACCCGGGCGGCTTTGGCCGAGACCGGGGACCCGGCGGGTCAGTCCGCGGGCGCGTCGAGGACCTGGATCGGGGGCAGGTCGGGACTGTCGATGGCCTGGATCACCGCCCGTGTGAGCAAGGCGCCGGCCTCGGCGACATCTTCGTAGACAGACAGGATCTCGGCGCGGAAGCGGCAGAGGAACGGAACGGCTTCCTTGGCGATCAGGTCCGCCTCGCGCCCGAGCTTCAGACCCTCGGCCTCGATGCCGGCGGTCGCGGCGATGGCGGCGGAGGTGGAGGCGCTGATGATCCCGTCAGGGCGGAGACCCGTGGAGAAGCGGGCCCGTATGCGGGCCTCGACCTCGAGGGAGGGGCTGTCGCTGGAGGCGCCCTCCATCACCTCGAAAGCGACGCCCGCGGCGGCGGCGGCCGATGTCGCGCCGTCGATCATGTTCATCGCATAGGTCTGGTTCCGCGGCGGCGCGATCAGCAGGAGGTGACGGCGGCCGCGCGCGATCAGACGCCGGGCGCCGACCCGGCCGAAGACGGTGTTGTCGAAATCGACGAACGGATGCCGGTCGCACCACCTGGTCCGTCCATGGGTGGCGAAGGGAAACCCCTGGTCCATCAGGTAGGCGACGCGCGGGTCCTCTGGTTCGGTCTGGTTCAGGATGATCCCGTCTGCCGACCGGGTCTCCACGAGGTAGCGGATCGGGTCCATGGCGTTCTGGTCGGGAAAGTAGGGTGTGATGATGAGGTGATAGGCGGTGCCGCGGGTGCCTGCGACGATCGCGGTGATCAGGCGCGCGGTGTAGTTCAGCATGTCATAATTCGTCGGCAGGACGAGGGCGATCACATTGGTCTTGCCGGTGCGCAGGCGGAGGCCGGCGCGGTTCGGGCGGTAACCGATCTTCTCGGCGAGCTCCTGAACCCGTCGCTTCGTCGCCTCGCCGATGTCGGGCGCGTCGTTCAGCGCGCGCGACACCGTCGGCACGGCGAGGCCGCTGAGTTCCGAAATCGTCTTGAGGGTCGGGCGTCCGGGGGGCCGCCTGTCGGTCGGCGAGGGTGTCCGGGGCCCTTTGCGCGCGGTCATGACCGTCTCCTTAAGCAAGCCCCGCGTGGCCCACAATCGGAACCCGGGCCGTGGCGCGGGATGGCCGGTCGGCGTGAGGAGCCGTGCACCCAAAAAGAGGCTTGTTTGGAATTTCTAAATCGTTGTAGCGTCTCCTACAACGATTTAGATTCTGGGAGGAGCAAATCGTGAAGGTCATGGGAAAACTGTTCGCCGCAACGGCGATCTGCTCGGGAACGGCCGCATTCGCGGTCGATCTGGAGGTCTCGCACTGGTGGACCTCCGGCGGCGAAGCCGCGGCGGTCTCGAAGTTCGCCGAGGCGCTGAACGAGCGCACGGAACATAACTGGGTCGACGGCGCCATCGCCGGCGGCGGCGACACGGCGCGGCCGATCATGGTCAGCCGGATCATCGGCGGCGACCCGATGCATGCGTTCCAGTTCAATCACGGTCGGCAGGCCGAGGAGCTGATCGAGGCCGGGCTGCTGCTCGACCTCACCGACGTCGCGGAGGCCGAGGGCTGGCTCGACATCGTCAACCCGCCGTCGCTGCTCGAGGCCTGCACCTACGAGGGCCGGGTGTATTGCACGCCGGTCAACATCCATTCCTGGCAGTGGATGTGGCTGAGCGACGAGGCCTATGAAAAGGCCGGAATCGAGGTGCCGTCGGACTGGACCGGCTTCGTGGAAACCGCGCCGGCGCTGCGCGAGGCGGGCGTCGTGCCGCTGGCCATGGGCGGGCAGTCCTGGCAGCAGTCGGGCGCCTTCGGCGTCATGTCAATCGCTCTGGCCGGACAGGAAGCCTGGCTCGCGGTCAACCGCGACCGGGATCTGGATGTCGCGGGCGGGCCGGAATACGCGCGGGTCTTCGAGGCCTTCGGCGCGGCGCGGGACCTCGCTCAGGGTCTGAACGTGCAGGACTGGAATCAGGCCACGAACGCCGTGATCACCGGGCAGGCCGCCGCGCAGATCATGGGCGACTGGGCGCAGGGCGAATTCGCGGTGGCGGGCCAGACCGCCGGCGAGGATTACCACTGCCTGCCGGGTCTGGGCGAGAACGCCATCCTCGATACCGGCGGCGACGCCTTCTATTTCCCCAAGCAGGACGATCCGGAGATCGAGGCCGCGCAAAAGGAACTGGCGGCGCTGCTGCTCGATCCCGAGGTGCAGGTGTCGTTCAACGCGGTGAAGGGCTCCCTGCCGGTGCGCGGTGACGTCGATTTCGGCACGGTCAACAGCTGCACCCAGATCGGTCTCGATCTTCTGGCCAACGGCAGCACGCTGCCCGCGGGCGAGCAGCTGCTGTCGCCGGATACGATCCAGCGCAACAACGACTTGATGACCGAGTTCTGGAACACGCCGAGCATGACGCCGGAGGAGGCCCAGGCGCGGTACGTCGAGATCATTGCCGACGCGAACTGATCCCTCGTCGGGCGCCCCGGCCGGCTGACCGGCCGGGGCGTTCTCATTGCCAATCGTGACACGACGGCCCGAGACCCGCAGGGAGACCGCCATGGCATTGGTCCAGAACGGCGCGCAGGCCGAAAGCCGCGCGCCCGCGGCGAAACCGCCGATCCGCCTCTTTCGCAACCTGATGCCCAAGCTTGCGTCGGTTCCGATGATCTTCACCGCACTGGTGGTGTTCGTCGGGGGCACGATCTGGACGATCGTCTATTCCTTCACCACCTCGGGCCTCTTGCCCCGGCTCGACTGGGCGGGGCTGCAACAGTACGAGCGGCTGTGGGAGACCCGGCGCTGGATCGTGTCGATCCAGAACCTCGCCATCTACGGGGTCTGCTCTCTGGTTCTGACGCTGGTGCTGGGCTTCGTGCTCGCGGCACTTCTCGACCGGAAGATCCGGTTCGAGGACGCGTTCCGGACGATCTTCCTCTATCCCTTTGCGCTCAGTTTCATCGTCACGGGCCTCGTCTGGCAGTGGATTCTCAATCCCGAGTTCGGCGTGCAGAGCGTGGTGCGCGACATGGGCTGGGAAAGCTTCACCTTTGATCCGCTCTACAACCCCGAGATCGTCATGTTCGGCCTGCTGATCGCGGGGCTGTGGCAGGGCACGGGGCTGATCATGTGCATCATGCTCGCCGGGCTGCGCGGCATCGACGAGGACATCTGGAAGGCCACGCGGATCGACGGCATCCCGACGTGGAAGACCTATGTCTTCGTCATCATCCCGATGATGCGGCCTGTCTTTGTCACCTCGGTGGTGCTGATCGCGAGCGGGATCGTGAAGCTTTACGATCTTGTCGTCGCCATGACGGCGGGCGGCCCCGGCATCGCCTCCGAAGTGCCCGCCAAATACGTGATGAACAACATGTTCGGCGGTCAGAACATGGGGCAGGGTTTCGCCGCCTCCACGATGATGCTGCTGAGCGTCGTCATCATCCTCGTGCCTTGGGCCTATCTCGAATTCGGAGGGCGCAAGCGTGGCTGATCCCGGTATCCTCGGCTCGACCCTGCCCGCGGTGGACGCGGTGCGCGAGCGCCTGTCCGGCCCCCATGGCCCTCGCCCGAAACGCGCGCTGAGCGGCACCAACATCATGCTTTATGGCACGCTGCTGATCGTGGCGATGTATTACCTGCTGCCGCTTTACGTCATGCTGGTGACCTCGGTGAAAGGGATGCCCGAAATCCGAATGGGCAATGTCTTTTCCCCGCCCATGGAGATCACCTTTCAGCCCTGGGTGAAGGCCTGGGCGGAGGCCTGCACCGGCATCAACTGCGACGGGCTGAGCCGGGGGTTCTGGAATTCGGTGCGCATCCTGATCCCGTCCGTGATCCTGTCCATCGTGATTGCCAGCATCAATGGCTATGCGCTGTCGATGTGGAAGTTCAAGGGATCGGAGCTGTTCTTCACCATCCTGATCCTCGGCGCCTTCATTCCCTACCAGGTGATGCTCTATCCCATCGTCATCATGCTGCGCGAGGCGGGGCTCTACGGGTCGCTGACCGGGCTGGTGCTCGTGCATGTGGTATTTGGAATGCCGATCAACACGCTGCTGTTCCGGAACTATTTCGCCTCGATCCCGACCGAGCTCTTCAAGGCGGCGCGGGTCGACGGCGCGGGGTTCTGGGGTATCTATTTCCGCATCGTGATGCCGATGTCGCTGCCCATCTTCGTGGTGGCGCTGATCATCCAGGTTACCGGCATCTGGAACGATTTCCTGTTCGGCGTGACCTATATCTCCAGTCCCGAACGCTATCCGATGACGGTGCAACTGAACAATATCGTCAATTCCGTGCAGGGCGTGAAGGAATACAACGTCAACATGGCGGCGACGCTGCTGACCGGCCTCGTTCCCCTTGTCATCTATTTCGCCTCCGGCAGGCTCTTCGTCCGCGGGATCGCGGCCGGGGCGGTGAAAGGCTGATCCCATGTATTCCGTCGAAATCCGCGATCTCGATCTCAGCTTCGGCGCGCTCGCGATCCTGAAGAACCTCAACCTCGACATTCGCTCGGGCGAGTTCCTCGTGCTGCTGGGCTCATCGGGCTGCGGCAAGTCCACGCTTCTCAACTGCATCGCGGGCCTGCTGGAGGTCACGGGCGGGCAGATCTTCATCAACGGCAAGAACGTGACCTGGGCCGAGCCGTCGGAGAGGGGCATCGGAATGGTGTTTCAGTCCTACGCGCTCTATCCGCAGATGACGGTGGAGGGGAACCTCAGCTTCGGGCTGCGCAATGCGCGGATGCCGAAGGAGGAGATCCAAAAGCGTGTGACCAGGGCCGCCGGGATCCTGCAGATCGAACCCCTGCTGAAGCGCAAGCCTGCCGCGCTCTCGGGGGGGCAGCGGCAGCGCGTGGCCATCGGGCGGGCGCTGGTGCGGGATGTGGATGTGTTCCTCTTCGACGAGCCGCTGTCGAACCTCGACGCCAAGCTGCGCGCGGACCTGCGGGTGGAGCTGAAGCAGCTCCATTCGCGGCTGGGCAATACGATGATCTACGTCACCCACGACCAGATCGAGGCGATGACGCTCGCCGACCGCATCGCGATCATGCGCGGCGGCGTGATCGAGCAACTTGGCAGCCCGGACGAGATCTACAACAGGCCCGTGAACAAGTATGTGGCCGATTTCGTGGGCTCGCCTTCGATGAACTTCATGGAAGGCGTGATCGACGGCGGCGTCTTCCGCGTGGGCGAGGCGCGGATTCCGCTCGAGCGCTACCTTGCGTCCGGCAGTGGCGGCATGACCGGACCCGCATGGATCGGCGTCAGGCCGGAGCATGTGGTGACCGGCGATGCGGCGGACGGCGCAGCCTATGCGGCGGAGGTGCCGGTGGACCTGGTGGAGCCCATGGGATCGGACACGCTGGTCTGGACCACCTTCGAGGGCGCGCGGTTCCGGCTGAGAATGGACGGGCAGTCGAAGGTGAAGAAGGGCGACCGCATGCGGATCGGCCTCGCGGTGGAGCAGTCCTCGCTTTTCGACAGCGCCAGTGAGGTGCGATTGTGATCCAAGGGCTTCCCGGTTCGGTCGATCTGTCGGGGTTCTGGACGCTGTCGGACGACCGGGGCGACCATGCGCTGGAAATCGCGCTGCCCTGCGACGTGATCACGGCGCTGGAGCGGGCGGGGCGCATTCCCGACCCCTATCACGGGCGCAACGAAGACGGTCAGCGCTGGATCGCCGAGAGAGACTGGACCCTGCGCCGGACCGTGACGCTGACGGACCCGGCTGTGGCGCTGGTGCTGTCGGGTGTCGATTGCGTGGCCTTGGTGCGGGTGAACGGCCGGGTCGTGCTGGAGACGGCGAACGCCTTTCGCAGCTACCGCGCGGATCTGAGCGCCGTGGCGCGGGCGGGCGGGAACGAGATCGAGATAGTTCTGAAGTCGAATATTGCCGCCGCAGAGGCGGCACAGCGGGCGCAGCCCTTTCCGGTGCCCTATCACGCCGGGAACTGCCCGATCCCGAACGGCAACATGCTGCGCAAGGTGCAGTGCGATTTCGGCTGGGACTGGAACATCGCGCTGGCACCCATGGGGGTTTATGGCGACCTGCGGCTGGAGCCAGTGCGCGCGCCGCGTATCGCAGGCCTGACCGTGACACAGGACCACGGGCCGGGCCGGGTGACGGTGACCATTGCAGGCGAGACCGTGGAGGCGGATGGAAAGGTCTGCCGGGTGGCGCTGGCCGGGCAGAGTGTCGAGGCGGCGGTGACGGAGGGGCGCTTCACCGCGCGGATCGGGATCGAAAACCCGCAGCTCTGGTGGCCGGCGGGGCAGGGGGCGCAGGTGCTCCATGACCTGACCGTCACGCTGGGGGCCACGACCTTGACCCGGCGCATCGGCTTGCGGTCGCTGGAGCTGGTGTCGGAGCCCGACGACACGGGGCGCAGCTTCGGCTTTCGCGTCAACGGGCGCGATGTCTTCGCGCGGGGGGCCAACTGGATCCCCGCCGATGCGCTGCCGGGGCGGATCACGCGGGACAAGACGCGCGACCTGCTGCAATCGGCGGTCGATGCCCATATGAACATGATCCGCGTCTGGGGCGGCGGGCGCTATGAGCCGGACTGGTTCTACGATCTCTGCGACGAGATGGGGCTGATGGTCTGGCAGGACTTCATGTTCGCCTGCCATCTTTACCCCTCGACGCCCGCGTTCCTGTCCGAGGTGGCGCAGGAGGTGCGCGAGACTGTCGGGCGGCTTCAGCATCACGCCTGCCTCGCGCTCTGGTGCGGCGACAACGAACTGATCGGCGCGCTGACCTGGTTCCCCGAGAGCGTGGAGAACCGCGACCGGTATCTGGTGTCCTATGATCGGCTGAACCGGACCATCGAGTCCGCCTTGCGGGAGGTGGCGCCGGAGGCGACCTGGTGGCCGTCCTCGCCCAGCCCGGGGCCGATGAGCTTTGGCGATGCCTGGCATGACGACAGCGCGGGAGACATGCATTTCTGGTCGGTCTGGCACGAGGGCCGGGATTTCGACCATTACCGGGAGGTGTCGCCGCGCTTCTGTTCCGAATTCGGGTTCCAGTCCTATCCGTCGATGTCGGTCATCCGGCAGTTCGCAGATCCCGCCGATTTCAACATCGCCTCGCCTGTGCTGGAGAGCCACCAGAAGAACGCGGGCGGCAATGCGCGGATCGCGGAGACGATGTTCCGCTATTTCCGCTTTCCCAGGGATTTCGGGAATTTCGTCTATCTGAGCCAGGTGCAGCAGGGCCTCGCGATCCGCACGGCGGTGGATCACTGGCGCAGCCTGAAGCCGCGCTGCATGGGCACGCTCTACTGGCAGCTCAACGACACCTGGCCGGTCTGTTCGTGGTCGAGCCTCGATTACGGCGGCGGCTGGAAGCTGATGCACCACATGACGCGGCGCTTTTATGCGCCGGTGCGCGTGGTGGCGGTGCCCGAGGGGGAGGAGATCGTCCTTCGGGCCGTCAACGACACCGGCGCGCCTGTGGCGGTGGAGGTGACGGCGGAGGCGCTGGCCCTCGATGGAAGCACCGAGGCGCTGGCGGCGGAGGCGGTGACGGTTGGCCCCGACGCGGCGGTGGCGGTGCTTCGGGTGGCGCGGGAGGCCCTGGGCGATGACCGCCTGCTGGGCTGGTTCTGGCGCCACGGGGACGGCGGGGGCGCGGAGCATCATGCGCCCCGGCCTTACAAGGCCTATGAGCTCGCCCCGCCCGGCATCGGGATGACGGTGACCGAGGCGCCGGACGGCTGGGAGATCACGCTTCAGGCCACCGCACTGGCGCTGTTCGTCAGCGTTGAGGCCGATCGTGCGGGGCGCTTTTCCGACAATGCGGTGACGCTGATCCCCGGGCGGCCCGTGACCATCGGCTTTCGCCCGGACACGACCGGGCCGGAGCCCGCCTTCACCCTGCGCGACCTTCACGGTGCCACCATGGCCGCCTGAGACCGACCAATCCAAGCAGACTGGACATGACGATGACGGACTTCTCCTATCAGCTCTACAGCTCCCGCAATTTCGGGCCTCTGGAGGACACGCTGCGCATGGTGGCCGATCTGGGCTACGCGGCGGTGGAGGCCTTCGGCGGCATATTCGCCGACCTCTCCGATCCCGCCGCCCTGCGCGCGACGCTGGATGACTGCGGATTGAAGATGCCCACAGGGCATTTCGGCTTCGAGATGGTGCGCGACCAGCCCGGCCGGGTCCGCGACATCGCCGAGGCCATGGGCATGTCCGCGGTCATCGTGCCTGCCGTCGGCCCGGACCTGCGGGTGCAGAGCGCCGGGGGCTGGCGCAGCTTCGGCAAGGCGCTGGCCGAGGCGGGCAAACCGCTGCAGGAGGCGGGGCTGGCCTTCGGCTGGCACAACCACGCCTTCGAATTCGCGGATATTGAGGGAGAGGACACGCCGCTCGACCTGATCCTCGCGGGGGATCCCTCGCTGCTCTGGGAGGTGGACGCGGCCTGGGTCGTCAAGGGCGGCGAGGATCCGGCAAAGTGGATCGCGAAATATGCCGACCGGATCATCGCGGCCCACGTCAAGGACATCGCCCCCGAGGGGGAGGCCATGGACGAGGACGGCTGGGCCGATGTGGGGTACGGCACCATGGACTGGCGCGCGCTGATGGCGCAGCTTCGCACCACGCCCTGCCTTCATTTCGTCGTGGAACACGACAATCCGAGCGACGACCGCCGCTTCGCGCGCCGGTCCATCGAGGCCGCGCGCGCTCTCTGACAGGGAAGAAGAGAATGCAGGAATTTGGCGTCGGCATCATCGGATGCGGGAATATCTCGACGGCCTATTTGAAGCTCGCGCCGCTCTTTCGCGGCATCACGGTGCGGGCGGTGGCCGACAGGCTGCCCGAGGCCGCGGCTGCGCGGGCCGAGGAATACGGCGTGCGCGCAGAGACGGTGGCGGGGCTGCTGGCCGCGGATGACATCGACATCGTGGTGAACCTCACGATCCCCGATGCCCATTACGCGGTGACGCTGGCGATCCTCGAGGCGGGCAAGCACGCCTATTCCGAAAAACCGCTGGTGCTGTCGCTGGAGAAGGGCAAGCACCTGCGCGGGGTGGCGGAGGCGCGCGGGCTCCGGATCGGATCGGCGCCCGACACCTTCCTCGGCGGCGCGCATCAGCAGGCCCGCGCGGTGATCGACGAGGGCCGCATCGGGCGGATCGTGGCGGGCACCTGCCATGTCATGAGCCACGGGATGGAGCACTGGCATCCCAATCCGTATTTCTTCTTTCAGCCAGGCGCGGGGCCGGTTCTGGATATCGGGCCCTATTATGTCACGAACCTGATCCAGCTGATCGGGCCGGTCCGGCGGGTCGTGGCGCTGGCGGGATCGGCCACGCCGACGCGCACGATCACCTCCGAGCCGCGCTACGGCGAGGTGATCGAGGTCGGCACGCCCACCAACATCCACGCGCTGCTCGATTTCGAGAACGGGGCGGCGGTGACGCTTTCGGCAAGCTGGGACGTCTGGGCGCACCGGCACGGCAACATGGAGCTTTACGGGACCGAAGGCAGCCTGATCCTGCCCGATCCGAACTTCTTCGGCGGCAGGATCGAGATCGCGGGGCAGGGGCCGGACTTTGCGCCGCTGGAGCCCTGGGCGCATCCGCTCGGCGTCCCCAACCAGGAGCACAAGCAGGGGGCCATGGCCAATTACCGCACCGCGGGTCTTGCGGACATGGCGCAGGCCATCGGCGAGGGGCGGGCGCATCGCTGTTCGATGGACCTTGCGCTGCACGCGGTGGACGTGATGACCGGCATCCTGCGCTCGGGCGAGACCGGCGGCTTTGTCGAGATGACCACGACCTGCGCCCGGCCCGAGGCCCTTGGCCCCGAAGCGGCCCGCGCGCTGCTGGCCGACACGCCGGTCGCCGCTTGACGGACGCGGCCCTGCCTGCCCGACCGGCGGGGCCGCCCCTTCCCCTCAACCTTCAGTGCGAGCAGCCATGATCCGCAACCCGATCCTGCCGGGCTTCAATCCCGATCCGTCCTTCTGCCGCGTGGGGGAGGATTACTACATCGCCACCTCGACCTTTGAATGGTATCCGGGCGTGCAGATCCACCACAGCCGGGACCTTGTGACCTGGACGCTGGTAGCGCGGCCGCTGAACCGGGCGGCGCTGCTCGACATGCGCGGCAATCCCGACAGCTGCGGCGTCTGGGCGCCGAGCCTCAGCCATGCCGACGGGCGGTTCTGGCTGGTCTACACGGATGTGAAGCGGCTCGACGGCGCGTTCAAGGATGCCCACAACTACATCACGACCTGCGAGACGATCGACGGCCACTGGAGCGATCCCTGGTACGTCAACTCCTCGGGCTTCGACCCCTCGCTCTTTCACGACGCGGACGGACGGAAATGGTTCGTCAACATGCAGTGGAACCACCGCGGCAACGGCACCGGCGGCAACCCCGCCCATGCCAGTTTCGACGGAATCCTCCTGCAGGAATGGTCGCCGAACCGGGGGCTGTCGGGGGAGATCACCAACATCTGGCCCGGGACCGACCGTGGACTGACCGAGGCGCCCCATATCTTCAGGCGCGCTGGCTGGTACTACCTGACCACCGCAGAGGGCGGCACGGGCTATGGACATGCGGTCAGCATGGCGCGCGCACGGGATATCCGCGGCCCCTACGAGACCCATCCCGACCTGCACCTGATGACCGCGGCCCATGCCCCGGATCATCCGATCCAGCGTACGGGTCATGGCCAGTATGTGGAGACGCCGGAGGGGCAGGTCTACCACAGCTTCCTCATGGGGCGGCCGATCCCGGGTCCGGACGGCACCGGGCGCTTCTGTCCGCTGGGCCGGGAGACGGGGCTCGAACGCTGCGTCTGGGGCGAGGACGGCTGGCTGTATCTCGAGGCGGGCGGGCTCTTGCCGCGCGAAGAGGTGCCCGGCCTTGCGGATGTGCAGCCCGCGCCGCCCCGGGCGATCGAGCATGTGTTCGACGGCGACAGCCTGCCTGCGGAGTTCCAGTGGCTGAGGACACCGGAACCCGCGCGCATCTTTCGGATGGGCGATGGCGCGCTGACCCTCATCGGGCGCGAGAGCATCGGCAGCTGGTTCGAACAGGCGCTGGTGGCGCGGCGGCAGGAGCATTTCGTCTACGACGCGGAGACGGAGCTCGATCTCGACCCCGAGACCTATCAGCAGGGGGCAGGGCTGACGACCTATTACAACCGGCACAAGTTCCACGCGCTGGTCGTCACCGACGAGCCCGGGGAGGGACGGGCGCTCCGGGTCCTGTCCTGCCCGGGGGACTGGCCCGACGCGGCGCTGACCCAGTTCCCGGATATGGTGCTGCTCGAACCGGGGCCGGTGCGGCTGCGGGTCGAGGTCGATCATGCGGTCCAGCGGTTCCACTGGGCGCAGGGAGACGGCGACTGGCAGAGGATCGGCCCCGATCTCGACGCCTCGGTGATCTCCGACGAGGGCGGGCGTGGGGAGCACGGGTCCTTTACCGGCGCCTTCGTCGGGATGCTGGCCTACGATACGAGCGGACGCGCCAAAGAGGCCCGGTTCACCCGCTTCGCCTATCGGCCCCGGTGACAGGCGCCGCCCCGGCCGCCCGATCGCGGGCGGTCAGTAGGTCGCCCGGCCGCCCGAGAGGTCGAAGACGGCGCCGGTGGTGAAGGAGTTCTCCTCCGAACAGAGCCAGGCGATCATGGCGGCGGCCTCGTCCACCTCGAGGAACCGCCCGCGCGGGATCTTCGAGAGCATGAAGTCGATATGGCTCTGGGCCATCTGGTCGAAGATCCGCGTCCGCGCGGCGGCGGGCGTCACGCAGTTGATCGCGATGTCGGCGCCCGCATGTTCCTTTCCGAGCGTCTTCGTCAGGGCGATCACGGCGGCCTTGGAGGCGGAATAGGCGCCGGCGTTGGGGTTGCCCTCCTTGCCGGCGACCGAGGCGATGGTGACGACGCGGCCATAGCCGCGCTCGGCCATCACGGGCAGCACGGCACGGCAGCAGTGAAAGACGCCGTTGAGGTTGATGTCGACGATGCGGTGGAACTCGGCGACGGGATAGTCGGTGACCGGGGCGTTGCTGCCCGCGATCCCTGCCGAGCATACCAGCATGTCGATCCGTCCAAGCCGTGCCGCGGCTTCTTGCGCGGCGGCGTCGACGGCGGCGTGATCGGTCACGTCGAGCGCACGGCCCTCGGCCCGCGCGCCGAAGGCCGCCGCCGCCTCATCAGCGAGGGCGCCGTCGATGTCCCAGAGCACCACATGGGCGCCCGCCTCGTGCAGCCGCCGCGCCACCGCGTGGCCGATCCCCTGCGCGCCGCCGGTGATCGCGGCCACCTGGCCGGTCATGTCGTAGCTCGCCCTGCGCCTGTCCGTCATTCCATTCCCTTTCACCGTCCCATCTCCGAGGCGCGTCAGCCCCTGGCGACGTGGTCTCTGAAGCGCTGGGCCCAGTCTGGATGCCAGCGGGACAGGGGCGGCCGGTTCTCGATGATGTCGCCCATGGCCCAGGCCATGCGTTTCTCGTCGAGCTCCCGCGGCACGTCGTTGTCGGGGCAGAGGATGTAGAAATCGCCCCGCTCCATATGCTCGATGAAGAAATCCGCGGTCTGTTCCGGGGTCCAGGCCGCGGCCGGCTTTTCGGTCCGGTCGCCGCGGGTAAGATCGGTATGGACGAAGCCGGGGATCAGCAGATGCGCCGAGATCCGGCAGTCGGGCGTGTTGCGCAACTCATGGGCCAGCGCCTCGGAGAAGGCCTTCACCCCCGCCTTGGCGGTGTTGTAGGCCGGATCGCCGGGCGGCGTGGTGATCCCCTGTTTCGAGCCCGTGTTGACGATGGCGCCGGGCCTGCCGCGGGCGATCATCCGGGGCGCGAAGACCCGGCTGCCATGGATCACGCCCCAGAGGTTCACGGCCATGACCTGCTCCCAGGCCTCGAGAGGACCGAAGAGGGAGGAGCCAGGCTGAATCCCGGCGTTGTTCATCAGCAGATCGGTCCCGCCGAAGCGGTCCGCGACCTCGGTCTCCAGGTCCTGAAGGGCGGCAAGGTTCGAGATATCCGCCGCTGAGGTCATAACCTTGGGTGCGCCGGCCTGCCGGACGGCCTCGGCCGCGGGCTCGAGAAGCGCCTCCCGGCGATCGACGAGGATCACGGTCATCCCCCGGGCGGCGAAACGGCAGGCGGACGCGAGACCGATCCCGGAGGCGCCTCCGGTCACGACGGCGGTTGCGCCCGCGGCGAGTGCTGGATGGGGCATGGGGGTCCTCCTCTTTGCGCCTCGCCACCCTAGACCCTTCGGCGGAGCGGGCAAGGCGGCGATGGCGCGGTTTTCGCCATGGGGTGAATTGACCGGGCTTCATATTTCGAATATTCGGGAATTATGGAATCACAGATCGTCACACGCCTCGCCACCCTCGGCCATCCCCAGCGTCTCGCGCTGTTCCGTCTGCTGATGCGGCGCTATCCCGACCGGGTCCCGGCGGGCGAGATCGCCGAGGCGCTGGGGCTCAAGCCCTCCACGCTGTCGTCCTACCTCTCTGCGCTGATGCAGGCCGGACTGGTGACGCAGGACCGGGTCGGCACCTCGTTGCTCTATGCGATCGCCATGTCGGAGGTGCAGGGCACCTTCGATTTCCTGCTCCGGGACTGCTGCCGCGGTCGACCGGACATCTGTTCGCCTCTGTCCCTTGCCTCCATCACAGGACCCACGACCATGGCTACGTCCAAATACAAGGTGCTGTTCATCTGCACCGGCAATTCTGCGCGCTCGATCTTCGCGGAATCGATCTTGCGGACGGAGGCCGGCGACCGTTTCGAGGCCCATTCCGCCGGGACGCTTCCGCGTTCCGAGCTGAACCCCTTCGCGCTCGAGGTGCTGGAGCAGAAGGGTCATGACATCTCCCTGCTCCGGGCCAAGAACGTCAGCGCGTTCCAGGGGCCGGAGGCGCCGAAATTCGATTTCGTCTTCACCGTCTGCAACCAGGCCGCCAACGAGGACTGCCCGGCATGGTCCGGCCAGCCGGTGAGCGCCCATTGGGGCATGCCCGACCCGGTCAGGGTCGAGGGGACGCATGCGGAAAAGAGCCTCGCCTTCCACCAGGCCTATGGCGCGCTGCACAACCGGATCCGGGCTTTCGCGGCGCTGCCCATCGCCTCGCTCGACCGGATCTCGTTGCAGCAGGCGGTGGACCGGATCGGCGGGTCGGACGCGGAGGCGCCGGCATGACCGTCTATGCGCTGAATGGCCTCGGGCGGATCGGAAAACTGGCGCTTCGTCCCTTGCTGGAGCGGGGGGCGGAGATCGCCTGGATCAACGACGCGGTGGGCGATCCGGCGATGCACGCGCATCTCCTCGAATTCGATACGGTGCACGGACGGTGGGCCGCGGCATTCTCGGCGGATGCGGAGAGCGTGACCATCGACGGCAGGCGGCTGCCCTTCATCGCAACCCGTGACCTGGGAAAGCTGCCTCTGGACGGAGTCGATGTCGTCATCGACTGCACCGGCGTGTTCAAGTCCGAGGCGGCGCTGGCGCCCTATTTCGAGGCGGGCGTGAAGAAGGTGGTGGTCTCTGCCCCGGTGAAGGACGGGGGGGCCGCCAATATCGTCTATGGCGTGAACCACGACACCTTTGATCCCGGGACGCACCGCATCGTCACGGCGGCCTCCTGCACCACGAACTGCCTCGCGCCGGTGGTGAAGGTGGTGCATGAGGGGATCGGCATAAAGCACGGGTCCATCACGACAATCCATGACGTCACCAACACCCAGACCATCGTCGACCGCCCTGCAAAGGACCTGCGCCGCGCGCGCTCGGCGCTGAATTCACTGATCCCCACGACCACGGGCAGCGCCACGGCCATCACGCTGATCTACCCCGAGCTGAAAGGCCGGCTGAACGGCCATGCGGTGCGGGTGCCGCTGCTGAACGCCTCGCTGACCGATTGCGTGTTCGAGCTGGAGCGGGAGACGACTGTCGAGGAGGTCAACGCGCTCTTCAAGGCGGCGGCGGAGGGGCCTCTGAAGGGTATCCTCGGCTACGAGGAGCGACCGCTGGTGTCGGCCGATTACACGAACGACACCCGCTCCGGCATCGTGGATGCGCCCTCGACCATGGTGGTCAATGGCACGCAGCTGAAGGTCTACGTCTGGTACGACAACGAGATGGGCTATGCGCACCGGCTTGTCGATGTGGCGCTGATGGTCGGGGCCGCGCTGTGAGCCAGCGTCCCGAGGGCCTCTCGGCCTATATCGCCGTCACCGCGGCCTATTGGTCCTTCATGCTGACGGACGGCGCGCTGCGGATGCTGGTCTTGCTGCATTTCCACACGCTGGGGTTCACGCCGGTGCAGCTGGCCTATCTCTTCGTGCTTTACGAGATCGCGGGGATGGTGACGAACCTCGCAGCGGGCTGGATCGCGGCGCGGTTCGGGCTGACCTCGACGCTTTATATGGGGCTGGGATTGCAGGTGGTGGCGCTGTTGGCGCTGGCGCAGCTCGATCCCGGCTGGGCCGTGGGGGCCTCCGTCGCCTTCGTCATGGTGGTGCAAGGCGCCTCGGGCGTCGCCAAGGACCTGTCCAAGATGTCCTCGAAATCGGCGGTGAAGATCCTGGCGCCGACAGAGCAGGGCGGGCTCTTTCGCTGGGTCGCGCTGCTGACCGGGTCGAAGAACGCGGTGAAGGGGCTGGGCTTTCTCCTGGGCGCCGGGCTTCTGGCCACGGTCGGCTTCGTCTGGGCGGTGCTCGCCATGGCGGCGGTGCTGGCGGCGATCCTCGTGGCGGTGCTGCTTGCGATGCCGCCGGGGCTGCCCAAGGGTCGCAAGGGCGCCAAGTTCTCGGAGGTCTTTTCCAAATCCGCCAACGTGAACTGGCTGAGCGCGGCGCGGGTGTTCCTCTTCGGGGCGCGGGACGTGTGGTTCGTCGTGGGCATCCCGATCTATTTCTACGCGGTGCTGTCCGACGGCACGGTGGAGGGCAACCGCGCGGCCTTCTTCATGATCGGGACGTTCATGGCGCTCTGGATCATCCTCTACGGCGCGGTGCAGGCGGCCGCGCCAAGGCTTCTGCGCGCGGCGCGACGTCCCGAGGCGGAGCTGGTCGCGGCGGCGCGGGGCTGGGCCTGGGCGCTGGCGGCGGTGCCCGCGGCTCTGACGGCGGCGGCGCTGGTCTCCGCCGGGCCGCAGGCGTGGCTGACGGTCACGCTGGTGGCGGGGCTGCTGGTCTTCGGCGCGGTCTTTGCGGTGAACTCCTCCTTGCATTCCTACCTCATCCTCGCTTTCACGAGGGCAGAACGGGTGACGATGGACGTGGGGTTCTACTACATGGCCAATGCGGGGGGGCGACTGATGGGCACGGTCCTGTCGGGGGTGACGTACCAGGTGGGCGGCCTTGCCCTGATGCTGGGGACCGCGACGGGCATGGTGGCCCTGTCGGCGCTGGCAGCGGGGCGGCTGAGCGCCGAGCGGCCCGAGACGAGCCCGGCATGAGCGTCTTCGAGCGGTATCTCTCGCTCTGGATCGCGCTCGCGATGGTGGCGGGCATCGCGCTGGGCGCCACGGTGCCCGCGCTGGTCAATGCCATCGCGGCGGCGGAAGTGGCGCGCGTCAACCTCGTCGTCGCGGTGCTGATCTGGGCGATGGTCTATCCGATGATGGTGGGCGTCGATCCGGGGAGCCTCAGGGATGTGGTGAAGCAGCCGAAGGGGCTGGCCATCACGCTGATCGTCAACTGGCTGATCAAGCCCTTCACCATGGCCGCCCTTGGCGTGCTGTTCTTCGAGGTGGTCTTTGCCGATCTCATCGCGCCCGAGGATGCGCAGCAGTATATCGCGGGGCTGATCCTGCTGGGGGCCGCGCCCTGCACGGCCATGGTCTTCGTCTGGTCGCAGCTCACGCGGGGGGACGAAAGCTATACGCTGTTGCAGGTCTCGGTGAACGACGTGGTGATGGTCTTTGCCTTCGCGCCCATCGTGGCGTTTCTGCTGGGCGTGACCGACATCGTCGTGCCCTGGAGCACGCTGGTGCTGTCGGTCGTGCTCTTCGTGGCGCTGCCGCTGGCGGCGGGGCTGCTGACGCGGCAGAGGCTGGGAAGCGCGGAGCGGATCGACGCCTTCCGCGACAGGGTGAAGCCCTGGGGCGTGGTGGGGCTCATCGCGACGGTGGTGATCCTGTTCGGCCTGCAGGGGCAGGTGATCCTCGACCGGCCGCAGGTGATCGTGCTGATCGCGGTGCCGATCCTGATCCAGTCCTATGGCATCTTTGCCCTGGCCTATGCGGCGGCGTGGATGATGCGGGTGCCGCACCGGATCGCCGCACCCTGCGCGCTGATCGGGACGTCGAACTTCTTCGAGCTGGCGGTTGCGGTCGCCATCAGCCTCTTCGGGCTCAATTCGGGGGCGGCGCTCGCCACGGTCGTGGGCGTGCTGGTGGAGGTTCCGGTGATGCTGTCGCTCGTGGCCTTCGCGAACCGCACGCGGGTGCGGTTCGCCTGAAGGTCAGACTGATATCGCACGTCCGAGGAGCGCAAAACCGGTTCCCACTTTTGCGCTACGTGCTCAGCGCATCAGCACGACGGGCACCTTGCAGGAGCGGACCATTTCGGTGGTGGTCGATCCGATCACGAGGCTGCGGATGCGGCTGTGGCCATAGGCGCCCATGACCACCATGCCGAAGCCTTCGTCGTCCACCAGCTTGCCAAGCTCGGTCTCGGGCTGACCCGACACGATGCGGGTATGGGCCTCGATCCCGGCGGCTTTCAAGAGCGCCTGCGCGTTGGCGAGGCCCTTTCTCGTCTGCTCCGTCTCCGCGCCCACCGTCACGACCGTCACCGATAGACCCGCGAACAAAGGACTGCGCGCGATGTGGTCCACCGCCTTCATCGCAGAGCGTCCGCCGTCATAGGCGACGAGCACCGTCCTGATGGGCTTGAAGGCGCGCGAGGCGACAAAGACCGGGCGGTGGGCGGCGCGCACGATGCGTTCGAGGTTCGAGCCCAGGTGCTTCTTGGCGAAATCGGCGGCCTCGCCGCGCTTGCCGATCACGATGAGGCCCGCCTCGGCCTCGATCTCGCCGATGGCCTCCACGATGTCGCCGTGGCGCAGGCGGGTGGTGATGTCGGTGACACCGTCCCGGTCCACGATGGCGCGGGCATCCTCGAGGATCGCGCGGCCGCGATGGCTCACGAGCTTCGCGCGCTGCGCGTCGAGTTCCGCCAGTTCCTCCATCAGCCGGGTCCGGGCGCCGAGGCGGATCGAGCCGGAGAGATCCGTGGTCCCCGGCGCCTCGCGGCGGCCGAGGACGTGGATCAGCTCCACCGGCATCCCGGTGCGCTGGGAGAGCCAGGCCGCGTGGTGGCAGACGCTCTCGGAATAGATCGAGCCGTCGATCAGTGCGATGATCTTGTCGGTCATGGCGATCCCCTCAATGCTCCATCAACGTGTCCATGGCGCCGGGCTTGTCATGGATGGCAAGCCTGTCGACCAGGGTTTCGGTGGCGTCGTTCATGCCCACGACCTCGACCTCCGCGCCGTCGCGGCGGAACTTCAGGATCGCCATGTCCAGCGCCTGAACGGAACTGATGTCCCAGATATGCGCGCGGCTCACGTCGATCACGACGCGTTCTGGCGCCTCGCGGAAGTCGAAGGCGTCCATGAAATCCTCCACCGATCCGTAGAAGAGCTGGCCCTCCACATGGTAGGTCCGCACCCGGCCATCGGGGCTGATTTCGGTCCGGACGGCGAAGAGCTGCGCGATCTTGCCTGCAAAGAAGATGCCCGAGAGCAGCACGCCCACCAGCACGCCGATGGCGAGGTTGTGAGTGTAGACCACCGTGACCACCGTGGCGATCATCACCACCGAGGAGGAGCGGGGGTGCAGGCGCAGGTTCCGGATCGAGGACCAGGAGAAGGTGCCGATGGAGACCATGATCATGATGGCGACCAGCGCGGGCATCGGGATGATGCTGACGAGATCGCCCAGCCCCACGACGAGGATCAGGAGGAACACCCCCGCCACGAAACACGACAGCCGCCCGCGCCCGCCCGATTTCACGTTGATGATCGACTGGCCGATCATGGCGCAGCCCGCCATGCCCCCGATGAAGCCGGTGGCCGTGTTGGCGAGGCCCTGGCCCACGCATTCCTGATTGCGGTTCGATTTCGTGTCCGTGAGATCATCGACGATGTTCTGGGTCATCAGGCTTTCGAGCAGGCCCACGACGGCCACGGCGACCGCGTAGGGGAAGATGATCTGCAGCGTCTCGAGGTTGAGGGGGATGTCCGGGATCAGGAACACCGGCAGCGTGTCGGGCAGGGCGCCCATGTCGCCCACGGTGCGCACGTCGAGGCCCATGGCGAAGGTCAGGGCGGTCAGCACGACGATGGTGACCAGCGGCGAGGGAATCGCCTTCGTCAGGAGCGGAAAGAGGTAGATGATGGCAAGCCCTGCCGCGACCAGCACATAGGTCAGCCAGGTGACATCGCGCGGGTCGAGTTCGGGCAGCTGCGCCATGAAGATGAGGATGGCCAGCGCGTTGACGAAGCCCGTCATCACCGATTTCGACACGTAGCGCATCACGAAGCCGAGCCGGAGCACGCCCGCGCCGATCTGCAAAAGGCCCGCCAGCACCGTGGTGGCCAGCAGGTATTCCAGCCCGTGATCGCGCACCAGCGTGACCATCAGCACCGCCGTCGCCGCGGTGGCCGCCGAGATCATGCCGGGCCGGCCGCCGGTGATGGCGGTGATCACGGCGATGGAGAAGCTGGCATAGAGCCCGACCTTGGGATCGACGCCCGCGATGATGGAAAAGGCGATGGCCTCGGGGATCAGGGCGAGGGCCACGACCAGTCCGGCGAGCAGGTCGCCGCGGATATTGCCCAGCCATTGCGCGCGGTACGCGTCAAATGAAATCATGCGGTCTGTCCCGATACCGGTGTGCCGCCAGCGGCGGCGGACGCGCTGGCGGCGCGCGTCTTGATTGTCCGGCGGATCGGCGGCCGGAAGAGCCACCCGGGGCATGGCCCGGGTCCAGGTTCGCTGCCATGCGGCATAGGGGCTTGCCGCGCCGGGCGCAACTGGGAGTCGGCCGTGGCGCCTTGGACCGTGCTGTCGGGGATGCACCTTTCCGGGCCGGGCGAGGTCCGGCGCAATCCGTGCGCTGCCTCGGGGTCTCCCGCGCAGGTCGCCCCGCGCGGGAGTGTGACGGATGTCAGTCCCAGTTCAGGGCGCGGGGCAGCTTGCGGTAGCGCGCCAGCGTTCCGATCAGCCCCAGCGGGAAGAACATCAGCGTGAGCGCCATGATCAGGCCCGTGGCGAGGATGTTGATCGCCGAGGCGCCAAGGGTGGCGACGAAGAACTCGTTGAAGGCCACGATGAGCACGGCGCCGACGATCGGCCCCGCGATCGTGCCCTTGCCGCCGAGGATGCACATCAGCGCCGGCCAGACCGAGAAGTAGAGGATGTGCACGAAGATGTTGGGCCGCACGTAGGTCAGGTATTCGCCCCAGACCGCCCCCGCCATGCCGAACATGAAGGCGGAGATGGCAAAGGCCAGCACCTTGTAGAACCGCGTGTCGATGCCCGCGCTCTCGGCCTTGATCTCGTCCTTGGAGATGGCGCGCAGGCCCAGTCCGAACTTCGAATGCTTGATCCGGTAGGCCGCCCAGACGCCGAAGGCGGCCATGGCGAGGAAGGCGTAATAGTAGGGCAGTTTCGCCCATTCGACCGGCAGATCGTTGGCCTTGAGGGAGACGCCCGCCGCGCCGCCCACGAACTGCCACTTCTCGAAGAGGATGCGGCAGATCATCACCAGCGCCAGCGACGAGATGATGAAGGACGGCCCCCGGACACGCAGGGTGATGAGCCCGATCACGTAGCCCAGCATCGCCGCCACGAGGCCCGCGACAGGTGCGAGGATGATGGTGGAGATGCCGTAGCGCGCGAAGATCATCCCCGCGAAATACCCCCCCACGGCAAAGAAGACGCTGTGTCCGAGAGAGATATAGCCGGTGAACCCTCCGAGGATGTTCCAGCCCGTGGCCATGGTGACATACATCAGCGCATAGAGCGTCAGATGGATGGGGTAGTTGTAGTTGCCCACGAACTGCATCAGCGGGAACAGCGCGAGGAGCACGACCACCGTGATCGGAAGCCAGGTCACGCGCGACCGGTCGGCCGCCTGGGCGAGGGTGTCGTTATAGGCCTTACGGGCCGCGACGATCTGGTCGACGGTATCATAGCTGGACATCAGGCGAGCTCCGGTTTCTCGCCGAAGAGACCCTGGGGCCTCACCAGCAGGACGACGAAAAGCGCGACGAAGAAAGTCAGCGTGGACCATGTCGCGCCGAAGAAGAAGCCGACGAAGGCGGCCACGATGGACAGAAGATAGGCCGCCACGACCGTGCCGAGGATGGACCCCATGCCGCCCAGCACCACGAGGCTCATCAGGATCGCGATCCATTCCCAGTGCTTGGACGGGTAGAACGAGAACACGAAGGACACGAGCGCGCCCGCCGCCCCGGCCAGACCAAGGCCGATGGCGAAGCTGACGAGGCCGACGTAGTTCACGTTGACGCCCAGAAGTTCCGCCGCCTCGCGGTTCTGGGTGGTGGCGCGGATGGCGTAGCCGAAGCGCGAGTATTTCAGATAGAGCGCCAGCGCCCCGATCAGCAGCAGGCTGACGATCCCGGCATAGAGCTGGCCCAGCGGGATGAACACGTTGCCGATGAAGATCGCGTCCACGCCATAGGCGGGCGTCGTCACGCGCTGGGTGTTGGTGAAGGCCGTGGCCAGAGCGCCTTCGAAGACCATCGCGAAGGCGAAGGTCAATAGCACGGTCATCTCCGAATACTTTGCCGATTTCGCCTCGCGTTCGAAGACGAGCTTGTAGAGCAGCACGCCCGTGGCGGCGAGGATGATCATGGCGACGGGCAGCATGACGATCGGGTCGATGCCGTAGAGACGGAAGCCCCAGAACGCCACGTAGGCGCCCATCATGATCAGCGACGGATGCGCGAGATTGACGATGCGCATCACGCCGAAGACGAGGCTCAGCCCCGCGCCCATCAGGGCGTACACGCCCCCCAGAGCGAGGCCGAGGATCAGGATCTGAAGGATGTCCGCCATGTCATGCCGCCTTTTTCGAGCCGAGATAGGCCTCGCGGATGCGCGGATCGGCGAGCACCTCCTCGGCCGGTCCTTCAAACAGGGTGCGGCCGAGGTCGAGGACGACGCCCCAGTCCGCGCATCTGAGCCCCATCAGGGCGTTCTGCTCCACGATCAGGATCGTGATGCCTTCCTCCGCCATCACCCGGATGATGTCGAAGATCTCCTGGACGATCTTGGGCGCGAGGCCGAGCGAGGGTTCGTCAAGCATGACGATCTCGGGCCGCAGGATCATCGTGCGCGCCATCGACAGCGTCTGCTGCTGGCCGCCCGACATGGTGCCCGCATGCTGGTCGCGGCGTTCCTTCAGGATCGGGAAGCGCGCCTCGATCTCGTCGATCCGCTTTTCCAGCGCGCGCTTGTCGGTCATGGAGTATCCGCCCATCCGCAGGTTCTCGCGCACGGTCATCTTGGGAAAGAGAGCGCGCTCCTGCGGAACGAAGCAGATGCCTTTCCTCAGGACCTGATCGGGGCGCAGACCCTTGAGGCTCTCGCCCTTGAAGGTCACTTCGCCGGAGCGGATCTTCAGCATGCCGCAGATCGCCTTCAGGAGGGTCGACTTGCCCGCGCCATTGGGGCCGATGATGCAATGGACCTTGCCGGGCTGCACCTCGACCGAGGCGCCGTTGAGGATCGCGGGGCCGTCGCCATAGCCGGCCACGACGTTCTTGACGGTCAGCAGGGTCATGCCGCGTCCTCCAGCGCGCCGCCGAGATAGGCCTCGAGCACGGCGGGATTCTTCTGCACCTCCTCGGGCGAGCCTTCGGCGATGACGGTGCCCTGGGCCATGACGACCACGCGGTGCGACAGGCGCATGATGAGCTCCATGTTGTGCTCCACGATGAGCACGGTCATGCCCTTGGCGTTGAGCGCGCGGATATGGCCCACGATCTCCTCGAGCAGGGTCGGGTTCACACCGCCTGCGGGTTCGTCGAGGAGGATGATCTTGGGGTCGCTCATCAGCAGGGCGGCGAGGTCCATCAGCTTCTTCTGGCCGTAGCTGAGGTTCGATCCGTCCTCGTGCGCGATCCGGGTGATGCCGAGGAAATCGAGGATGCCCATGGCCTTGTCGATTTCGGACGGGCTCATGGCGGGCTTGAAGAGGTCGCGCCAGCCGTGGATCTTCGACTGGCAGATCACGTTCTCCAGCACCGTCATGTCGGCGAGGTTGCGGCTGATCTGGAAGGTCCGGCTGAGGCCCTTGGCGGTGATCTTGTGCGGACGCAGATGGTCGATCCGCTCCCCGTCGAGCCAGACCTCTCCGGCGGTGGGCGTCATGGTACGGCTGATGCAGTTGAACGCGGTGGTCTTTCCCGCCCCGTTCGGGCCGATCAGCGCGGTGATCCTGCCCGCTTCGGCCTTGAAGCTGCAGTTGTCGACGGCGCGTATGCCGCCGAAATGCTTCGACAGTCCCTTGACTTCAAGCATGAAGCGTCTCCCCCGATTGAGGAGTCCGGGCCGATGGCGGCCCGGACTCTGGCTGGCTCAGAAGCCGTCCTTGGGATGGTTGAGGGGCGAGGTCTCGAACTCGTCCGTCGGATAGACGAACTGCAACTCGCCGCCGTTCCACTGGGCCATGAGGAAGGGCTTGTTGACGGGCAGGCCGCGCTCGTCCCAGGAGAAGCGGCCCAGAATGGTGCGCACCGGATCGTCGTTGGTGCGTGCATAGAGCCATTCGCCCATGGCGGCGTTGTCGGTCGAGCCCGCGCCGATGATCGCCTGCTCGATGCCCTGGCAGACCGCGAAGGGGATCGCCGCGTCCTCGTCCGGGAAGGCGCCGTAGCGTTCCTGGTAGAGCTCCACGAAATCGGTGTTGGAGAAGGGCTGACCGCCGAGAACGCCCTGATAGGGCGCCGCCGCATGCCAGGAGGTGTGCACCAGGATCGCCTCGGAGGCGTCGCCCGTGCCTTCGAGGAATTCGGCCTGGGTGCCCTGGCTGTAATAGACCATCTTGGGCTCCGCCCGCACGGTCTGGAGCGCACGGGTGACCTGCACCGCCTCTTCGGCGGAGGCGGTCAGGGCGATGATCAGCTCCGCGCCCGACCGTTTCACCGAGTTGGCGAGGTTGAGCCAGTCGTTGAAGCCTTCCTCGGGCCATTTCTCGGTATAGACCACCTCGATCCCGAGCTCGGCGAGATAGCCCGGCGCCATGTCCTCCACGACGGAGCCGTCCGCAGGGTCGATCACCTGGGTTCCAAGGAGCCCCGCCTCCACGGCGTTGGCGAAGAAGTCGTCGGCGACCACCACCGCGGCGGTCCTCGGGCGGTCTTCCTCTGCTACTAGGGACTGCATCATCGCCGTGAGCGACGAGCCGATGTATTCAGCCGCGTTGGGCTGGAAATAGAACAGGTTCGGGTGACCCTGGGTGTAGATCCGGAGCGCGCCGCCCGCGGGGGCGGGATGCACGAAGCCATTGCGCGCGAGAATGTTGGCCACCGGGAAGGTCAGCCGCGACGAGAAGGTCCCGAAGACGGCGTCGACATCGTCCACGTTGATGAACCGCTCGTACTGGTTGATCGCGGTGGCGGGGTCGGAGCGGTTGTCCGAGGTGATCAGGCGGACCTGCTCGCCGTTGATGCCGCCCCGCTCGTTGATCAGCTCGACGCAGAGCTGATAGCCCTGACTGTGCTTTTCTCCCGAGATCGAGAACGCGCCCGTCAGGGGCAGCGAGGCGCCGATGACGATTTCGGCCATGGCGCCGGTCGCCATCATCGCGCCGACGGCACTTCCGGCAAGAAGCTTCTGAATGGTCATGTTTTTCCTCCCTTGCGGACCGGCGCGGTCTTCCGCGTCCGGCAGATGTTCTGTCCCGGCTCCTCCTTCCGGGATCGGATCGGTTCCGTTGATCCGCGGATCGGCCGGGCTTTCGGGGAGCGGGAGACAGGACGCACGTGCGGCCACCTCCGAACTCCGGTCCGCCCGGATCATCGCGGCCTGTGCCTCGTGCGGCTCTCCCTCGTTAAACATGCAAACGGTTGCAGAAAGCTAGTCGTCGCAGAGCGGATCGGTCAAGAAGGATTTTCTTGGCGCTTCAGGCGTTGGGGTGGTGTTTACCGGACCTTATTTTACTTATGTATTACATGATCGTGAATGCGGAAGTTCGCGCAGTGAGGATGCAGAGTCCCGCCGCCCCCCGCTGCCGGAGAGGGAACGGGAGGCGATCAATCAGCAAACGATTTCTGACCGAGGGACCGGCGCGCACCGGTGACCCCCTCACCCTTGGTCACCTGCG
>Ga0008835_100387_pt1 | contig 44397 bp, 41 predicted proteins | sample HotLakConsoUCCRE_FD_62215 | JGI IMG/M metagenome (GOLD analysis project Ga0008835, IMG submission 62215) | Hypersaline microbial mat communities from Hot Lake, Washington, USA - Hot Lake Consortium UCC-RE (Hybrid Assembly) ... | reverse complement strand
GAGCCCTTAGCGACTGACATCGCGCAGCGCTAACGGTCGGGACGTTGTCCCATAAGGTAGCGAGGCCCCGCCCCCGTCGCGGAAACCGTGTCGTTTCGATTGTAGAGCGCGCACTGGCGCATTGAGAGACAGCCGCACCCGATACAGGCGTCGAGCTTGTCGCGCAGCGTCTGCAGTTCGGTGATGCGCGCATCTATCCGCCGCCGGAAAGTCCGGCTCATTCGGCCCCAATCCGCCTTCGTAGGAGCGCGTCCGTCGGGCAGCTGATCGATCTCCGCAGCGATTTCGGAGAGCGAGAAGCCGAGATGCTGAGCGACCATGATCACCGAAAGGCGGCGAATGTCTGCGCGCGCGAAGGTGCGCCGCCCTCCCGCGTCCCGATCAGGGCGAACGAGACCGCGTTCTTCATAGAATCGAATGGCGGAGACGGCGAGCCCCGTTCGGGCCGCGACTTCGCCGATCGAGATGGCCTCCATTCGCGCTCCTTTCGACCCTTGGCCGCATCGCGAGATTACACATTTGACCTCAAGTTAGGTTGAGGTCGTATAACCTGATTCGTCAACCGAGCCGTAGCATTGGTCATCCTCGAAAATGCGGCTCGCCAAGAAACGAAAGGAAGCGCGAACATGGCTCGTCTCGAACATGCGAACATCACCGTCTCGGATTTGGATGCGACTGCTGATCGCCTATGCGAGCTGTTCGGCTGGCGCCGCCGCTGGCAGGGAGCGTCTATTCACGGCGGTCGCTCGATCCATGTGGGCGGCGCGAACGATTACCTCGCAATCTATTCGCGGGGGGACGAAGGCGGCGCGCCGAAAGCGCCGGATAGCTACGGTCATGTCGGCGCCCTCAACCACATCGGCGTCGTCGTGGACGATCTCGACGCTGTGGAGCGAAAGGTCGTTTCGATCGGTCTGACGCCGCACAGTCACGCGGACTACGAGCCGGGGCGGCGCTTCTATTTCGATGATCCCGACGGGATCGAGTTTGAAGTCGTACAGTACGATTGATCGAGGCTTCTTGAAGGGCGGCTTTGTCCGCACACCCGTCGTTCAGCGTTTCCGAGCCAACGCTCCCCAAAATCCGCGGTAGCCCTCCGCCAACTGCAGCGCGCGCTTGCCGGACCAGCCGCGCCGGTCCCACATCTCACACCACGAACCGCACGGGGGCCAACGCCATTCACCAACCCTTTCCTAACGCTTCGTAAATCCGCCCCCACAACCCCTTGATCTCATTGAGCCGACCCCCTGTCCCACGCATGGGACACCCGTAGGGTGCCGCCTTCAGGCGCACCCCGCCCCGCGTCAGATATCGACCCGCCCCCGCTCCCCCGCCGCGAAGCGGCGCAGGACCAGCGGGTAGAGCCGGTGTTCCTGCTCCAGCACCCGTGCGGCCAGCGTCTCGGGCGTATCCCCCGACAGCACCGGCACCCGCGCCTGCCCCAGGATCGGCCCGCCGTCCAGCTCCGCCGTCACCTCATGCACGGAACACCCGGCCTCAAGCTCGCCCGCCTCCAGCGCGCGGGCATGGGTGTGGAGCCCGCGATATTTCGGCAGGAGCGACGGGTGGATGTTCAGCATCCGCCCCTGCCAGCGGCTCACGAACCCCTCGGTCAGAACGCGCATGAACCCCGCAAGGCAGAGGATGTCGGGGGTCTGCGCCTCCAGAACCCGCGTCAGCGCCGCCTCGAACCCCGCCCGGTCGCGGCCGAAGGGCCGATGATCGACCACCGCCGTGGGAATGCCCAGGGCGCGGGCCTTTGCAAGCCCGCCGGCATCGGCGTCATTCGACACCACCAGGCAGGGCCGCGCGGGATGGTCGCCGGTCATGCTCTCGACCAGCCGCAGCATGTTGGACCCGCCGCCGGAAATCAGGATCGCGACGCGCTGGCTCACGCAAGGCGGCCCGTGTAGCGCACCCCCTGCCCGGCCATGACATGGCCGAGGCGATGCACCGTTTCGCCGGCGTCGGTCAGCGTCTCGGCCAGCACATCGGCCTGCGCGGCCTCCACCACCAGCACCATGCCGATCCCGGCGTTGAAGGTCTTGAGCATCTCCGCCTGCGCCAGCCCACCCTCGGCGGCGAGCCAGCGAAACACCGGCGGCAGCGCCCAGGCGCCGAGGTCGATCTCGGCCCCCAGCCCCTCGGGCAGCACCCGCGGCAGGTTCTCGGTCAGCCCGCCGCCGGTGACATGGGCCAGCGCATGCACGCCGCCCGCCCGGATCGCCGCCAGCGCGGACCGGACGTAGAGCCGCGTCGGCGCCAGCAGCGCCCGGCCAAGCGTCTCCTGCGCAAAGGGCGCCGGCGCGTCCCAGGCCAGCCCCGAGCGCTCCACCACCCGGCGCACCAGCGAGTAGCCGTTGGAATGCACCCCGTCCGAGCCGAGGCCAAGCAGCACGTCGCCCTCCGCCACACCCGCCGGCAGCGCCGCGCCGCGGTTCATCGCGCCCACGGCAAAGCCCGCGAGGTCGAAATCGCCCGGCGCGTACATCCCCGGCATCTCTGCCGTCTCGCCGCCGATCAACGCGCAGCCCGACAGGCGGCAGCCCTCGGCGATGCCCTCGACGATGCGGGCGGCGGCCTCGACCTCCAGCTTGCCGGTGGCGAAGTAGTCGAGGAAGAACAACGGCTCCGCGCCCTGGCAGACCAGATCGTTCACGCACATCGCCACCAGGTCGATGCCGATGGTGTCGTACTCGCCGGTGTCGATCGCGATCTTCAGCTTGGTGCCGACGCCGTCGGTCGCGGCCACGAGGATGGGGTCGTCATAGCCCGCGGCCTTCAGATCGAAGAGCGCGCCGAAGCCCCCCAGCCCCGACATCACGCCGGGCCGCGCCGTGGCGGCTGCGGCGGGCTTGATCCGGTCGACCAGCGCGTTGCCCGCGTCGATGTCGACGCCCGCCTGGGCGTAGGTGAGGCCGGGTCTGGGGTCGGTCATCTGGAGGCTCCTCTGCGGGCGTGCGCAGCCCCTAGCAAGAGCGCGCCGCCCCGTCCATGCGTCAGTTGCCGGCTCGCCCCGGCCCGCTCACCGAGCGCTGCCCGATCCACAGGAACAGCACCATCATCGCGCCGGTCGCCGCGATGATCAGCCCGGTCTGTTGCAGCCCGGCCGGGTCGGCGAGGATGGCACGCATCGGGGCCAGAAAGATGGCCGGCAAGATCACCTGCACCGCGACGAAGATCGACAGGCACAGCCCCCAGATCACCGCCCAATCCGCGACGACGAGGGCCCGGCCGGCCCGTTTCACCGCCTGCATGCCGATGTCGGTCAGCGGCGCCGCCGCAAGGATGACGCCCGTCGCCAGCGAATTGGGCAGCCCGAACCCCTGCACCATCAACCCCAGCAAGACGCGCAGGCCGATCAGCCAGGCAAGATAGCGCAGCGCGAGAAGTGGCAGGGGCGGCATCGGCGGATCTCCGTCTTGATGCGCCGAGGCAATAGGCCATGCCGGCCCCTTGGGCAAGCGGCGGGCGCTTGACCGCGGGGCCGCGTCTGATACTCCATGATCCCGGCGGGCCTGTAGCTCAATTGGTTAGAGCAGAGCGCTCATAACGCTTTGGTTGCGGGTTCAAGTCCTGCCGGGCCTACCAATCGCCGCCGCCACCCCCGCCCAGCGCCGAAGGGCGCGCCCGGCCCATCCCGGCGGCGGGCGCGCAGCCGTGCCGCAGGCGCGGTCCTCGCAATCGCGTGACAATCCTTTGCCTGCCGTCCGATGGCCATACATGGAGGGTGTGACACCATGGGGGCACCCCGTATCGGAGGAAACCATGATCGAAACCGCAATCATCACCGTGCTCGTCATTGCCGTGGCCGTCCCGATCCTGGCCTCGACCGTCGTCATCACCCGGCAGCAGAACGTCCGGCTGATCGAGACCTTCGGGCGATTTTCCAGCATCCGCTCGGCCGGCCTGTCGTTCAAGCTGCCCTGGCCGATCCAGATCGCCGGCGCGAATTTTTCCCTGCAGATCCAGGAGATCGCCGAGGATGTGAACGTGAAGTCGAAGGACAACGCCTTTGTCAGCGTGCCCATCCGCGTCCAGTACAAGGTGAACGAGGCGACGGCGCAGGATGCGTTCTACAAGCTGTCGAACGCCGCCGACCAGATCCGGTCCTACGTCGTCAACCAGGTCCGCTCCACCGCGTCGGGCATGACCTTCAACGACCTGTTCCAGTCGCGCAACACCTTCGAGAAGGATGTCGCCAGCACCCTGACCGAGCGGATGGGCGAGTTCGGCTTCAGGATCGAGAACGTGCTGGTCGATGACCCGCAGCCCTCGACGGAACTGCGCAAGGCGTTCGACCGGGTGATTTCGGCCGAGCGGTTGAAGGAGGCCGCGGTGAACGAGGGCGAGGCCAAGCGCACGCTGCAGGTGGCCGAGGCCAATGCCGAGGGCGAGGCGCTGAAGATCAAGGCCGACGCCTTCGCGGTCTTCCGCAAGACGGTCGCCGAGGGCAATGCCGAAGCGCTGGAGAGCTTTGCCGGCCGCACCGGCCTGTCGCCGGCGGACGGCCTCGCCTTCTTCGTGTCGATCAACGAGATGGAGGCGCTGCGCGACGCCGCGCAGGCCGGCGGGCGCGTGGTCTTCGTGACCGGCTCGGCCAAGGAGAACCAGCTCGCGGCGATGATGGGGATGGCCAGCGATACCACCGGCTTCTCGCGCGAGCCAACGCCGCGTCGCCAGACGGCGGAGTGAGCGCGCGCAGCGGGCAGGTGTGCCGGCGCGCCGCCCTGCTCAGCGGCCCCGCCCCGTCGCCGGGACGGGAGACCGCCGGCTCGCCGCCCCGGTCCCGACCAGCGCCTGCAACGCGGCGATCCGGTTCTCGGTCTTCGGGTGGGTCGAAAACAGGGAGTCGTACCCATGGGCGTGTAGCGGATTGATGATGAACATGTGGGCCGTGCCGGGATTGCGCTCGGCGCTGTGATTGTCGATCCGCCCCGCCAGCGCCTGGATGCGATTCAGCGCCGCGGCAAGCGACATCGGATTGCCGCAGATCTCGGCCCCGATGCGGTCAGCCTCGTACTCGCGCGTCCGGCTGATCGCCATCTGCACCAGCAGGGCCGCCAGCGGCGCCAGCACCATCATCGCGATCACCCCGATGATCCCCAGCGGGCTGTCGCGCCGCCCGCCGAAGAACAGCGCGAAGTTGGCGAGCATCGAAATCGCGCCGGCGAAGGTCGCGGTGATGGTCATGATCAGCGTGTCATGGTTCCTGATATGGGCCAGTTCGTGGGCGACGACGGCGGCGACCTCGTCCTGGTCGAGGTTGCGCAGCAGGCCGCGGGTGACCGCGACAGCCGCACGATCGGGGCTGCGGCCGGTGGCGAAGGCATTGGGCTGGTCGGTCTCGATCACGTAGACGGCCGGCACCGGCATGTCGGCGCGCCGGGCGAGGTCGGCGACCATCCGGTGCAGCGCGCGTTCCTGCAGGGCGGGGTGGGCGTCATGCATCCGCAAGATCATCTTGTCGGAATTCCACCAGGTGAACAGGTTCATCGCCGCCGCCACGACGAAGGCCAGCACCACGCCAGTGCCGCCCGCCAACAGCCAGCCGACCCCCATGAACAGCGCGGTCATCGCCGCCATCAGCATCGCGGTGCGGACATATCCTGCCATTCTGACCTCCGGTGTTCGGTTCCGCGCAGGATATGGGGCGCAGGGCCCGTCCGCTCAAGTCGAACCGCAAGGCGTGTGCGGTTCGACCGGCTAGCGCGGCAGCACCAGGTCGACGCGCAGCCCCCCCAGATCGTCGCTGTCGCGCAGCGCCAGGCTGCCACCATGGCGCTGCGCGATGTCGCGCGCGATGGCAAGGCCAAGGCCCACGCCTGTTCCCTTGTCCTGGTTGCGCGCCGCATCGAGCCTTGCGAAGGGCTTCAGCGCCTCGGCCCGCCGGTCCGGCGGAATGCCCGGCCCGTCGTCCTCGACCGTGAACCGGATCGCCCGCTCGGACAGAACCACCGTCACCCGTGCGACCGTGCCGTAGCGCAGCGCGTTCGACACCAGGTTCGACAGGCAGCGCCGCACCGCCTGCGGGCGCAGCAGCACCGTCTCGGCCCGGTCGGGCGCCACCAGCGTCACCCGCCCGCCGCCGCGCCGCGCATCGGCCACCAGCTGACTGGCAAGCGCCACCGGGTCGCTCGGCAGCGGGTCGTCCAGCGCCTCGCCCCGGGCGAAATCGAGGAAGGTCGCCAACAGCGCCTCCATCTCGGCCACGTCGCGGCTCAGCGCGTCGACATCGGGCCCCTCCTCCATCATCGACAGGCCCAGCTTCATCCGCGTCAGCGGCGTGCGCAGGTCGTGGCTGACGCCTGACAGCATCAAGGTCCGCTGCTCGATCATCGCCTCGATCCGGCCGCGCATGTCGAGAAAGGCGCGGCCTGCGCTGCGCACCTCGATCGCACCCGAGGGGCTGTAGGGCACCACCTGCCCCTTGCCGAACGCCTCGGACGCGGCGGCGAGCCGCCGGATCGGCCTGAGCTGGTTGCGCAAGAACAGGTAGGCCACCCAGGTCATGAACAGACCGAAGAACACCATCAGCACCAGGAGCTGGTGCGGGTTCGACGCCGACATCCGCTGCCGCGACATCGACAGCGCGATCGGCCCCGCCTCCGAGGCCAGAACCACGACAGGGCGGCGATCGTCGGTGATCAGGTCGATCGCGATCACGCCCGGCAGCGCCGCGCGCATCGTGCGCACCGCCTCGAGGCCGGTCAGGTCGTAGAACAGCCGCCGATCCTCGGCCAGCCCCTCGGGCACGGGCTCGATCGCGATCTGGAGCGCCGCCGCCGTCGCCTCGGCCGGGCCGCCCGCCTCGATCTGGTCGCGCACCAGCGCGAGGTCGAGCACCAGCGCGCCGGTCATCTGCGCCGCCACGTCGCGGAAATAGCGTTGCAGGATCTGGCCCGAGACGACAATCTGCAAGGTGACGATCGGCAGGATCAGGATCAGCGCGGCCCGGCCATAGAGCCCCCGCGGCAGCATGTGTTTGAGCCAGCCGAAATCCATGGCACCAGATAACCGGGCGGGCGCGAGGATGGAAAGCGAAAGCGGCGTGGTGCGGCTGGAACCGGGGTTGCGGCGGCTGACGGCGCCGAACCCGTCGCCGATGACCTTTCGCGGCACCAACACCTATCTCGTCGGCGAGGGCGAGGTCGCGGTGATCGACCCCGGCCCCGACGACCCCCGCCACCTCGCCGCGATCCTCTCGGCGCTCGCGCCGGACGAGCGTGTGGGCGCGATCCTCGTCACCCATTCGCACCGCGACCACTCCCCCCTCGCCCGCCCGCTGGCCGCGGCCAGCGGCGCCCCGGTGCTGGCGGCAGGCCCGTCGGACTGGGGCCGCAGCGCGGTGATGGCGCGGCTCGCGGCCATGGGCGGCATCGGCGGCGGCGAGGGCGTGGAGCCGGGCTTCGCCCCCGACGCGACGATCCGCGAGGGGGCGGCGGTGACAGGCGGCTGGGGCAGCATCGCGGTGCTGGAGACGCCCGGCCACATGGCCAACCACCTGAGCTTCGCCTGGCAGGACGCGGTGTTCACCGGCGATCTTGTGATGGGCTGGTCGACCTCGCTGGTCTCGCCGCCCGATGGCGACATGGGCGCCTTCATGGCCTCGTGCCGGCGCCTGGCGGCGCGGTCCGACCGCGTCTTCCACCCCGGCCACGGCGATCCTGTGGCGGCGCCGCAGGCCCGCGTGCGCGACATGATCGCCCACCGCGAGGGGCGCGAGGCCCAGATCCTGTCGGCGCTGGACCCCGCACGGCCCGCCACCGCCGCCGATCTGGCGCGGCGCATCTACACCGATCTCGCCCCCGCCCTCCTGCCCGCCGCGGAACGCAACGTTCTGGCGCATCTTATTGATCTTTCAGACAGAAACCTGGCTCACCCGATATCGCCCCTGTCCACCACGGCCGGTTTCCTGCGCCACTGACCTTTGGCCCGGTCTTTTTTGTCCCTCGCCCACTGGACGCTGCGAATCCCGCTTGCTATACGCAGCGCCAGTTCCGGCGTAGCTCAGCGGTAGAGCAGTTGACTGTTAATCAATTGGTCGTAGGTTCGATCCCTACCGCCGGAGCCAATTCAGCTACAAGCTACTGAAATCATTGGATTTCCGAGGTCCGGAATCGGAGCTCGCCGATGAGGTGCACAAACAGGTGCACACGGCGGTGCACAACGACGTGCACAGGAGGGCATTCCCATGCCCCGGAATCGCAGCCTGCCGCCCCACCTCGAAATCCGAAAAACCGGCTACTACTGGCGCCGACGCCTGCCCCGGTCCCTACGGGACCGGGGTGGACCGCACCTTGCCGATCCCGGAGAGAGGGGGTGTACCCCAACAAAAAAGATGTTCCTGTGTTTCTCGCTGCGCATCCACGTCCTCCGCGATGCGAAGATACTGGCCCGCCGCCTTACCGAGATGAGCGACCTGGTCTTCGCCGCAGATGCGGAGACGATGATGGCAATTGCGCCCGAAACACAGGTCTGGATGCTGGAAAGCCTCGCTCGCTTCGAGATCGAGGCCTATGAGCGTGCCCGTGCCGTCGCCGGTCCGCGCAGTGCAGAAGAGGCCACCCTCGGTCTGCGCCGCGAGGAGGCGCTTCAGGCCACCCTGCGCCAGGCGCTCTGGCTTGGCGATCGGGAGGTCGCGCGGCATCCGCTGCGCCATGTCGCGGCGCAACTCGGGATCGCGCTTGATGAGGCCGATGAGGATTGGACGGCGCTGGCCTACGAGGCGACGAGGGTTCTTCTCGATGTCAGCGAGGAGCGCGCCCGCCGCCAGCAGGGCCTTTACGATCAGCCGACCGTCTTTTTCCGCCGCGCCATCAGCACGGGTGCAGCAAGCGCCGCCGGACCAGTGGCTGCAACGGTCGCCGCCGCTGTCGCGCCGGCCTCCTTCTCCTGCTTCAGCGCCGCACCGGCGACCGTCCCGGCGGGGCCCGCACAAACCGCGCCGACAACACCATCCGCAACGTTGCAAGTGCCGACGCAACGCTCAGCGGAACATACTGCACCGGCTACAATGACACTGGCGGAAGCCACGACCGCGTCCGATGAGGGGACCGCGACAGGCATGGTCACTTATGAGGGAATGGAGTTGCCGATCCTCTTGCCGTTCGGCTTGAAATTTCCGGTCGGAATGACAGCTGGACAGGCCCAGCTCGCGCGGATTTCCATGCGCCCACCGAACATCCATGTCGCAGTCGACAAGCTTCCGGAGGCATCACAACGGGCTATTGGAAAGGCCCGGGGCATCACCCTGCCCGAAGCCATCGACCTGCTCTTCGACCTGAAGAACCTCGGCTATCAGAATGATTTCGCGATCCAGCAGAAAAGGGACAGCGCCGCCGGCGAAAAATTTGAGAAAGAAAATGTCAGCAAGCGCAAGTTGGCGACAGCATTTTGGCCTGAGGAACTCGGGATCGGTCCGGTCGAAGAGATCGATCCGGAAGCTGTCAACGATGCACTCGAGCGGCTCTGGCGGCTGCCGGTCTATCACGGAAAGTTCGCCCCCTTCCTCCCGACGGATGGATATCAGGACCTGATCGAGCGCTGCGACGAGATGGCGGCGACCCTCCAGGCGAAACTGGATCGGATGAAGGCCGATGGCGCCACTGACGAGGAAATCGATCGCACGCGCAAAGAAGAGCAGATCGGCCGCTTCAAGGTCGATACGTATCTCAAGCACGCGCGCGTTCTTGGCGCCGTCGGGCAGATGCTGATGGACATGCAGCTCATCGACGTGAACCCGTTCGCCCTTTGCGTCTGGACCAACAAGGAGGTGAAGAAGATGCGGAACCGTGAAGAGATCAAGGCCCGGGTCGCCTGGGATGACCGAATCTACGACCTGTTCCGCACTCCGATCTTTCAGGAGGAACTCGAGGACGTGGGCGATCCTCCGGTGCGACCTGCATATCGAGAGCCGCTGCAAGGCCGCAGATGTCGTCAACGAAATCCTCCCAGCACCAGAACGCCCACCACGTCGGCGTTGATCCAGGTTCGGGAATGTCAGCTGGATCGTCCCGCCAGAGATCCTGCAACTGGGTCGGCGCGAAACGTTCAATAGGCTCCATACGAGATGCCAACGGTGGCCTGTCTCCGGTCATCTCCCCGTAGCAATAACGGGAGATCGCTGTCATCAGCTTCCCTCGGGCAGTCTCATCTGGGACGTATAGGACCACGGATCTTTCGCCGTTTTCCGCGACGGACTCGGCGCTTTGGCGGGTCCCTTCGCTGGTTCGCTCAACGTCCACTCCCTTGGCTTCTCTGTGGAGCGCGACAGTTATGAAAGCCCCGTGCGTCGGCTCTACACCAGCAGGCAGCTGGTCACGACTGGGCCGGCGAGCGTCGGCCGCGCCGAGGGAGGCCGCCAAGCCCTCGCTCAGGCCGACACCGTGCTGAGCGCGATTCCTGCCATAGTTCCTCTGGATATTCGGAGAGTGGGCCGTGAATCCTCTATCCGTCAGGAGTGGCGCGATGTCGATGTGCGGACGGTCATAGTCAGGCAAAAATCAGTGCTCTTCGTTTTGTTGGCCTGCGAACACACGCCGCATGTCCTGGCGGGCATGAATCTGCTCGAGAAGGTCATCAGTCCGGACGGTGTCACGCTCTGATAACATCGCAACTTTTGCGGCTTCGTCGGCTGCTTTCGCCAGCTCTGCCTGGCTGAGGCCAGCAGCAACAGCGATGACGCGCTTCCATGCGATACGGGGATACTTCATCGGCCGAAGATGATTGCGAATTACTTCGCGCATCTCTTCTTCCGAGGGCAGCTCGAACCGCAGTACCTCATCGAACCGCCGCTGTAGAGCCGGGTCCAAAAGGTCGGAGTGGTTCGTCGCAGCGAGTATCAGACTGTCAGTCGATGCTGGTTCCTCCATGAACTGAAGGAAGCTGTTCAGCACCCGCCTCATCTCGCCTACGTCGTTCGTTGCCGTGCGCCGACCTCCGACCGCGTCAAACTCGTCGAAAAGGTAAACACCGCGTCGGCGAATGATTTCGTCGAATACCAGGCGAAGCTTGGCCGAGGTTTCCCCCATGTATCGCGTGATCAGCGTCTCCATGCGAACAACAAAGAAGGGTAGCCTCAGCTCCCCGGCAAGCGCTTCGGCCGTCATCGTCTTGCCCGAGCCGGGCGGGCCTGCGAAGAGCAGCTTCCTCGAAGGAGTTCGGTTTCCCTCGCGCAGCCAGGTTCGCCGCTCCTGTTGAAGAACGACGCGATCGAGCCGTGAGCGCAGCCGGTCTGACAGAACAACCTCAGATAACCGAAGCGTGGGCTTGCGAAGATCAAGAAGTCCCTCAAGCTCGCCGCGAGGACGGGAGAGCTCGACATGGACGGCTGCCCGGTCGCCTCGCGTCCTGCGAAGCGCCTCGACCGCAGCGCGGATCTCTTCCGCGCTCGTTCTACGTCCCTGCCGTGCTTCTCCCGCGGCAACCTGCAAGGCGATGGCAAGGAACTGATCCTCATCACCTTCTGCTCGGCTTCTCAGCATCGAGAGGATTTGCTTGGCATTCGACATGTGGCGGTTCGTTCTCCTGCTCGAGACAGTAGAGGGAAACCAAATGGCTGCCAACTGGGGATCGATTCCAAACTTCTCCGGCATGCGCCAGCCCTTTGCATGTTGTGTTACAAGCGAGAGATCATAAAGCTTGGAGTGCTATGTCCGCTCAGAGTGCGCATTCCGACGCATCCGGTCGATTTTTTTTCCGACAACATCCGGTCAGTCATTCCGGGATGTCTGGTCGCCTGAGGAACGTTGCCGCATAGGCATGGTTTTTGATGTCAGGCCCGGAGTCCGTCGTCAACTTTTTCGGTGAGGTCGTTGGTACGGCGCATCGAATGGCCGTCCAATTCGAGGCGATACGCGACCATGACGCGCCGAGAGAGGGTCCATCCCTCTTTCGACAATCGGGGTTTGCCAGGATTTCGAAGCTCCGTGTGTACCTCTTGCGCAGCGGCACAAGGTACGGCACATGTTCGGACACACCGCTGGATTCGATCCGGAGTCTGAGGAAATTTTCCTTTGATTTCAGCGCTGCTTGCTCGCCGGCACCTGCCCCTACCGCCGGAGCCAATTTACCCGCAAGCCATTGAAATAGAGCGGCTTCCTTCGAAAATCGGGGCAATCGCGATTCTGGCGCACCTGGTGTCACTCCGGCTGGCACAACCGCTGGAGCAGGAGTCGGAGCCGGGTCGCCCTCCGCGACGGGCTGCTTCGACGGAACCAAGTGCCCGTCGCCGAAGAGACAGGGGTCGATGCCGGCCAGCCGGCCGCGGGCCCGATCGGTTGCTTTCAAGTCATGTCGGTGTGGAGAGTATCGGCCGTCCGTCCTCGCGCCACTCCGGAAGTCCCCCTTCGAGCCGCCGCGCGTTCAGCCCGTGGCTGCGGAGCGCGGCGACGGCCTGATGGGCGTAGACGCAGTAGGGGCCGCGGCAGTAGGCGACGATCTCGGCGTCCGGCGCGAGCTTGGGGAGGATCTGATCCAGGTCCGCCAGGGTCACGTTCAGCGCTCCGGGAATGTGGGCCGCGGCATATTCGTCTGCGGGCCGGACATCGAGCACGGTGACGGAGCCTTCGGCGAGCCGTGCGGCCAGATCGGCGCGGCTCACCGGCTCGGGCGCGTCCGCGCCGCCCGAGAAGCCCCGCAGGATGCGCTCGACCTGCGCGAGGTTCCGTTCGGCGACGATGCGCAGGAGGTCCATGAGGTCCAGCGTCTTCGCGTCGGTGAGCCGGTAGATCACCGTCTTGCCGTCGCGGCGGCTGGTGACGAGTGCGGCGCGGCGGAGCTGCTGCAGATGTTGCGAGCAGTTGGCGATGGTCAGGCCCGTCTTTTCCGCAAGCGCCTCCACGCCGCGTTCCCCTTGCGCCAGTTGTTCGAGGAGCATCAGCCGCGCCGGCGCGGACAGGGCGCGCGCGACGAGGGCGTATTCCTCGAGCAGGGCGGTCTTCGGGCTGATTGACAAAGCATGTCTCCTGACGCTAGATCATTCAAGCGATAACTTGAATGATAGCGATTCCTTCGCACCCCACAAGCCCCAAGGCCAGCACCGCATGTCCGAGACCATACTTGCCACCGAGGCAACCATCCGTCTTGCCATCTTTCTGGGTGTGCTGGCGGCCATGGCGCTGTGGGAAGTGTGGGCCCCCCGGCGTCGGAGGGTAATCCCGCGCGTGATCCGCTGGACGAACAACCTTGCGCTTGTGGTGGTCGATACGATCATTCTGCGGCTGTCCTTCCCGATCCTTGCGGTCGGGCTTGCGGTGATGGCCGAGGATCGTGGCTGGGGCCTGTTCAACAACATCGACCTGCCGCTCTGGGCGGCAATCCTCGTCTCGATGCTGCTGCTCGACTTCGCGATCTACCTCCAGCATGTCATGTTCCACGCGGTGCCGGGCCTCTGGCGGCTGCACCGGATGCACCACGCCGACCTCGACTTCGACGCGACGACCGGGCTGCGGTTTCACCCGGTCGAGATCCTCATCTCCATGGGCGTCAAGCTGACGGTGGTCGCGGCGCTCGGCCCGCCCGCCGTGGCGGTTCTGCTGTTCGAGGTGATCCTGAACGCGACCGCGCTCTTCAACCACGCCAACATCGACCTGCCGCGCCCGGTGGACCGCGTTCTGCGCCTGTTCGTGGTGACGCCCGACATGCACCGCGTTCATCATTCCACCGATCCACGCGAGACCAACTCGAACTACGGCTTCAACCTGCCGTGGTGGGACCGGCTTCTGGGCACCTACATCGCCCAGCCCGCCAAGGGGCACGAGGGGATGGAGATTGGCATCGAGCAGTTCCGCACGCACCGCGACCTGTGGCTCGACCGGATGCTGGTCCAGCCTCTGCGCGGGCCTGCGAGCGGCCATGCGCTTGATCCGCGCATCACGGGGAAGGAAACCGCCGAATGACCGCGACCGAGTTCCCGCGCGGCCTACGCGAGAACCGGGGCCAGGTCGCGCACCAGCTGATCCAGGTGATGCTGGTGGGGTTCGCCATCGGCATGACGCGCACGGTGGTCCCGGCGCTGGCCGAGAGCGAGTTCGGGCTGGAGCGCGGCTCGTTCCTGCTGCTCGCCTCCTTTGTGGTGGCCTTCGGCGCGGTGAAGGCGGTGATGAACTTCGTCGCCGGACGTTGGTCGGAGCGGGTCGGCAGAAAGCGGGTGCTGGCCTTCGGCTGGGTCGTGTCGCTGCCGATCCCGGTGATGATCTGGTATGCGCCGGACTGGAACTGGATTGTCGCGGCGACCGTGCTGCTGGGCGTCAACCAGGGCCTCTGCTGGTCGATGACGCAGACCGCGAAACTCGACATCACACGCGCCGAGGAACGCGGGCTGACAATGGGGCTCAACGAGTTCTCGGGCTATGTCGGTGTGGCGATCGCGGGCATCCTGACCGCCTATGCCGCCGAAGCCCTCGGCGCCCGGACAGGGCTCTTGATCTTCGGAATGGCCGTGGTCATCCTGGCGCTGCTCCTGACCGTGGTCTGGGTCAAGGACACGCTGCCTTGGGCCAAGGCCGAGACAGCGGCGCACAAGGCCGCCCCGCCGAAATCGCTGCCGCGCTACCCGGAGGGCGTGTCCGAGCATCCCACCACGGGCGAAGTGTTCGCGCTGATGAGCTGGCGCGACCGGCGGCTCTTCGCGATCTCCCAGGCGGGACTTGTCGAGAAGTTCGTCGATGCGCTGGTCTGGGCGCTGTTCCCGGTTTTCCTCGTGACGCAAGGCGCGACCCTGACGGAGGTCGGCTGGATCGTCGGCACCTACGGCTTTGTCTGGGGCGGCTCGCAGCTGTTCACCGGGCGGCTCTCGGACCATGTCGGGCGCCTCGGACCCAACGTGCTCGGCATGTGGATCTGCGGCGCGGGGGTGGCCATGGTGGTCATGGGCACCGGTGCGCTCTGGTGGTCGGTCTCGGCCGGTGTTGCAGGCTTCGGCATGGCGCTCCTCTACCCGAACCTCTCGGCGGCGGTCGCCGACATCACGCCGCCCGCATGGCGCGGTTCCGCCATCGGCATCTACCGTTTCTGGCGCGACCTCGGCTACGCCATCGGCGCCCTCGGCCTCGGGCTTGCCGCCAGCCTCACCGGCGCGGCGGAAGCGGCCTTCTGGTTCGTCGCCATCTCGATGTTCGCGTCCGGCGCCGTGCTGTGCTGGCTCGGCGAGGAGACGCACCCGCGGCTGAACCCCGCCGCCGTAGAGGCCCCTGCATGAAACACCTGATCCTTCTGACCCCCTCACAGGCCGCCGCGCCATGTCGCATGGCGATGTTTCATCCATCCGACCCGAAGGAAGCATAGATGCCCGACCCCGATCCGGCCCTGCCGCCGATCCTTGCAGGCAAGCACCATGACGCACCGTCGGCCTTCACGCCCGAAAGCCTGCTGCGCGAGGCACGCCGGCAGAAGGGCGCGGAGGCCGTTGCGGTGCCGAAGGTGTGCCTGCTCGACCCTGACGGCGACATCGTGCGCCAGCTGCGCGCCGAGGGGCGCGCGCGGCGGCATGAGGGATGGGTCTGCTATCACACCGAGATGGGAGTGTTCGACCTCGATGGCCACGAGATCGGCGTGGTCGGCTGCGCCGTCGGCGCCTCCTTCGCCGTGCTGGTGGCCGAGGAGATGTTCGCCTCGGGATGCGAGCTGCTGATCAGCGTCACTTCCTCGGGGCAGATCACACCGGAGGGCGTGCCGCCCTATTTCATCCTGATCGACCGGGCGCTGCGCGACGAGGGAACGAGCTACCATTACCTCCCGCCCTCGGACTGGAGCGCGGCGTCCGAAGTCCTTCTCTCGCGACTGGACGGCGCCTTCGACGACGGCCCCAGCGTGCTGACCGGCGCGACCTGGACCACGGACGCGCCGTTCCGCGAGACGGCGGCCGCCATCGCGGCGGCGCGGTCGCGTGGCATCCTCGCGGTCGAGATGGAAGCAGCGGCGCTTTACGCTTTCGCGCAGGCGCGGGATCGCGCCGTGATCTGCCTCGCCCATGTGACGAACCAGATGGGCACCATCGAGGGCGACTTCGAAAAGGGCGAGGCGAACGGAACGGCCGGTGCCCTGGCCGTGGTGTCCCGGATCGCCGCCCGCCTGGGCTGACGGCTCAGGTGGCCGGGCCCAATGTCATGCACGGCGCCTGTCCACGCGGCGGCGCGCCAGCTCTCGATAGAGCGCCTCCCGCGTGACGCCCAGCTCGGCGGCGACCTCCTGCCACCGGCCCCGGTCCGGCATGCGATTGCCCTCTCCCAGCCAGGCGTCGAGCCGGTCGGCCAGCCGGGGCAGCGACCGGATCTCGGCCCTGAGGCGGGCGTCTTGCACCGACCGCGCAAGTCGCTGCATCCAGAGCTGGGCGAGAGGCGGCTCTGCCAGCAGCCGCCGCCGGAATTCCAACCGGGGCAGGACAGCCACGACGCTGTCCTCTGCCGCCACCGCATCGCAGTGGTAGTTGTCGGACCAGGCCGAAGCCTCGGCAAGCACCTGTCCGGGACCGGCGCGATGGAGGATCATCCTCACGCCCGCGCCGCTGTGGCGCACGAGATCGGCGCGCCCCGCGCGCAGCAGAAACATCGAGACGATCGCATCGCCCATGCGAAAGAGGCTCCCGCCCGCGGGGAACGAGCGGAGCGAGGCATCCCGGAAAAGAGGGGCAAGGGCATCGGACATGACCATGATCATATGCCGACAGCCGCGCAGATGCGAGAGAGGGCCGACAGAAACCGCCCGCAATGAGGTCTCCGATGATCCGCTTCGCCCTCGTCCTGTGCGCCGTCGCGAGCCCGCTCGTGGCTCAGGATCATGGGCACTCCCCCTATGCCGGCCTCGAGGCGCGCGAGATCAAGAGCCTGTCCGAGGCCGACATCGAGGAGCTGCGCCGGGGCGGCGGCTGGGGCCTCGCGCTCCCCGCCGAGCTGAACGGGGTGCCGGGGCCTGCGCACCTGCTGGAGCTGCGCGACGAGATCGGCCTCGACGCGGACCAGATCGCCGCCATCGAGGCGATATTCCGGCGCATGCAGGCCGACGCCCGAGAGGCCGGCGCCCGCTTCATCGACGCGGAGGCGGCCCTGGAAGCGGCGTTCCGGGCCGGAACCCTCGAGCCGGCACACCTGCGCGACCTCATCGACGCGGCCGCCGCAGCGCGCGCGGACCTGCGCTTCGTCCACCTGTCCCGCCACCTCGACATGCCGCGGCTTCTCGGCGATGCGCAGATCGCCCGCTACGATGCGCTGCGCGGCTATGGCGCCGGTGATCCCTGCTCTGCCGTTCCGGCGGGGCACGACCCTGCGATGTGGCGACGTCACAACGGATGTGACTAGGGCCCGTCCGACACCCCAAGGATCGGCCGGTGCCACCCCCACGACCGGCGCGCGGCGCCGATCCGCCAGGTTATGCCACAAATAGGTCGGCCTTTCGGGCAGGTCTCCGGTAACTGTGGGGGTTCCATTTCGGGGCCGTCGTCGACGGTCGATCAACAGCCAAAGGGTGCCATCGTGTCGAAGCAGCAACGCTCCGTTCGCCCGACATCGTCGAACCGCGGCCAGGACGCCATCATCGCCAGCGTGCTGCGTCACCTGTCGCTCGTCGACAGCCCGGCGGAGCCCGGCTTCAACCGGTTCACCCGCCTCGTCTGCCAGGTCGCCGATGTGCGCATGGCCTTGGTCACCTTCGTCGAGGAGCAGGCCAACCGCCAGTATTTCAAGGCCGCGATGGGTCTGCCTGCGGGCACCGAAACATCGCTCGACCGGTCCTTTTGCAAGATCGTGGCGCGCACCGGCGAGATGCTGTCGGTCACCGACGCGCGCACCGATGCCCGCGTGAGCGACAACCCGGTCATCGAGGAGATGGGCGTTCGCGCCTATCTGGGCGCGCCGATCCTCGGGCCGCGTGGCGAGGCGCTGGGATCGCTCTGCGCGGTCGACCGGACACCGCGCGACTGGAGCGATGCCCACAAGCGCGCCATCGCCGACCTTGCGGACTGCGTGAGCGATCACATCGCGCTTCGGCACATGCGCCTGGCCTGACCGGCCCCCGGCCAGCCGGACCTGAGCTTATTTCGGTCTCATCCCGAACGGCGATCCCGCCCTCATCGTCGCGGTCGAGCACGTCGATGCGCTGTCCGATCGGCGTGCCGCCGAACCCGATGCAGAGATAGCCGACCACCATCGCGCCATCCCAGTCGCCCCTCGCAAGGGTGAACAACCCGATGAGGCTTCACACCTCGGGCACGGCAAACGGCCCGTCGACTACCGCTGCCCGATCCATCCGCGATCATCCGTGAACGCGCGGCCGGGGGCGATGTCGAGAGGCGTGTAGCCGGGCGGCGAAGCCCCCGGATCGGCCAGCGGATTGTCCGAGGCGACGAGCAAGATGTTGGTGGTGCCGCGGGGGTTCAGCGGGCCCTGAACGGCGGCGACATGCGGGTAGAGACCGGACAGGATCGCTTGGACGCCGCGCGCCAACGGGCCGTCCGGTGCGTCGATGAGGTTCACATAGACCGGCCCGTCGACGATGGCGCGCAGGCGCTCGTAGGTCTCGACCGTGGCCAGATGGGCCGGGACCGAGCCGGAGGAAAACGCATCCATCACCGCGGCATCGAACCGGCGCGCCGTCTCGTTGATGTAGACGCGACCGTCGGCGTGGACGATGCGCAGGCGATCCGCGGCAGTGTCCTGCGGGCCGCCGCCCGCCGCCTCGATCATGGCGCCGGCCCAGGGCAGGTGCCGGCGCACGACCGCCGTGACCAGCGGGTCGATCTCCACGGCGACGGCCTGCGCATCGGGGCGCGTCTCCAGCAGCCGCGCGGGCAGCGAATAGCCGCCACCGCCGATGAACAGCACCGAAGGGGCGGGCCCCAGATCGCGGTCCATGCGCGCCCAAAGCCATTGGGTGTAGGACAGGACCAGCCTGCCGTTGCCCACCGGCGCGTCGTCGACGGGCGGTTTTTGCTCCGCCGCCTGCGGAATGCGATCGGCATACAGGTGCACGCTGCGGCCCCTGTCCACGATGTCGATGCACGACAGCCCCGATTCGTACTGGCAGACCGGGCCGGTCGCCAGCGGTGCCACCACCACCAGCGCGGCCGCGCCGATCAGGCCCGAGGATCGCGGCGCGGTCAGGTCGGCCGCCGTCCCTGCACCGTCGCCACCCGGCGGCCCGCCCCGCACGAAGGGCACGCAGGCAAGGGCCGCCGCGCCGCAGGCCGCGAAGGTGACGGCGGAGCCCACCAGCGGCAGGGCCACGAACCCGGCCAGGATCGCACCGAAGATCGCGCCGAGCGACCCGGCGGCGAGGACAAGGCCAAGCGACGACCCCTCCCGCCCCGGCCGCGCCTCCACAGCCATCCGCGCAAGCAGCGGCGAGGGCAGGCTGACAAGCACGGACGCCGGAAAGAAAGCCACGACGACGGTGAGCAGCATGCCGCCGGTGCCCCGCGCCCCCGAGGCGTAGAGCAGGCCCAGCACCATCGGCGACAGCGCCATCAGGAGCGCCGTCGCCACCAGCGCGGCCCGCACCGAGCGCGCGGCGGCGCGGCGGTCGCGCTCGGCCACCAGCCCGCCCAGCGCACTGCCGAGGGAAAACCCCGCCAGCACCGTGGCGATGACCGCCGTCCAGGTGACCAGCGACGTGCCGAAGAACGGGGCAAGCACGCGGCCCGCCGCGATCTCGTAGGTGAGACCGACGACGGACAGGACGAGGATGAGGGTGATCGAGGTCCAGAACCGGATGACGGCCTCCTGCGGTCGGGTGGACGCGACAGCCCCGCGCGAAGGGCAGGCCCTTGGCGGGCAGCGAGGGAGCCCAAGGGTGTCAATTGTGCGACTGTCGCATTGTCCCGCAACAAGATGCAACGGCGGGATCTGCCGCAGCCGCGCCTAGCCTAGGGTCCCGCGCGGCGTGGCGTCGAGGGCCGCGGCGATCTGCTCGGCGAAACGCGAGGAGGCGACGGAGAGCGACCTGCCCCGCATCTGCCCCAGCAGAAGACTGCCCGCCGGCATGTCGCGCTGCGAGATCGCGCGGTAGACGAGGCGCCCGTCCTGTGGCGGCGGCAGCCCGATCGGGATCTGGAAGCCGACCGCCGCCTCGTGCCGCACATAATGCCGGATCAGGTCGAAGGAATCGGTTTCCACCACCGGCGCGACGGCACGCCCGATCCGCCGTGCCGCCGCATCGAGCAGGACGCGTACCCCGAACCGGCGGCCCGGCGCGACATGGACGTGATCGAGGCAATCCCGCAGCCGGACCTCGGCGCGCGACGCCAGCGGATGATCGGGGGCGAGCACGGCCGCAACCGGCTGCGGCACCGCATGCAGCACGCTGAAATCGACCATCACCAGCGGTTCGAACACCAGCGCCAGATCGCTGCGGAACGTCCCCAGTTCGGCCTCGGCCTGCTCGCGGTCGCGCACGTTCACCGAGAAGGTCACGCCGGGATGGGCGCGGCGATAGAGGCTGATCTGCAGCGGCAGGAAATACGGGATCAGCGCCTGCGAGCAGGCGATGGTCACATGCCCGCGCCGCACGCCCGACAGGTCGGCCACCTGGCTCTGCACCCGCGCCAGATCGGAGCGTTGCGCCCGGTAGTGCTGCAAGATCAGCTCGCCCGCCGGGTTGAGCCGCACGCCGCGCGGCAGCCGCTCGAAGATCGGCGAGCCGAACTCGCGTTCGAACCGGGCGAGCCTGCGGTTCAGCGCCGACGCGGTGATGTTGGCATCCTCGGCCGCCTTGCGGATGGAGCCTGCGCGCGCGATCGCCTCGATCAGGCGAAGGGTATCCAGATGCTGCACGGGCGCCCCGAGGATGTGGTGCATCAAACGCACCGGTACGGTGAAAACATAGCATTTCAGGAACTGCTCGGAAAGAGCGATACTGACGCCAACCCTGCCCCGTCCGCCGAAGGATCTCGCATCATGTCCACCACCCGCCGCACTTTCCTGCAGCTTGCCGCCGCCACCGGGGGCGCCGCGATGCTGCCGCTCGCCTGGACCCGACCGGCCAATGCCACCGCCATGGACACGATGGTCGTCGCCACCGGGCAGACCATCAACAGCCTCGACCTGCACCGCACCGGCACCAACCGCGCCAGCTACCAGGTGGCGATCAACTGCTACGACCGGCTGGTGGGCTTCGGGTCGCGCCAGCTCGACACCGGCGAGATGTCCTATGATTACGACACTCTGGTGCCCGAACTGGCCGAAAGCTGGACCGTGTCGGAGGACGGGCTGACCCTGACCTTCACGCTGAACCCCGCCGCGGTCTTCACCGATGGCACCCCGGTCACCGCGGCGGATGTGAAATGGTCCTTCGACCGCGCGGTGTCGGTCGGCGGCTTCCCGACCACGCAGATGGCCGCCGGTGGTTTCTTCCGCCCCGACCAGTTCGAGGCGCTGGACGAGCGTACCTTCGTCGTGCGGCTCGACTACCCCTCGAAGCTGGCGTTGCCGAACCTCGCGGTGCCGGTGCCCTTCGTCATCAATTCCACCGTGGCGCAGGCCAATGCCACCGCCGACGACCCCTGGGCGATGGAATACCTGCACACCACCACCGCCGGGTCGGGCGCCTACACCGTGGCGCGCTGGGATCAGGGCCAGCAGCTGGTCTACGAGCGCAACGACGGCTGGGTCGGCGGCCCCGCCCCGGCGATCCGCCGCGTCATCATGCGCGAGGTGCCCAGTGCCGCCACGCGCCGGGCGCTCATCGAACGCGGCGACGTGCAGGTGTCCTTCGACATCCCCGACCGCGACGCGGCCGAACTGGTGGGCACGGTCGACGTGTTTTCCACCCCGATCGAGAACTGCATCCACTGCGCCTGCCTCAACACGCGGTTCGAGCCGTTCCAGGACCCCGAGGTGCGCCGCGCCATCGCCCACGCCATCCCCTACGAGGCGATCTTCCAGACCGCCGCCTACGGCCGCGGTGCGCCGCTCTGGGGCGGGCCGGCCGAAATCGCGGACACCGTCTGGCCGCGGCCCTTCCCTTATGTCACCGACATGGACCGCGCCCGCGCGCATCTGGAGGCCTCCAGCTTTGCCGGCGGGTTCGACGTGCCGATCTCGATCAGCCTGGACCTCGCCAGCTGGATGGAGCCTGCCGCGCTGCTGATCCAGGAAAGCCTCGGGACGCTCGGCATCACCTCGACGGTCGAGCGTATTCCCGGCGCCAACTGGCGCACCGTGGCGCTGGTCGACAAGACGCTCGACTTCCACCTCGAGAATTTCGGCGGCTGGCTGAACACGCCCGACTACTACTTCTTCTGGGCCTATCAGCGCGACCGGCTCTTCAACTCCTCGAACTACGACAACGAGGAGGTGCACATGCTGACCGAGCAGACGCTGCACATGTCGATGGACGATCCCGAATGGGCGCCGCTGGTGCAGCGCATGTTCCAGATCGTGATCGAGGATCTGCCGCGCATCCCGCTCTATCAGCCGGCGCTGAACGTCGCCGTCAACGGCGCCTCGGGCTACGAGTTCTGGTTCCACCGCCAGCTCGACCCGCGCCGCATGGCGGGGGTCTGAGGCATGGCCGGGCGCGGGCGGGCCATCGGGATGCGGCTGGCGCAGACGGTGCCGGTGCTGGTGGGGGTCGTGGTGATCAGCTTCGTGCTGACCCGCGCGCTGCCCGGCGACCCGGCGGCCTATTTCGCCGGCGCCATGGCCGACGCGGCCTCGATCGAGCAGGTGCGCGAGACGCTGGGGCTGGACAAGCCGCTGACGACGCAGTTCTTTCTCTATGTCGGCGACCTGCTGCAGGGCGATCTCGGGCGCTCCCTCAGCACCGGGCAACCGGTGCTCACCGACCTCGCCATGCGCCTGCCCGCGTCGCTGGAGCTGACGCTGTCGGCGCTGGTCCTGTCATGCCTGATCGCGATCCCGCTGGGCGTGCTGGCGGCGGTGCGGCAGGGGTCATGGGTCGACCATCTGTGCCGGGTGCTGGTGACGGCGGGCGTGTCGCTGCCGACCTTCTTCACCGGCATCCTGCTGGTCTATGTCTTCTACTACCTGCTCGGCTGGGCGCCCTCGCCGCTGGGGCGGCTCGATTTCATCTATCTGGAGCCGCCGCGCGTCACCGGGTTCTACCTGGTCGACAGCCTGCTGGCCGGCGACCTGGAAACCTTCGCGGCCACCCTGCGCCAGCTTGCCCTGCCCGCGATCACGCTGGCGCTGTTCACCCTGGCGCCCATCGCGCGGATGACGCGGGCGGCGATGCTGCAGGCGCTGTCGTCGGACTATATCCGCACCGCCCGCGCGGCGGGATTGTCGCGCAACAAGGTCGTGTTCGGCTACGGGCTGCGCAACGCCCTGTTGCCGGTCGTGACCACGCTCGGCATGGTGTTCTCCTTCGTGCTCGGCGCCAATGTGCTGGTGGAGAAGGTCTTCGCCTGGCCCGGCATCGGCTCCTACGCGGTCGAGGCGCTGGTGGCCTCGGACTATGCCGCGGTGCAGGGCTTCGTGCTGGCCATGGCGCTGCTGTTCGTCACCCTCAACCTGCTGATCGACCTCAGCTACGCGCTGATAGATCCGCGCATCGGATTCGGTTCGAAATGACCCAGGCCACCGACATTCCCGGGCGCAAGCCCGATGGCGCGGGCGCGCATCTGCTGCATGTGCTGCGCGAGAACCCGGTCACGCTCCTGTCCTTCGCGATGTTCGGGGCGTTCCTGGTGCAGGCGCTGTTCGGCGCCTGGCTGGTGCCCTACGATCCGCTGGCCACCAATGCCGCCAACGCGCTGCAACCGCCCAACGCGGCGCACTGGTTCGGCACCGACAGCCTCGGGCGCGACGTGTTTTCCCGCGTCGTGGTGGCGACGCGGCTCGACCTGACGATCTCGGTGCTGGCCGTTGCCATCTCCTTCGTCCTCGGCTCGGTGCTGGGCGCCGTCGCGGGCTACTGGGGCGGCTGGATCGACGCGGTGCTGAACCGCATCCTCGACACGATCATGGCGTTTCCGCTCTTCGTGCTGGCGATGGGCATCGTGGCTGCGCTGGGCAACAGCGTCGAGAACATCATCTACGCCACCGCGCTGATCAACATCCCCTTCTACGCGCGCCTCGTGCGGGCCGAGGTCAACATCCGCCGCGAGGCCGGTTTCGCGCTGGCCGCCCGGCTGTCGGGCAACAGCCACCTTCGCGCGCTGGCCTTCCACATCTTTCCCAATGCGCTGCCGCCGATGATGGTGCAGGTCTCGCTCAACATGGGCTGGGCCATCCTGAACGCGGCGGGCCTGTCCTTCATCGGGCTGGGGGTGCGCCCGCCGACCCCGGAATGGGGCATCATGGTCGCCGAAGGGGCCAACTACATCATCTCGGGCCAGTGGTGGGTCGCGTTCTTTCCAGGCCTCTGGCTGCTGCTGGCGGTCTTCACCTTCAACCTGATGGGCGACGGGCTGCGCGACATCGTCGATCCGCGCAAGAGGACCTGAGCCATGTTGCAGATCACCGACCTCGCCGTGTCGTTCCGCACCCGCAAGGGCGAGGTGCAGGCAGTGCGCGGCATCTCCTTCGACCTTGCCGCGGGCGAGACGCTGGGCATCGTCGGCGAAAGCGGCTCGGGCAAATCCGTCACCTCCTACGCGCTGATGCGCATCCTGGATGCCGGCGGGCGGATCAAGGCAGGCTCGGCCGTCTTCGACGGGCGCGATCTGGCGCAGGCGGCGGAACGCGACATGCAAAGGGTCCGCGGGCGCGAGATCAGCATGATCTTCCAGAACCCGCGCGCCGCGCTGAACCCGATCCGCAAGGTCGGCCACCAGTTGCAGGACGTTTTGATCCGGCACGGCCGCGCAACGCGCTCCACGGCCCGCGCCAAGGCCATCGAGGCGCTGGAGGCGGTGCGCATCCGAGACGCTAGAGCCCGCTATGACGCCTACCCGTTCGAGCTGTCGGGCGGGATGTGCCAGCGCGTCGTCTTTGCCATCGCGCTGGCCTGCGGGCCGCGTCTGCTGATCGCCGACGAGCCGACCACGGGCCTCGACATCACCACGCAGAAGGCGGTCATGGACCTGGTGCGCGATCTCACGCGCGAACGCGGGATGTCGTCGATCCTGATAACTCATGACCTTGGTCTTGCGGCGGAATATTGCGACCGGCTGGCGGTGATGAAGGACGGCGAGATCGTGGAAACTGGCGTGTCGGCAAGCCTGTTCGCGGCGCCCCAGCACCCCTATACGCGGAAACTGGTCGATGCCACGCCCCGCCCCGGCGCCACGCTGCGCAATCTTCTTCCCGCCGAGGCGCGCACGCCGCTGGCCGCGCACGAGGTGGGCGAACGCGCCCTGATCCAGGTCCGCGATCTGGTCAAGACCTACCCCTCGAAATCGGGGCCGGTCCACGCCGTCAAGGGCATCTCCTTCACCATCCGCGAGGGGCAGAGCGTGGGCCTTGTGGGAGAGTCCGGCTGCGGCAAGTCCACGACCTCCTCCATGCTGGTGCGCCTGCTCGACCGGACCTCGGGCGACATCTTGTTCGAAGGCCACGACATCGCCGGCATCCCCGCAGACCGCTTCGTGCGCGACCCCAGACGCAGCCAGATCCAGATGGTGTTCCAGGATGCAACCGACAGCCTGAACCCCCGCCATTCCGCGCGGCATGCCATCGCCGACCCGATCCTGCGGATGAGCGACCTGCGCGGCCCCGCGCTTGCGGCCCGCATCGAGGAGCTGGCCACGCTTTGCGGCCTGCCGCTGCCGCTGCTCGACCGGTTCCCGCACCAGCTGTCGGGCGGGCAGAAGGCGCGGGTGGGCATCGCGCGGGCCATCGCACTGGACCCGAAGTTCCTGATCCTCGATGAGCCCACCGCCGCGCTCGACGTGTCGATCCAGGCGGTCGTGCTGAACCTGCTGGCCGATCTGCGCGCGCGGCTGGGGATGACCTACCTGTTCGTCAGCCATGACCTGAACGTCGTGCGGCTGCTGTGCGACCATGTGATCGTGATGCAGGGCGGCGAGATCGTCGAACAGGGCCCCGCTGCCCGCGTCATGGACGCGCCCGAACACCCCTATACGAAAACGCTGCTGTCGGCCGCGCCCAGACCGCCCGCCGCGCGGGCCGCGGTGCTGCCTGCCGCCGCAGAATGAAGGCCACCCGATGAAAGACCATCCTGCGCGCCCACTGCGCGATCTTCCTTTCACCTGCGCCGCCCTGCGCGCGGCCTATGTCGAGGGGCTCGACCCCGCCGAGGTGATGGTCGAGGCGCTGGCGCGCCTGTGCGCGGCCGACGATCCGGCGATCTTTCTCCATCTCGCCGCGGAGGCCGACCTGATCCGCGCCGCCCGCGCGCTCGGGCCGTTCGACCCCGCCCTTCCGCTCTGGGGGCTGCCCTTCGCGGTGAAGGACAACATCGACGTGGCCGGCATGCCCACCACCGCCGCGTGTCCGGCCTTCGCCTACACGCCGGACCGGGACGCCTTCGTCGTGGCGCGGCTGCGCGCGGCCGGCGCGATCCCCATCGGCAAGACCAACCTCGACCAGTTCGCCACCGGCCTTGTCGGCGTGCGCTCGCCCTATGGCGTGCCGCGCAACGCGCGCGACCCCGCGATCGTGCCGGGCGGATCGTCCAGCGGCTCGGCGGTGGCCGTCGCGCATGGCATCGTGCCCTTCGCGCTCGGCACCGACACCGCTGGGTCGGGCCGGGTGCCCGCCGCGCTGAACGGCATCGTCGGGCTGAAGCCCAGTCTCGGCGCGCTCTCCACCACCGGCGTTGTGCCCGCCTGCCGGACGCTCGACACGATCTCGGTCTTTGCGCAGACCGTGGCCGATGCCCATGCCGTGTTCCGTGCGGCCGCCGGGTTCGACGCGCAGGATGCCTATGCGCGGCGGCAGCGCGCGGCCCCCATGCCGACCCCCCTGCCCGCGCCGCGCATCGCCGCGCCCGACACGGCCAGCCTGATCTTTTTCGGCGACACTGTGCAGGCCGCTGATTTCGAGGCGACGCTGGCGGCGCTGGCTGCAGCCGGCGCGCAGGTCGACCGGGTCGATTTCGCACCCTTCTTCGCCGTGGCGCAGATGCTCTACGAGGGCGCCTGGGTGGCGGAGCGCTACGCCGCGATCGAGGCGATGATGACCGCGCGCCCCGAGGAGGTGCATCCCGTCACCCGCGCCATCATCGGCAAGGCCGAGGGGCTGAGCGCGGTCGACGCCTTCCGCGGGCTCTACCGGCTGGAGGAGCTGCGCCGCGCCGCCGCGCCGATCCTGCAGGCCGCCGACATGCTGTGCGTACCCAGCATCCCCACCTTCTACAGCCTCGCCGATCTGGAGGCCGATCCGGTCACGCCGAACTCCAACCTCGGCACCTACACGAATTTCGTGAACCTGCTCGACCTCTGCGCGCTGGCGGTGCCCACCGGGCCGCGGGGCGATGGCAGGCCGGGCAGCGTGACGCTGATCGCGCCATCCGGGGGCGACGGGTTGATCGCCGCCGAGGGCGCGCGGCTCGTGGCCCTGAGCCTGGACGCGGCGCCCTCCCCCGTGGCGTCAGCCGCGCAGGACGAGATCGTGCTCGCGGTCTGCGGCGCGCATATGTCGGGGCTGACGCTCAATGGGGAGCTGACCGGACGCGGCGCGCGGTTTCTTGGCGCCGCACGGACCGCGGCCTGCTACCGGCTCTACGCGCTGCCGGGCGGCCCGCCGGACCGGCCCGGCCTGCTGCGCCAGTCCGATGGAACCGGCGGGCGGATCGACCTCGAGCTTTGGGCGCTGCCGCAGGCCGAGGTCGGATCGTTCCTGCGCGACATCCCGCCGCCGCTCGCCATCGGCTCGGTCGAGCTGGACAGCGGCGAGCGGGTCAAGGGCTTCCTGTGCGAACCCTCTGGCGTCGTCGGCGCGACCGAGATCACCGACCTGGGCGGCTGGCGGGCCTATCTTGCGCGCCGAACCGCAGGCGCCGCCGCGGTCTGACGCACCCCCCCCGTGGCGGGTCGCGCGCCCCCGGCGCGACCGCCGCCCGGACTGTCGCGGCCCGATCAACACGCCCGTGAGGATGGAACCCCTGCGCGGTGCCGGCGTTGCCCCCGCAACATCCGAAAGGGGATACCATGCCGACGATCACCACCGTCAATCCTGCGACCGAACAAGTCATCCAGACCTACGATCTCATGTCCGAGCGAGACGCGATGGACCGGGTGGATGCCTGCCACGCGGCCTTCCAGGACTGGCGCAAGCTGACACATGCGGAGCGCGCGCCCTATCTCACGAGGATCGGCCGGAAGCTGCGCGAGAATGCCGACGAGCTGGCCGCCCTGATGACGAAGGAAACCGGAAAGCTGCTGAAGGACGGGCTTCAGGAGGTCGAGATCTGCGCGGCGATCTGCGACTACACCGCCGAAACCGGCCCAGACGTGCTGGCCGACGAGGAGCGGACGCAGGGCCCCGACCAGTCGCGCGGCGTCGTCAGCTACCAGCCTATCGGCGTCATCTATTCGATCCAGCCGTGGAACTTTCCCCTCTACCAGCCGATCCGAGTGCTGGCGGCCAACCTGATGGCGGGCAACGGCTGCGTTCTGAAGCATGCCAGCATCTGCACCGGGTCGGGCCTGCGCCTGCGCGAGCTTTGCATCGAGGCGGGCCTGCCCGAGGATCTGTTCCAGGTGGTCGTGATCGACCACGACACCAGCGACAAGCTGATCGCCCACCCCAAGATCCGCGCCGTCACGATGACCGGCAGCGACGACGCCGGGCGGCACATCGGGGCGACGGCGGCCAGGGAATTGAAGAAGACCGTGCTCGAACTGGGGTCGAACGACGCCTATCTCGTGCTCGAGGACGCCGACATCGAGACGGCGGTGAAATTCTCGGTCATGGGGCGGCTCTACAACAACGGCGAGACCTGCGTGTCCGCCAAGCGGTTCATCGTCACCGACAAGGTCTACGACGCCTTCGTCGACGCCTTCGTGGCGCAGATGGAGGCCGTCACGATGGGCGATCCCACCGACGCGGACAGCCAGCTCGGACCGCTCTCCAGCCAGGACCAGTTCGACAAGGTGAAGTCGCAGGTGGAGGGCAGCGTCGCCGAGGGCGCAACGATCCTGTGCGGTGGTGCGGCGCCCGACCGGCCGGGGGCCTTTTTTCCTGCCACTGTGCTGGCCGACGTCGCCCCCGGCATGCCGGCCTATGACGACGAGATCTTCGGTCCGGTCGCGTCGATCATCCGCGCCAGGGATGACGAGGATGCCATGCGCCTTGCCAACGACAGCCGCTACGGGCTGGGCGGCGGCATCTTCTGCAAGGACGAGGCCCATGCGCTCGAGCTGGCGCGCGACCGGTTCGACACCGGGATGGTCCGCATCAACTCCTTCGGGGCCGCCGATCCGAACATGCCGTTCGGGGGTGTGAAGAATTCCGGCTACGGGCGCGAACACGGCGGCTTCGGCATGAAGGAATTCGTCAACGTGAAGGCGATCTTCCTGCCGTGAATTGGCGCAGCGCCGGCGCCCTGACGCCGGCGCTACGGGATGGGCGGCGGGATGGGCGGCTGTGACGCCCCGGCCCGTTCCAGAGGCGGTCTCGCCAATATTTCTCGCGGCCTCTTGAACCGCCTTGCGGCATCCCGATCTTTCAGCAGCGGCCCGGGCCCCTCTGACGACGGTATTCCCGCGTGATGTCGGACCGCACCGGCCACACCCGGTGTCGCGCCCGCATGCCCGCGTCCGCGACCTCCCGCGCGTGCGGTGCCTCGAGGTCGCGCATCCTGGATTTTCCTTTCCAACTGTTCCTGGGCGAGCCGCTCCGGCTGGACGCCGGTCCTGTGCGCCGTCATCGGCCTTTGCGCCGTCGGTTTCGACGGACGGCACCGTCCTGTGCCGCGACGGTGCACCTCGACCCGCCGGGGCGTGCGCCGCCATGATCCGCGATCGCACGCTTCGCCACGCCTGCCCCCAACGCACCCATCCCATCGGAGACACGACCTTGCCACCATCGGACCATGGCCGCGGCCTGACCCGTTCCCCCGAGCCTGCACAGTGGCCGCCGGCCCTGCCATCCGCACCACAGCGCAAGAAGACCGCGCCGCCCGACGGGACATGCGCGGCCTGCGGCACATCCGTGCCCTGGACCGAGGTAGAATGCGCCTTCTGCCGGCTCGACAAGCTGCCCCGGACGGGAGCCGGCACGCTCGTGCTGCACTGGCTGGTCTTTCTGGTGGCGATGGGGCTGGTTTTCGGCCTCGGCTATCTGCTGACGCCCTGAGATGCCGCATCCGGGGTGCGGGGCGCGCAACGGCCAGGCGGTGCCGCACCCCCGCCTGCCGCGCTAGGCCTGCACCCCGTAGCCGGCGAACCCGGCGGCGGCCTCGGCGATCTCCGCCTCGGTCAGCAGATGCCCGCCGCCGATCTGCAGCACATGGAAATACTGGTGCGCCAGCGCCTCCAGCTCGACGGCGAGCCAGGTCGCGCGCGTCAGGTCAGCGCCCACGGTCAGCATGCCGTGATTGGCCATCAGGCAGCCGTTGCGCGCGCCCATCGCCGCCAGGATCGCCTGGCTCAACGCGGCCGTGCCGTAGCAGGCGTAGTCGCAGCACGGGATTTCCATGCCTCCGAAGGCCGCCATCATATAGTGGATTGCCGGGATCGGCTTGCGCGCGATGGCCAGGATGGTCGAGAACTCGGCATGGGTGTGCACAACGGCGCCGATCTCGGGCCGGGCGCGCATCAGGTCGCGGTGGAACCGCCATTCGGAGGAGGGTTTCAGCGGCCCGTCCCAGGCGCCATCGTCGCCGTCGAGCGGCATTACGGCGATCATCTCGGGCGCCAGCGCGGTGTAGGGGATCGCCGAGGGCGTGATCAGCATCGCATCCCCCGACCGGGCCGAGACATTGCCCGACGCGCCGCGGTTGAGGCCGCGGGCGTCCAGCTCCCTGCAGCGGGCGACGATCTCGATGCGGATCTCGGCTTCGGTCATAGGTGGTCCTTTTCGGGGGTCAGGCGACGTCATTCCGCCGCCGTCGCCGCGTGTTCGGGGAACATCGCGGCCAGCCCCTCGGCGCTGGCCGGCGCGATGCCACGCTCGGTGATGAGCCCGGTCACCAGCCGCGCGGGCGTCACGTCGAAGGCCGGGTTCGCGCCCGGCGTCGCATCGGGCGCGATCTGCACCTGCGTCACCCGGCCCTCGGGGTCACGGCCCCAGACCTTGGTGACTTCGTCGCCCGCGCGCTCCTCGATCGGGATCTCGCTGAGGCCGTCGCGCACCCGCCAGTCGATGGTGGGGGATGGCAGCGCGACATAGAAGGGAACGCCGTTGTCATGGGCCGCCAGCGCCTTGAGATAGGTGCCGATCTTGTTGCAGACATCGCCGTTGGCCGTGGTCCGGTCTGTCCCCACGATGCAGATATCGACCTGCCCGCGCTGCATCAGGTGCCCGCCCGCATTGTCCACGATCAGGTGATGCGGGATGCCATGCCCGGCCAGTTCCCAACTGGTCAGATGCGCACCCTGGTTGCGGGGCCGCGTCTCGTCGACCCAGACATGCACCTCGATCCCCTTCTCCACCGCCTGGTAGATCGGCGAAGTCGCGGTGCCCCAGTCGACGGTGGCGAGCCAGCCGGCGTTGCAATGGGTCAAGATGTTGACCGGGCCGGATTTCCTGGCGGCGATCGCCTCGATCAGGGCCACACCATGTGCGCCGATGCGGCGGTTGATCTCCACATCCTCGTCGCAGATCGCGGCGGCGCGGGCATAGGCAGCCTCGACCCGATCCGACGGTGCGAGCGGCATCAGAGCAGCGCGCATGTCGTCGAGCGCCCAGCGCAGGTTGATCGCCGTCGGACGCGTCGCGTGGAGCATGTCATGGGCCCGCGCCAGCGCCGCGTCGGAGGGGTCAGTGGCCATCTGCAGGGCCACGCCATACGCCGCCGTCGCCCCGATCAATGGCGCGCCGCGCACCCACATGTCGCGGATCGCCACCGCCGCCTGCTCCATCGTCGTCAGGTCGACGATGGGAAAGTCATGCGGCAAGCGCGTCTGGTCGATGATCTGCACCGTTCGCCCGTCGGCGCCCAGCCAGATGGAGCGGTAGGGGGTGCCGTTGACCTTCATGACAGATCCTCCGTTTCGCTATGCAAGGCCGGCGCGCGCAGGGCGGCCTTGCCCATGTGGTATCGCCCAAGGATGGCGCGGGCGGTTCTATCGCGCACGGCGCCCCTTGGCTGCGGTGTCGGCGCATGGCCGGTTTTCCGGCATCGGTCGTACCCGGGATGGCTAGCATTCTGCCTGAAGCGGGGTCAACGATCGCCTCTGCGCGGCGTGGCAGATGGTTGCCCGAGACAGGCCGGACCGCCTGGCCCTGCGCGCGAGAGGGGTCCGGGTCGCCGATGCTGCCAAGGGAAATGCTGGCCAGGCGGCCTCGGTTCGGCCGGATGCCCGATAGCCAGTTCTTTTGTCACCCCGCGAGGCCGAGCGCCTTTGGCAGCAGCGTCCGCGAGGCCGGGCCACTGGCCTGAGAACCGGCAGGAAAACGGCTGTCGGGGGGCTCCCGCGTCTTCCGGGTTGACGCGGGCGGGAGAATTCACGAGCAGTCGGGCTGCGCGCAGGTGGCACCTGACCACCGGCAGCACCCGGGAAATGATGTTTTCCACCTCGCAGAAGATGATCTTGGCGCAGCATCGCACGGGAGAGCAGTCTTGGAGCCAAACTCGCCTATCCTCCGACCCGGCCAGACCTGCTGGCGGATCGAGAAAGCCGATCGTCTCGCGGTTATCGTCGATGCGGCCGATTACTTCAGGACCATGCGCGACGTCATGCAGAAGGCGCAGCACAGTGTCATCATGATCGGCTGGGAGTTCGACACCCGCATCGACCTCGACCCGCGCAGGGAGCCGGGCGATGTGCCGGACAAGCTGGGCCGGTTCCTCAGCTGGCTGGTCCGACAGCGCCCCGACCTGAAGATCTACATGCTCCAATGGGACGTGGGCCTCGTGTGGACGCTCGGTCGCGGCTCCACCCCGCTCAGGCTTGCCGATTGGCTGATCGGGCGCCGCATCCGCCTGAAGCTCGACCACGCCCATCCCAGCGGCGCCGCCCATCACCAGAAGATCATCGTCATCGACGACAGGTTCGCCTTCTGCGGCGGCATCGACGCCACCGCCGACAGATGGGATACCTCCGAGCACGAGGATGACAGCCCCTACCGGGTCAGGCCGACCTCGAAACGGGCCTACGACCCATGGCACGATGCGGCGCTCGCGGTGGATGGCGATGCGGCCGCGGCGCTGGGAGAGCTCGCGCGCGCCCGATGGAAGACCGCGACCGGCGAGACCTTGCCGCCGCCGCCGCCGGTACCGCCGCTATGGCCCGATCTCCACCCCGATCTGACCGATGTGAGCGTGGGGATCTCGCGCACGGCGCCGGCTTATGGCGGCCGCGATGCCGTCCACGAGATCGAGGCGCTCTACCTTTCGATCATCGCAGCCGCGCGCCGCACGCTCTACATCGAAAGCCAGTATTTCGCCTCGCGCAGGATGGCCGAGGCGATCATCGCGCGGCTGGGCGAGACGGACGGGCCCGAGATCGTCGTGATCAACCCGGATACGGCGCAGGGCTGGCTGGAAGAGAAGGCCATGGGATCGGCCCGTGCCCGCTTGCTGGATCTGGTGCGCAAGGCCGATGTCCATGACCGGTTCCGGCTCTACACGCCGGTGACGGAAGGCCGGAACCCGATCTATGTGCACGCCAAGATCGCCATCATGGACGATACGCTGCTGCGGGTGGGGTCCTCGAACCTGAACAACCGATCCATGGGGCTGGACACCGAATGCGACCTGTCGATCGAGGTGACGCCGGGCCAGCCGGACGAGGACGCACTGCGGAGCATGATCGCCGGCCTGCGCAGGTCGCTTGTGGCCGAGCATCTGGGTGTCGCACCCGACGCGGTGGACCGGGCGCTCGACGACGCGGGGGGATCGCTGATCGCGGCCATCGAAGCGCTGATGGGACGCGGCCGATCGCTGGTGGTCTTCGAGCCGCCCGAGTTCGCGGAGGTGACGGACGCCGCCCTGCGGGAGAACGAGCTTCTCGACCCGGAGCGTCCCGCAAGCCGGTGGCCCTCGCTTCGCAAGCGGTGATGGACCCGCGGGTTGCCCGCCACGGCGCCGGCACGCGGTGTTCGAAGGACGGGGCTTCACGGCGCCCTCCGGCCTTGCGGCCGCGGCCAAGCATGGGGCGCGCGCACGCGCGCGCGCCCCACGGGAACAAACCCGTGCATCCTTCGGTTCACCCGCCACCAGGGAGGATCGCGATGGCCGGGGCAACGACGGACAGGACAGACCGGATGGTGACGCGCCTGGCGTGGGGCGGCTTCTGGCTCGGCTTCGCCCTGGGCGGGTTCTTCGACGGCATCTTGCTGCACCAGATCCTGCAGTGGCATCATCTGCTTTCGGGGGTCGCTTCATCCGGGACTGTCCCGGATCTGCGTCTTCAGGTGATCGCGGACGGCGTGTTCCATCTATCGCACTACGTCTTCGCCGTGCTCGGGCTCTGGTTGCTCTGGTCCGGCCGTGCCGCTTTCGCGGCGACCCGCGCCGACCGCCGCGTGATCGGCTGGGCGCTGATCGGCTTCGGCACCTGGCACATCATCGACGCGGTGCTGGTCCACTGGATCTTGCAGCTCCACCGCATCAGGATGGACGTGGAAAACCCGCTGATCTGGGATCTTCTGTGGGTGATGCCATTCGGGATCGGCGTTGTCGCGCTCGGTGCCTGGCTGCTGCGCCGGCGACCGGATGAGGATGGCGATGCGTCCGGCGGGCGGGGTGCCGCCGCCGCGCTCGGCATCGCCGCGCTCGCCGGCGGGATGCTGGCGGCCCTGCCTCCGGCCGACCTGCCGGATGACGACCTGGCCCTTGTCGTGTTCCGGGCTGGGCAGAGCTTCGCCGACACGGTGGCAGCCGTCGACGCGGTCGATGGCAAGCTTGTCTGGACCGACGAAAATGCAGGTGTCTGGCTGATTGCCGTGGGGCAAGGGGCCACCGCGGCAAGCCTCTACCGCCACGGCGCGATCCTGGTCTCGACAGGTCCGGTCGCCGTCGGATGCCTGAGCTGGACGGAAATCCGCACCTGACAGGCGGCTGCGCCCGCGACCCGGTGCCTTGGAGGTGAGCGGGCGGCGGGCATTCACGGCCCGTCTTCGCATTCCCCAGGCGGGTGGTTGCTGGAGCATGAAGCGCTCTGCCTGCGGCTCCTGAACGGCTTGCCTGCGAGCCTGCATCGGATGAGATTCAGCCGCTTGTCTTCGTGTCCACGAAACCGGCATCAGCTCGCAGGGCGGTCTTCAGGTCGAGCGCGACCCATTCCCTTTGTTCGGCCCGGTCAGGTCTGCCGCCGGCCGGGGGCGACGGGACGAGCGGGCCACATCTGCATGGAAACCCGCGCCTTCATGTTTTCCCACAGCTTCGCGATGCCGAGTGGCTCGTAGATCAGGAACAGGATGATCAGCGTTCCGAACACGACCTGCTCGACCGCCGAGATGACGGTGGCGTCGATCATCCCGTGAAACCAGGCGTTGCCCAGGGTGTTGAGGACGACGGGAAAGAGCAGGATGAACCCCGCACCGATGAAGGCGCCGTTGATCGTTCCGAGACCACCAAGGATCACCATGAACAGGATCTGGAACGACAGCTTGATGTCGAAGGCGACGGGTTCCAGCGATTTCAGATAGGTGAAGGCGAAAAGGGCCCCGGCCACCCCGCAATAGAACGCGCAGAGCGCGAAGGCCTGCAGCTTGGCGCGCAGAAGCGAGATGCCCATGCTCTCGGCAGCGATGTCCATGTCGCGCACCGCCATCCAGTTCCGCCCGACGGAGCCCCGCGTCATGTTGACGGCAAGGATCGTGAGCACGGTCACCACCACGGCCACGACGAGATACATCTCGATCGGGGAGGTGAAGGAACGGCCGAAGATGACGATGTCCTGCGCCGTGATGATGCCCGAAGTGTCGTAGTTCTTGAACCAGCCGAACTTGTCGATCATCCAGATGATGAAGAACTGCGACGCCAGCGTGGCGACCATCAGGTAGATCCCCCGCACCCTGAGGCTGGGAAGGCCGAAAAGCACGCCGAAGGCGGCGGCGATGATGCCCGAGAAGAACAGCGACAGCGGAAAGGGCATCCACGGGACGCGCAATTCGATGTTGAAGCAGGCGAAGGCGCCCGCGGCCATGAAGCCGGCCGCACCAAGCGCAAGCTGGCCTGCATATCCCATGACGAACTGCTGCCCGATGGCGGCGAGCGCGAGGCAGAGCCAGGGGATCAGGATCGACGAATACCAGTAGTCGGTCTGGATCGTGAGCGGCACGACGGCGAAGGTGACGACCATCAGCACGACGAATTTGGACGCATCGGCGCGCGAATAGCTCAGGAAGACGGGTTGTTCGGTCATGGTCTTTCTCTCCTGCGCTCAGACGCGGCGAATGATCTTTTCGCCGAAGAGCCCCTCGGGCCTCCACAGCAGGAAAAGGATGGCAAGGACGTAGGGCGCCCACCCCTCGATGCCGCCGCCCACGGACGGGCCGATATAGACCTCGAGCGTCTTTTCGACGACGCCGATGATCAGCCCGCCGATGATGGCGCCGGGGATGGAGGAAAAGCCGCCGATGATCAGCACCGGCAGCGCCTTCAGCGCCAGATCGACGAGCGCGAACTGCACGCCGGCCCGCGCCCCCCACATCATGCCTGCCACCAGCGCGACCACGCCGGCCGCCGACCAGACCAGCAGCATGATGTTGTTGAGCGGAATCCCGATCGAGGCGGCCGCGCCCGCGTCGTCGGCCACGGCACGCAGCCCGAGCCCCATCTTGGTGTAGCGGAACAAAAGCGCGAGCGAGATGATGAGAACACCCGCCACGGTGCCCGCCACGACGTCGAGCGCGCTGACGAAGAGGCCGAGATTGTCGGCAACCCACGGGATCGGGAAGTCTGGAATGCCCAGGTCGAGCCGACGCACCTCGACGCCCCAGATGGCCTGCGCGAGCCCTTGAAGTACGAAGGCAAGACCGATCGTGGCCATGAGCATGGTATCTTCGCTCTGGCCCACCAGCGGCTCGAGCACGAGCCGCTCCGTCGCGTAGCCCACCGCAACCATCAGCAGCACCGTCACGAAGAAGGCCACCACGAAGGGCAGGCCAAGCTCCATGAAGCCCACGAAGGACAGGACGGCGAAGAACACCATCGCGCCCTGGGCGAAGTTGAAGGTGGAGGACGCCTTGTAGATCAGCACGAAGCCGAGAGCCACGAGCGAATACATCGTGCCTGCCATCATGCCGGACAGGACGACCTCGAAGAAGAACAGAACCTCAGTCATGGGCCACTCCCAGATAGGCGTCGATCACGTTCTGGTTGATGCGGACGACATCGGGCGGGCCATCGGCGATCACCTTGCCGTAATCGAGCACCACGACATTGTCCGAAATGTCCATCACCACCCCCATGTCATGCTCGATCAGCACGATCGTCGTGCCAAGCTCATCGTTGACCTTGAGGATGAAGCGGCACATCTCGCGCTTCTCCTCGACGTTCATGCCCGCCATGGGTTCGTCGAGCAGCAAGATGTCCGCTTCGGTCGCCAGCGCCCGGCCGAGTTCGACCTTCTTCTGCAGGCCATAGGGCAGCTTGCCCACGGGCGTGTCGCGGATATCCCTGATTTCGAGGAAGTCGATGATCTCTTCGCAGCGGTCGCGGTTTTCCCGCTCCTCCCGCCGGGCCATGTGCGTCTGGAAGGCCACCTGAAGGAAGTTGGCGTTCATGTGGAGCTTGCGGCCCACGAGGATGTTGTCGATGGCCGACATCCGCTTGAACAGCGCAAGGTTCTGGAACGTGCGGGAAATGCCCTTGCGCGCGATGATGTTCGGGCTGATCGTCTCCAGCACCTCGCCCTTGAAGACGATCTTGCCTTCCTGCGGCTTGTAGATGCCGTTGATGCAGTTCAGCAGCGAGCTCTTGCCGGCGCCGTTCGGGCCGATGATCGCACGGATTTCATGCTCGTGCACGTTGAACGAGGTATCGGTGATCGCCTTCACGCCACCGAAGCTCAGCGAGATGTGCTGCACCTCAAGAATGGACCCGCCTACGGGGAATGTCCGAACCTGGTTCATGCCTGGTGTCACTTCTTGTGCCGGAGATCAGTTGAGGTGGAGATCAGGGTGGACTTCGCTCTCCTTGCGGAGCGCATCGCGGAAGTTCTTGCGGCCCTCTTTCGAGATGCCGAGGTAGAATTCCTTGATCTTGTCGTCTTCCAGCATCTCCTTGGCCTTGCCCTCCATGACGACATGGCCGCTTTCGATGATGTAGCCATAGTCCGCGTTGCGCAGGGCAACATTTGTGTTCTGTTCGGCCAGCAGGATGCTGACGCCCTCGTTGGTGTTGAGCTCGCGGACGATGTTGAAGATCTCGGCCACGAGTTGCGGCGCGAGGCCCATCGAGGGTTCGTCAAGCAGAAGCATCTTGGGCTTGGTCATCATCGCGCGCGCGACCGCGGTCATCTGCTGCTCGCCGCCGGAGGTGTAGCCGGCCTGGCTTTTGCGGCGATCCCTGAGACGTTTGAAATAGGAATAGATGTGGTCAAGCTCCACCTGCAGGTCGGCCTTGGAGAGCTTGCGGGAATAGGCCCCGGCGATGATGTTCTCCTCCACCGTCAGGTGGCCGAAACAGCGCCGCCCCTCGAGCACCTGCACCATGCCGAGGCGCACCATGTCCGACGGTTTTTGATGACCGACGGGCGTTCCGTCATAGGTGATCGACCCGCGCGTGACCTTGCCGCGTTCGGTCCCGAGCATGGCGGAGATCGCCTTGAGCGTCGTGCTCTTTCCGGCGCCGTTGCCGCCGAGAAGAGCCACGATCCTGCCGCGTGGCACCTTGAGCGAGACATCGTGCAGGGCCGAGATGACGTTGTCGTAGACCACGCCGATGGTATCGACCGTCAGGATAGTGTCGGCGGAGGTTGTCATTCTATCGTCATCCCAGAGGTTTCCTGTGCCTTTGCCGGCACGGACTGCGGCAGGTCAGGGTCGGCGCATCCTGAAGGTGCGCCGACCCGGGGCAAGATCCGCCCGCGCGGGGCGGGCGGACGCGCGTTACGAACACTCGCGCGGAGTGATGCCGTTATCGGCGGCGAAATTGGCCGCGGACTCCTCGATCAACTGCCGGATGAAGGGCGGGTCGAGCGGTTCGAGCCAGTCGGCGACCTGCACGAACTGGTCGCCGTCCCACTGCATCACGGCGAACCGGCCAGCGCCCCCGTGTTCATCGCAGGACATCGAGAAGGGAGCGAGCATGCCGCTGATCCCGAGTTCCTCGAGCCGTTCCTCGGTCATGTTCAGCGCCTCGTAGCCGTCGCGGAACTGCGCGCCGGTCACGGCCTGGCCGACCCGGTCGTGCATTTCCTGTGCGTTCCTCAGCGCCTCGACCCACATCACCGCCGCTCCGAGGCCGCGGTTCCAGTACACGGTCCCGATCCGGTTCTCGTCGGCAAGGTTGCCGCTGCCCGCCCCATAGACCTGCTCCCTGATCTCCTGGACGAGCGGGTACTCGTCGCCGGGAAGGGCGTTGGCCATGGCATAGGTGCCCACCGCGCTATCGCCGGCCGGGAACATGTCCTCCTCGGCCGCGCCGAAGGTGACGTAGACCATGCGGTCGCGCGGAAAGCCGATGCGCGCGGCACTGGTCATGCCGGTCGAATTCATGCCCGATCCCGCGCCCCAGAAGGTGACCCAGTCGGGCTGGATGCGCCGGACCTGAAGCCATTGCGACTGCTGTTCGAGACCGGGCGGCGGCACAGCGATCTCTATGACCTCCACCCCCCATTGCTCGGCGATGGCGCGCATGGCGGGCAAGGGCTCGCGACCGAAGGCGCTGTCGATATGCATGTGCACGATCGTCTGGCCGCGCATGTTCTCCACCCCGCCCTCCTGCTCGGCCATGAAGCGCATTGTGGCGGCGATCTGCGCCCAGTAATGACCCGCGGCGTTGAACACCCAGGGCCAGACCGTGCCATCGGCTGCATCCGTCCGGCCGTAGCCGTACTGCGCCAGCACCACCTCGTCATCGACCATGCGGTTGATGACGGCGTAGGCGCCGGGCGTGCCGAGCGTGTCGAACACCACCATGCGCTGCCCCTCGTATTCGAACAGGCGCTGGTAGCATTCCACCGTCTTCACGGCATTGTATTCGGTCTCGCACTCCTGCCATGTCAGCATGACGCCGTTCACGCCGCCGTTCATGTTGATGTAGTTCATGTAATCGATCTGGGCGCCGTAGTAGCCCGTGCCCATCGCCGAGAACGGCCCGACGCGGCTGCTGGCGACGGGGAAATACTGGGTTTCCTGCGCACCTGCGGCGTTCGGCAGCACCACGCCCGCGGCAATTGCGGTCATCGCGAAGGTTGTCGCCAGGGTCTTCTTCATCAGTCCTTGCATCATGTGCAGTTTCCTCCCTTGAAACGATGGCTCTCGACAATGACCGGGAAAGACGACCTCCGCCCTCCTTGCAGATCGAGCCCTTGATTTAGCAATGCAGACAGAGCGTTGACGACGCCCCAAAGCGCTGACGGATCACGCAGATGCTCCGGTTCACCAATGAACCGCAGCAGGGCTCGAAAGCCGAAGCACCACGTCGCGTCAATCAGTCTGGTATGCGCCCATGAAGTCCGACGCGCAGCCCTCCCCCGCTGGCATCAAAAATTCGCAGTCGTTTGGTCCGTTCTCGGCTGATGAATGTCGCCGGCTAGTGGCTGAGGCGTGTCCGCCTGACAATGATGCGACGGTCTGACACGGCTTCAAGCCTGTCAAGCAATTTTATTTCGTATCTCGCTCCGAGGGCGGAACAAATGAACTCACGCCGGTCCGGCGGTCGCATCGGACACCCCAGATTTCAAGGATTGCCTCGCCCCTCGCACCAGCCGTGCATCGGGAGGGCGGGGGCCCGCCGCATCGCACGGCACCGCCGCACCGCCCGAGACTGTCGCCGCCCTCGCGAACAGCAAGGTCCCAACGTTGCTCCGGGCGCGCAGAGGGTGGAGCGAACGTGCTGGACGGCCGGTCGAAATCGCTGACATCAGGAGGTGCTTTGGTGCCCGGGGGCGGAATCGAACCACCGACACGAGGATTTTCAATCCCAACTTGTGGATGGAAGATCAGTCGGTTACGGGCGAATTTTCTGTCAAACCCACCACGGAAAATCAGGCACTTAGCGGCCGATTGTCAAACCATTTGCGGGCCCGGAAAGAGGCTTTGATCGCATGGTTCGGCGGCGTTTTCAGTTCTGTCAAGCGGTATGATCCGTCGCCTTTGACGCGTCGCCGTGCCTCCTTCCCGGGGGCTCGCGCATGAGCTGGAAGATCGCCAATCTCTGCGCTGACCGCATCTTCGGCAGCGCCGCGCGCAAGCAGATCATCATGTTCCTGGCCGACAAGGCGAGCGATGACGGCTCGGGCATCTGGTGTTCCAAGGGGACCATACAGCGCCACACCGAACTGGGCGAAAGCACGGTCAAGCGGACCATCACCGATTTCCTGCGCGAAGGCATCCTGGTCGAGACCGGGCGGCGGCCCTGCAAGAACGGGTTCACCGTGATCTATCGGATCGTGCTCGACCGGGTCACGGCCTTGGAAAGCTCCGCCGAACCTGACGAAGGAACGGGGTCCACAGTGGACCCCGTCCAGCGTGACCCCGGTAGGGGGTCCAGGGTGGACGGGGTACGGGGTCCACGGTGGACCCCAAACCACCCTGAAACCATCCATAAACCACCTACGCGCAAGCGCGCGGAGGCGGCGGCGGTTGAGAAGGTTGAAAGGATCTGGGCGGCCTACCCCAAGGACCGGCAGCGCGGGAAGGCGGCGAGTCTGAGCGCGATTGCCGAGGCGTTGACCGAAGGCATCGACCCCGACGACCTGCAGCGCGCCGTTCAGGCCTATGCGACCGCAAGCGCCGGCTTCACCCGATCAAAGGTCTGCTTCTCCGACAACTGGTTCGCCGGCCGCCGCTGGCAGCGTTTCCTCGAAGCGATGGCCGAGGAACGGCGGGCGCAGAAGACGCTGGCCGCCGATCACCACGCCCGTTTGGCCGCATGGGTCCGCGATCGCAGCCCGATGTGCAAACACATCACTGCCCCGCAGGTGACGGCGCTGGTGGTTGCAGGGCTGGTGACCGATGTCCAGTTGCGCGCGGCGGGGTTGGCGGGGTGAGCGGCGCGTCCTCTGCAAATTGCGCCGCGCATCGCGTCCCGTGCATCGCGCGTTCTGGACCGCGCGTCCCGTCCCGCCTCCTTTGCGCCGCGCCTTCCGCATAGCGCATCACGTCCTGTGAGCTGCGTTTCCCGCACCCTGCGGCGCGCATCGCGTTTCCCGCATCGCGTCCGTTGCACCCCGTCCAACCAAGCAAACCCACCGAAACGGACTCCAAGCCCCTGACCCGCCTCCGCTGACGCTGGGAGGCGGGGGGCTTGGAGGAAGTTGGCAAGAAATAGGAATGTAAACTTCACATGCCCCACCACCGCAAACTGACCGACGACGAACGCCGCCAGATCATCGAGGCCCGCGCCGGGGGCACCTCAGCCGCCGTGCTGGCCCGCCGCTTCGGCGTCTCGACCCGAACGATCTACAACACGCTGAGCGGGGCCAAAGGCACGCGCCCTGGCCCCACAACGACAATCAGCACCCGCCTGAGCGCGCGCCAGCTGGCAGGGTTTCAGGCCGCATTGGCACGCCGCGGCATCACCGACCAACCCGCCGCCTTGCGCCGGTTGATGGGGGCGGCTGACATCCTGCTGCGCCCGGCAGGTCCGGTCGTGCGCGACCATCTGCAAGCCTGGGGCGCGCAGGTCGCCACCGAGGGCGCTGCCGTCAACAACATCGCCCGCAAGCTGAACGAGGCAAAACTGCGCGGCCGCCCTCTACCCTTCACCGATGACGACATGACCACGATCCGCACCTTCGCCGGGGGCCTGGTCGAATTCGCCGAGGCGTTTCGCAGTCTGTGGGAGGCACAGCTTGCCAAGAAGGCGCGCGAGGTCGACAAGGCGCTGGAGGGGTTGGGGGCGCAGTCAGAAGCATTCGCCGACGCCAGTCGGCCCGATTTGTCTCGCAAGTAAATCAGAAAATTGATTTTTGTGTTACTTGAAGAACAAAAACCGACTGAAGATATAGGATGGGGATTGCAACGGGGGGTTGGCTCATCATATCTTTCGTATCACAAGTGAGACAAAAACAACTTTTCTGACCGAGATGCAGGACAATGACTGCCAGCACCGACAAAGCAGCACGCACCAAGGGGAGCGCGGTTCACCCCTCGATCGCCCGCGGTATCGCGCGGCTCGGGCAGGACATCTCCCGCGCGCGCCGGGCACGCCGGATCTCAACAACAGACATGGCCGCGCGCATGGGCGTTGGACGCAGCACGCTGCACCGCCTGGAACAGGGCGATCCGGGCGTCTCGCTGAACACTCTGGCGATGGCCCTGTCGGTTCTGGGGCTTTTCGACCGGCTTGCCGAACTCGTCGATCCGGCATCGGATGAGCTCGGATTGATGCTGGCGGAGAAGACGCTGCCCAGGAACATCTCCCGTCGACGGAGGTCACCGTCGGAGAAAAGCCAAGGTCCAGCTGCGCAATCCGCTGACGACGCGCCGGAGGGGTGGTGATGCCGACACGACGCATCGATGTTCGGATCGGTGCCCGGGCGGTTCCGGTGGGCGAATTGATCTTCGAGGCGGACGGCACCCGCGAAACCGCGGCCTTCACCTACCATGAAAGCTGGCTCGCGCTTGAACGGGCCTTTCCGATTTCGCCGGACATGCCGCTCGGGGCCGCACCCTTCCACGGCCGCCGGGACGGTGAACGCTCTGCCCTTCCATTGCCGATGACGGACACCGCGCCCGACAGCTGGGGGCGCAAGATCATCGAATTGCTGCGCGGCACGCAGTATCTGACCGAACTCGACTACCTGCTCGAGTCCGACGATCGCCTGAGGATCGGGGCCTTGCGATATTTCGACGGTCCCGGGGCGGAGGCCACCGCGCTTGCCCCACCGCGCGCTGACGGCGTGAACGTGCCACGCCTGCACGACCTCGACGAGGTCATCCGCCAGGCGCGGGCCTTCGAGGAAGATCCCGCCGGCTATGCCCGACGTCGCGGCGAGCTTGTTGGCGGCGATCTTCTGGCCGAAGCGGTCGGTTCTCTGGGCGGTGCCCGGCCCAAGGTGAATGCGCGCGACCGCGAAGGCGCTCTCTGGATCGTCAAGCTGCCCAAGATAGACGACGACTACGCAGTCGCCCGCGCCGAGGTCATGACGTTAAGATTGGCGCGCGACGTGGGCATAGACGCCTGCGTCGCGGATATCCTGAACACCTCGCAACGGTTCCCGGCCGCTCTTATCCGCCGCTTTGACAGGGTCGGGGCCGATCATTCGGACCGGGTCCCGTTCATCTCGGCCCAGACCTTTCTGGGATTGGG